>Ga0187786_10000526_pt1 | contig 10505 bp, 12 predicted proteins | sample 0815_BV2_10_20_M_FD_132449 | JGI IMG/M metagenome (GOLD analysis project Ga0187786, IMG submission 132449) | Tropical peat soil microbial communities from peatlands in Department of Meta, Colombia - 0815_BV2_10_20_MG | ecosystem: Environmental > Terrestrial > Soil > Wetlands > Peat | place...
GAGAAGATCTTCGAGCGCGGTATCGGCAGGGGGACCGGCTGGGGGCTCTTCCTTGCCCGGGAGATCCTGGCGCTGACCGGCATGACGATCCGGGAGACGGGAGAGCCGGGGAATGGGGCCCGGTTCGAGATCACCCTTCCCCCCGGCTCGTTCCGGATGAACGGCGATGAGCCGGCCGCACCGTAACATCCTGCCGATCCGCAGGTCCTCCCCTCTCTATCCGGACCCGAAACCTTTTGGATAATTATTATTGAATATTCTTTGAGAAATCGTCATGCACCGTCGTCTGCAGGGAGCTTTGGTCATTCTTGTCTGTGTCCTTTCGGCCGGGGCCGGGTGTGCAGGCCCGGGGACCCCCATGAATGCCTCACCTTCGGCCTCACCTTCCATCCCTCCTCCCCATCCGCCGATGCCGCTCTATGTTTTTTCGCTTTCCGATATGCAGAAGAACCTCGCTTCCGGCGTCACGCTCTCCCTTCCCACCTCCCTGCCGGACGGGTTCTTCTTCACAAACGGCATGGTGGGAAGGACATCCTGGGACGATCCTGCTGATACCGGGACATTCTGGTTCACCTACACCCGGGGCCAGGACGACACGGTTACCTTAACCGAACAGTCCCGTAATTCCACGGCCTGTGCAGATGGACCGGAATACCGGCCGATGGAAATCGGGAAGACCCGGACCCAGAAACCCGGGAGCAGCGAGCTTACGTGGGCACGCTCCGGGTGGTGCTTTACCCTTTCCAGTACGCTTTCCAGAAAAGAGATGGAAGCCATCGCAGCATCCGTGCAGCCGGTACCGTACCGCGAGGGAGTGATCCCGCCCTTCGAATACCAGCCGCCGGCACATCCGCTGACCGGTAACTTCACCGTGAACCGCAGTGCAGCGGATCAGGGGATCACCATTACCATAGAAACCCTCCGGTGCGTACCTGAAGGTTGCACCGCGGAGGTCCGCCTCGGGATCTCGTCTCCACCCGCATTTTCGGCGCCCCCGGAGATAACCGTCGCCCCCGAACCTCCCGAGCCCCATGCGGAATGGCGGGTGGATGGCGGGCGCCCCCTCCTGATGATGTCCGGGAGCGGGGGATACCGGCCGGAGGGAGCGACGACCCTCACGTTCTGGAATATCGAACCCCTGCCGGCAGGCTCCCGCGAACTTACGGTCAGGTTTTCCCAGGTCCGGGGGATATCGGGCCAGTGGCTGATCCCTGTTCCACTCAATCAGTCTCCGGCAGATGAACGGATGCCCGCTGATCGCACGGTGGGATCGCCATGAGAGAGACCGTACGCCAGCTCATCCACCTCGTCTTCGGCCTCGGCATCGCTGCCCTGGTATATTTTTTCGATCACGAGGTTGTCGTCGCGGTGATGGCAGGGGGGCTTCTCATCGGGGTGGTCCTTGCCGATCTCGTGCTCCGCGGGTTCCAGGTCCCGGTCATCTCGCCGCTCGTCCGGTACGGCGACCGGTGCGATCCCCTGCCGGGGAAAGGGGCGCTCTTCTTTGCCGCAGCAGCGCTCGCCTGCATCGTCCTCTTCCCGGCCGGAGTCGTCGTCCCCGCGATCGTTGCCCTCGCCGTCCTCGACAGCGTCACCACGCTCGCCGGCCTCCGCTTCGGGAGGCACCGGATCCGCAACGGCAAATCGTGGGAGGGGACCTTCGCCGGCATCGCCGTGACGATCCTCGCCCTGCTGCCGTTCGTGACCATCCCCGGCGCCCTCGCGGTATCCCTTGTCGCCGGTGTCATCGAGCTCTTCTCGCCGGTCGACGACAACCTGGTGATACCGGTCGGGGTCTGCATCCTGCTCACGCTCGTGCCTGCGCTCGTCTGAATCCGGTGCCGGGCGGGGTGGGAAAAAAGTTAAGTTACTGTGCCGGCTCTGGCGTATCCTTCATCTTCTTCGGATCGATCGCCACGCAGATATCAACTTCCTTTGCCACCGGGTGGGCGAACCGCCTGTCGTACACCTCGAAGTCGTAGGTGTAGGTCCGGGGGAGATCGGAGAGCCAGATCTGGCTCCAGGCCATGACGACCTCATCGGGCATCCTCCCCTTCACGGTGAAGACTGCGCAGGTCTGGGCCGGGATCCTGCGGGCTTCCAGGCCGGCAGGAACGGTTCCTGCCCGGGTCACCCCGCACCCGATCAGGTAGGAGTATTCGCCTCTCCAGTCACTTGCGTAATCCGAATACACGGCATACATAACGGGAGGGGCAGCCCGGTTTTTGATCTTCGCGTTCGCGTTCTGCTGCAAAAAAGCCGCCCAGGCTGCCTGGATGTCCCGGACGCTCTTCCCGTCAGCATTGGTCGTCCGGCGGGAGATCCCGACGACGGTCCGCGCCGGCATCTTCCTGATCGTGAAGGGGATATCGATATTATACATCGGAACAGGGTCTGTCCCTGAGGCATTAAACAACGCGGTTCACGGCCGGAACCGGATCAGTACCTTTTTTTCATTGCCCGGCATACCCCGTGTACCATGTGTCCCCCGGCCCTGATACCCTACAAGCCGAAGAACCCGAAGACCCGGCTCTCGTCCCTCCTCTCCGACGAGGAGCGGGAACGGTTTGCCGCGGCGATGCTCGATGACGTCAAGGCAGCGGTGAAGGACGCGATGTGCAGCCCCGTCCTCGTCTGCACCGAGCTCTTCGACTCCGAGGATGTCCAGGTCACCATCACCGACGCGGACCTGAACGGGTCCTTAAACGCCATCCTCCCCCAGTCCGTCGGTCCCACCCTCATCATCATGGCCGATCTCCCGCTCGCGGACGCAGCATCCATCCGCCGGGTGATCCAGACGGACAAGGATGTCGCCCTCGTCCCCGGCCGCGGCGGCGGGACGAATGTCATCTTCCTGAAGGATCCTGCGAAGTTCCACGTCGACTATTACGGCGCAAGCTTCCTCAAGCACAAAAAGATCGCAGAGGAGGCCGGGGTGTCGGTGGACGTGATCGACTCCTTCCGGCTTCACACGGACATCGACGAGCCATGGGACCTCGTCGAGCTCCTCATCCACGGCACGGGGAAGAGCAGGGCATACCTCGAGGAGTTGGGATTTTCCATCTCCGCGGACCAGGGGCGCGTGGGCGTTGGGCGGAAGCGATAAGCTTATCGTCTGATCCTGCCGAAGCCTTGCTATGAGCGGCCAGCCGCAGATCTCCCTTGCCGACCTCCTCCAGGAACAGCAGCCGGATGTCAACCGGATCATCGATGGTTTTGTCACGCGATTCAACTGCGTGTACGGCAACCCCGCATCGGCCTCGTGGGACATCAGCCGGGACGAGTGGCAGCGGTATGCATTCCTCGGGGACCGGGTCCTCAGCCTGATCGTGGTCCAGTCCCTCTTCACCCGACGGGAAGGATCGCTTGGCAAGGGGGCGATGACCCGGATCCTGGGCCAGGTTGTCTCGAACAAGGCCCTCGACGAGCTGACCAGGACCCTCGACCCGGCCGTCTTCTCGCGGCTGATCCCCGCGTCCATCGGGGAACAGGAGACGTATGGCGAACGGATCACGGGAGGGGCGTTCGAGGCGTTCATCGGCGCCCTGTACTGCGAGTTCGGGCTCGACGATGTCTCCTTCTTTGTCATGGCGATCCTTGCGGATTCCATCACTACCGCAGACCCGGGCGCGAACGCCATCGGCCTCCTCCAGGAGTACTTCCAGAAACGGTTCGGCACGCTCCCGGTGTACCGCGAGACGAGACGCTCGGGGTCAGGCCATAAACCGGTCTTCATCTACCAGGTCCTCCTCAACAACGAAGTTCTCGGCGAGGGGAGCGGGACTACCATCCGCCAGGCAAAACAGGTTGCGGCACAGAAGGCCCTTTCCTGCATCTGCAGCAGGACGTGACCTGCTGTCGTCCCCGGGCACCCCGGGTTCCCCGATCGCAGTATTTATAGGATTCCTGCCGCAAAGGGAACATACGGAGGCAGCCCTTCCGGTATGTTCGAGAGCCTTTTTGAGAAGGAAGCAAAAGGAGTCCTCAAGGGAATGACGCTGGAGTGGGTCTGCCCGTCCTGCGCCGGAACCAACTTCCGGCTCCTCTCCGCAGAGGATCGGGCATCGGGCCTGTACCATGATCACTGCCGGTACTGCCGCACCCGGGAGCGGGTCGCTTTCTCTCCCGCTGCAGGAGCACTCGAAGGCGAGGCCGCGTTCTACGAACGGATCGCCGACGAGCATTTTACCGAAGAGGAACAGAAGGAACTGATCCGGGACTTTGCCGAGATCGAGTACATGCGGGCCGATAACGCCAATCCCCGCGAGGTGACCGGCAAACAGCGGATGCTCGAGGAGAAGATCGTGTTCTTCAAGCACCGGCGCCGCACGTGAAGGGCTTTGCCCCGGGAGCTAAACAGAGTTAAGGTACCGTGTGGATCGCTCTGGTGGAAACGAATCCATCAACGGGAAATGGCCGGAAATGGTATGTCTATGCCGCCGCGGGGGTCATGATCCTTCTTGTACTGGGGGCCGGTGCATTCCTGTCCGGTTTCACCGGCGGGTCGTGCAACTGCGGGCCATTCCCGAGGATCGCCGCGATGACGGATGGGGATGCCATCGTTGTCACCTATTCCGGTGTCTACTCCGACCGGGAAGGGGCCTGGTTCGCGAAACGGCTGCCCGACGAGGAGCGGCTGCTGACCGATCTCCGGTATCTCGTTGTCACGCCGGAGGGGAAGGAGATCTGGCAGAACCGTTCGGCACCCGGGCCGGGACAGGACCAGATCGTCCGTCTCGATCGCGCAGCAACAGCGGGGAAAAATCACGTGATCGTGATTGCGGGACACACGGACGGATCATCCCTGGTTGCGTACGACCGCTATCTTTGAGATCGGGAGCGTGGCAGGAGAAAACATTGCCGGGCTTTCATCGACGTGATGCGGCTGGCAGTCCGGATGTTCCGGGCATTACGGCCATACTCCACGGGGCGAGCCCCGATGAGGCGGCGAGCGCCTGTGGCTCCGTACCTGACTGGGAATAAAAAAATACTCTGAGATTTCTTCAAAGCCGTTTTTCACTCCCCGTTTTTCCTGCTCTTTGCAAAGACGCCCATGAAGAGGCACTCGTCCGCGGCTATGGATTCGACGCCGGCAGTGTCCGAGATCGGAAGCCCAAGCCCCCGGACGATCGCCGCGGGCGTGCGCTCGTCCGCCTCGCCCATCACGATCTCGGCAGCGGAGGCGATATTGTCGGCCACCGCCCGTTTCGTCACCTCGAGTCTCCGGCCGAAGAGGTCGTTCCTGCCCCGGTCGTCGATGACGGAGGGGATGCCGGCGCAGCCGATGGCAACCCCGCTGCACCCGGAGCGCATGGCATGGGTGCGGCTGTCGGCAATGATCACCCCGATCCCAGCGCCGGTCGCGGCCCTGATCTCGTCCCGGATCCGCCGGGCACTTGCATCGGGGTCGGCGGGGAGCGGCGTGACGCAGCCCGGCGGGGCATTGGATGCGTCGACCCCGGCATTGGGGAGGAGCGTCCCTGCCTTCATGCAGAGCAGGAAGCCGGGGATGCCCCCGACGATCGAATCGCTCTCCCGGATCACGACCTCTGCGGTAGCGGGATCCATGCGGTACTTTGCGGCCAGTTCCCGTGCCCGGTCCGAGGGGACGATCTCCGCAAGGCGGATCACGTTCCCTTCCGAGGTTGCAACCGCGGTCTCGGCAAGGACGAGGACATCGCCGTCCCGGAAGCCCCCGCAGGCTTCCAGTGCGGCAGCCACGACACGGCCGGTAACGGACTCGCCGCTCCGGATGATGCCGGTCGGGAGCCCGAAGACCGTGTAAGAAGCATTCATCGCCGTTTCACCAGGCGCTCGAAGACGCGGACCGCATCCACGGTCTCCTTCACGTCGTGGGTCCGTACAAGGGCAGCGCCTTTCCGGAGCAGCGCCATGGTGACGGCGAGGCTGCCGGCCAGCCGCTCCTGCGGCTCCCTGCCCAGGAGGTTGCCGATGAAGCTCTTCCGGGAGACCGCGGCAAGGAGCGGGCGGTCGTACCGGAGGAACTCGTCGAACCGGCGACTGAGCTCCCAGTCGTCATCCACCGACCGGAACGGGGTCCAGAGGCCGATGCCGGGGTCGAGGACGTAGTTGTCGATCCCCGCCGCGCTGCAGCGCTGCATCACGGTTGCCAGGGCCTTATGGGTCGCATCAACCCCCACCGCATCGCCCGGCACGTAATCCGTTGCCATCACGATGGCCGGAAGGCCTGCAGCAACGACCCGTTTCACATAGGCGTCCGAGCAGAACCCGGCAATGTCGTTCACCGCGTGGATCTCGTGCTTCAGGCAGACATCCAGCACCCACGGGTTCATGGTGTCGACCGAGACGGTGAACCCGGTCCCGTCGAGTTCTTTCAGGGCTTCGTCGATCCGCCGGGCTTCCTCGGTCCCGCTGATGGCCTGCGCGTTCGGCGCCGTGCTCCGGGCACCAACATCGAGGATATCCGCGCCGGCCTCGACCATCTCCACCGCCTTCGCATGGATCTCCTTCGCCGGGATGAAGGAATCAACGTAAAAGGATTCGGGGGAGCAGTTGATGACGCCCATCACGCGGACCGGGTTGTCCCCGCCGATGGCGAGGTTGTTTATCGTGCACTGCCGCATGCCCGCTCCTTCGCAGCCCGCATCGTGTTCTCCATCAGCGTGGCGATCGTCATCGGCCCGACCCCGCCGGGGACGGGGGTGATCGCCCCGGCAACCTCGTTTACCGCTGCAAAGTCCACGTCGCCGACCAGTTTTCCGTCCAGCTGGTTGATGCCCACATCGATGACCGTTGCACCGGGCTTCACCATCTCCGCCCGGATGACGTGCGGCTTCCCGATTGCGGAGACAAGGATATCGGCCCGTTTCAGTTCCACAGCCAGATCCCGTGTTTTGCTGTGGCAGATCGTGACCGTGGCGTCCGCGTTCAGGAGGAGGGCCGCCATAGGTCTCCCGACATCGATGCTCCGCCCGGCGATAACGGCCCTGGCACCGGCAACCGGGATTTTGTATTCTGCCAGAAGGGTCATGATGCCGGTGGGCGTGCAGGACGAGAAACGGGGCTTGCCGGAGAAGAGGAGTCCCAGGTTCTCGGGATGGTAGCCGTCGACATCCTTTGCCGGGTCGATGGTTTCGATGATCCGCTCCGCGTCGATCCCCTTCGGGAGGGGGAGCTGGACGAGGATCCCGTCGATGGCCGGGTCGGCATTCAGCTGCCTGACCTTCTCCAGCACCTGCTCGGTTGTTACGTCGCCCGGCAGCTCGATCCCGACGGACCCGATCCCCACCTGTTCGCAGGCCCGGTGCTTCATCCGGACGTACATCTGCGAGGCCGGATCCTTTCCCGCGATGACCGTGGCGAGACGGGGTACAAGGCCGGATCCCGCGATCTCCTTTTTCAGGAGATCGAGCCGCTTCTCCGAGCATTTTTTCCCGTCGAGGATCGTGGCCATGGGACCTCGTGCTTTATTCGGGATAGAGCGGGAACTTCGACGCCATGGCCTCGACGTTGCCGTGCACGTCTTTGAGGTTCTTCTCGTTCTTCACATCCTTGATCACGCTTGCGATCCAGGTACCGATGGAACGCATCTCGGCCTCTTTCATGCCGCGGGAGGTGACAGCCGGGGTGCCGATGCGCAGGCCGCTCGTGACGAACGGGCTCTTGGTCTCGTTCGGGATGGTGTTCTTGTTGACCGTGATGCCTGCGCAGCCGAGTGCTGTCTCGGCCTCGAGGCCGGTGATGCCCTGGTCCGTGAGGTCGAGGAGCATCAGGTGGTTGTCGGTGCCGCCCGAGACGAGCCGGAGTCCGTTGTCCGTCAGGGTCTGGGCAAGGACCTTTGCGTTCCTGATGATCTGCTTGTTGTATTCGACAAACGAGGGCCGGAGGGCCTCCTCGAAACAGACCGCCTTCGCCGTAATGGTGTGCATCAGGGGGCCGCCCTGCATGCCGGGGAAGACCGCCTTATCGATAGCCACGCCGAGGTCAGCGTTGCACATGATGGCGCCGCCGCGGGGGCCGCGGAGGGTCTTGTGGGTGGTCGTGGTCGTGTAGTTGACCACGCCGACCGAGGTCGGGTGCTGTTTTGTCGCAACCAGGCCGGCGATGTGGGCGATATCGGCCATGCAGACGGCCCCGACATCGTCGGCGATCTCCTGGAACGCTTTGAAATCGATGGTCCTCGGGTAGGCCGAGGCACCGCAGACGATGATCTGGGGCTTCTCCTTCTTCGCCATCTCCGCTACCGCACCATAATCAAGCATCTCGGTCGCAGGTTCAACGCCATACTGTGCCACCTGGTAGAACTTCCCGGTGAAGCTGACCGGTGAGCCATGGGAGAGGTGGCCGCCCTGGTTCAGTTTCATGGAGAGGATCTTGTCGCCCAGCTTGATCGCCGCGAAATAGACCGCCATGTTCGCCTGCGTGCCCGAGTGGGGCTGGACATTGGCGTGCTCCGCACCGAAGAGCTTCTTGAGCCGGTCGCGGGCCAGGCTCTCTGCCATGTCGTGGAACTCGCATCCGCCATAGTAGCGCTTGCCGGGGTAGCCTTCGGCATACTTATTGGTCATGATCGATCCCATGGCCTCGAGAACGGCACGGGATACGACGTTCTCGGAAGCGATCAGCTCCAGGCCGTTGACCTGCCGGAGCCGCTCCTTCTCGATGATATCTGCGATTGCTGGATCCGTTTTTGACAGATGCGACATATGGAGAAGGGTTGGTCGTTATGGGGTATTACTTTTCCTGCCGAAGGGTTCGCAAAGACTAAAAGAGGAGAAGAATCCGGAGGATCCTTCGACATCGGAAGCCGAAGGCCGGCAGAAGCCGCCCTTCCCGGCCCGGGGCTTGCCAACCCCTCGCCATCCGAAGATTTGCTGCCCACGTATCCCCGGGCTGAAGGCCGGTTCCGTGATCTCTCGCCAGTCGGAGAACGCTGATTCGTTCTTCTCCCCTGCTTGTCTGATGACCAGCCGGACAACCAAAACCCCTTTATCCTAATCAGGCGATCACTCTATTAGTACTACGGAGTGCGCCGTACGGTACCCATGGGTTGGTTAGCGGGCGGCGCAGTCATGTGCAAAGATCAAATATCTTGAACGCGAACGTAATCATCAGGAGAGAAAAACCGCCATGATGGAAACCTCACTATCCGCTGCAACCGAGGACCGGATTGCAACCCTGGAGAAGAAGGTCAAGGAGATGGAAGCCCTGGTCAAGGGACTGACGCAGGAACTGCTCGACCTCAAGTCCGTTGCCATGAAGATGACCAAGCAGAGCGAGGAGCGGAGCCGGCAGGAGGCAAAGCGGGGTCCGGTCGTTGCGGGCGCACCCGCCCAGCAGACGGTAACCCCTGCCGCCACGCCGGCAGCACCGGGCGGCAGCACCATCATCCGGCCCAAGGCAGCCCGGCAGGCCGAGGCCCCGGCAGCCCCGGCGGAGCCCGCGATGGACATGATTATGCAGCCCGACGGGACCATGAAGCTCGAGCCCCGGCGCGGCGACAAGGACTACATCGTCGCCTCGGCAGGGTACGGCCGGAAGAAGGGTGCTGCGGGCAAGTCAAAACAGAGCGACATGATCGTAGCCGTTGAAGAAAATAAGGATCCTGCAAAGAAGTAAGGGGCCGGATCTTTGCACATCACAGAACTCGAGATCGACAACTTCAAGTCTTTTTCAAAAAAGACCAAAATCCCCTTTCTGGAAGGTTTCAGTGTCATTTCCGGGCCGAACGGGTCCGGGAAGAGCAACATCATCGATTCGATCCTGTTCGTGCTCGCCCTCAGCAGTTCGCGCAGTCTCCGGGCCGAGAAGCTGACCGACCTCATCAACCTCAACTCCGGCAGGAACATCGCCGAGGTCTCGCTCCAGTTCTCCGACGGGACGAAGATCCGCCGGCGGATCAAGCGGACCGGGAACGGCTACTACAGTTACAACTACCTCAACGAGCGGCTCTGCAAACAGAGCGACATCGTGGATCACCTTGCAAAGTTCGGGATCAAGCCGCACGGCTACAATGTCGTGATGCAGGGCGACGTGACCCGGATCATGGAGATGAGCGATGCCGAGCGCAGAAAGATCATCGACGAGATCGCCGGGGTCGCGGAGTTCGATACCAAGAAGCAGCAGTCGCTCGCCGAGCTCGACATCGTCCGGGAGCGGATCGAGCGCGAGGAGCTCCTCCTCATCGAGCTCTCGAAGCGGGCGAACGAGCTGAAGCGCGAGCGGGAGCATGCCCTCGAGTACCAGAAGTGGCAGAAGGAGCTCTCCTACTACCAGAACTGCCGGTCGGCCGCCCAGCTCCACGACCGGGTGAAGGAGCTCAACACCCTCCTGCAGTCCACCGAGGACCACAAGCTGAAACTCACCCGCATCGCATCGGACAAGGGCCTGGAGGAGAACGAGCTTGCGTACCTCAAGGCCGACCTTGCCGACATCGACGAGATGATCAATAGGAAGAGCGGGGCCGACTACCTCAAGCTGATCGGCGAGCTCGAGGAGGCGAAAGGCGGGATCAAGTTCTCGGA
>Ga0187786_10000527_pt1 | contig 10421 bp, 7 predicted proteins | sample 0815_BV2_10_20_M_FD_132449 | JGI IMG/M metagenome (GOLD analysis project Ga0187786, IMG submission 132449) | Tropical peat soil microbial communities from peatlands in Department of Meta, Colombia - 0815_BV2_10_20_MG | ecosystem: Environmental > Terrestrial > Soil > Wetlands > Peat | place...
ATGCTTTCTAAAGTTGTAATGCTGAGTGAGGGGGAGGACCCCGACACATTCCTCAGAAAATACGGCGCCGACAGTTTCAGGAAATTCCTGGCAAAGGCCCTTTCGCCGGTCCAATTCTTCCTTCTGCGGGCGGGCAAGAACAGGATCGACGGCGTGCGCCAGTTCCTGAACATTCTTTCTTCATGCCGGGACAACCTGCTCAGAGACGACGCTCTCAGGGAACTGGCCGACCTCGCGAGCGAAAAGGTGCTTAGGTCCGAGCTTGCCGGTCTTGCCCGCAGGCGCCCGGCTGCCGGACATGCGCCGTCGCCGGACATACAGCCGCAGATTTCGGGAAATGACAAGGGGCCGTTCGCAGTCCCGATGAGCAGGGAAGAAGAAATCCTGCTGGGCATAGCGTTCAACATACCGCGGGTAGCCAGGCGTATAGCGGAGCGGATCAACGGGCTGGAAATAGAGCATCCGCTTGCCGGGCGCATATTTGAATCAATCAGGGCAGACGACTCGGGCGGGGATTTTACAACCGGCACGATCATGGCGTCCTGCAGTCCTGAGGAGCAGGCGCTCCTTTCCAGGTTCTCCATCGATCCGGGGATAGACATGGATGAGGTCATGCGCAATATCGACGGCTGCATAAGGAAACTTGCCGTCAGACAGGTCGACAAGAAGATCATCGCCGCCAGGAACGCTGGAGATGAAAAGACGCTTCGCCTGCTGCACGCTGAAAAAAAAGGATTGATGCAAAAGAGTTGTTGAACTTTTTCGCTCAAAAAAATCAAAATAGGAGAGGAGGTATCCTTGAAGGGACCCTTTGACGTTTATAAAAACGGCTTCGATGACGGCGAAGATGACGATTCTGACGGGCACCTTTCTGATGAACATTCATTTCAGGAAGGCGACGCTGCAGAAACCGAAGAGATCGGAGCCGATACCGACAAGGAGTTCGACCCCCTCAAATCTTACCTGAAAGGCATCAGCGCCCTCCCCCTGCTTACCAAGGAAGGCGAAGTCGAGATCGCGCGCCAGATCGAAGAAGGCAAAGAAAAGATCGAAGGCGTACTGTACACAATCCCTTTCGTGATAAAAAAACTCGCTATGCTGGGCAAGCTTGCCGACAGCGGCGAGGCCCCGCTTGTAGATCTTATCCAGGATGGAGAAGACCTCTCCGATGAGGACATACTTGAAGAGAAAGAGAGGTTCTCCCGCATCACTGCCGAGATTGCGGACCTGGCCGAAAAAAGACGGCTGCTGCTGAAACCTGACGCGCCATCTAAGAAAACAAAGCGGCCTCAGGCGTCCGGAGCAGCTGCATCGCCGGACTCCAGAGTGGTGGACAACAAGGAATTGCTGATCGCCAAAATCAAAGAGCTGAACCTGAGGCCGGATGTTACAAACGCTTTTTTCGAAGAGCTCAGAATAATGGGAGATCAGATACAGAGGCTGCAGGAAAAGATGTGCGCCATGAAAAAATCTCGCAACAACAGCGAAATGAAGGAGTGCATGGCTGAAACTGCCGTCATCGAAGAGTCCTTCGGGGTCGGAAGCGACGAGATCGTCAGGATCTCGCGTGAGGTGCTTGACGCGGACCAGGAGGTTGACAGGGCAAAGAGCAGGCTCGTGGAGGCGAATCTGAGGCTTGTCATCAGCGTCGCCAAGAGATATATAGGTAAAGGGCTCACCCTTGGAGATCTCATTCAGGAAGGTAATATCGGTCTCATGCGGGCGGTCGACAAGTTCGAATACAGAAGGGGCTACAAGTTCAGCACATACGCGACCTGGTGGATACGCCAGGCCATCAGCCGTGCGTTGGCGGACCAGTCCAGAACTATCAGGATCCCCGTCCATATGATCGAAAACATAAATCTGATAAACAGGACAGCCAAGCAGCTGGTCCAGGAAGCGGGGGCCGATCCGAACGCCGAGGACATTTCCAAACGGGTGAATATCCCGGTCAACCGTGTGCGAAACATCATGAAGATTACAAAGGAGCCCATATCGATTGAGACGCCGGTCGGCGACGAGGAAGACGCCATGCTCAAGGACTTCATTGAGGACAAGTCCATACAGTCTCCGCTCGAAATTGCGATTCAGGACGACCTGAAGGCCCAGATAGACAAGGTCCTCTGCACTCTTTCTCCCAAGGAGCAGCTGGTGATACGCAGAAGATACGGGCTGGACGAAGACGTGCCTCGCACCCTCGAAGAAGTCGGGCAGGAATTCGACGTAACGAGAGAGAGGATCCGCCAGATCGAGGTCAAGGCGATCAGGAAACTCAAACATCCCTCCCGCAACAAATGGTTAAGAGATTTTCTCAATAAGCAATAGCGGGCGCAGCCTTCTGATTTGACAGGCGCGTCCATTTGCGATTATAGTAAACGCTTGCGGGCCCCTGGCACTGTTTGTTTTTTTGCCGGCCCAAGCCGCTTCGTCTGCTTTAAGCGGGCCCATAGCTCAGTTGGTAGAGCTACCGGCTCATAACCGGTTGGTCCCAGGTTCGAGTCCTGGTGGGCCCATCAAATATCGTCAAGTCGCGCCGGGTACAAAGCACCGGACATCCGCAGCACGAGAGGAGTTAAAGTGGACGAACAGTTGCAAATTCTGGTCGACCTGCAGAAGCTCGACACAAACATACTCAATCTGCGCCTGAAGATCGAGGCAGCGCCTGCCGCCGTAAAAACGGACGAGGCTTCCTATAAAGAGGCCCTGAAGTCATTCGAAACAGCACGCCAGCAGCAACAATCCCTTGAGAAAAAGAAAAAGGACAAGGAGCGCCTGATAGACGAGCTGACCGAAAAGATCAAAAAACTGAAGTCGCGATCACCTGAGATAAAGACCAACAAGGAGTATCAGGCCAACCTTAAAGAGATTGAATCGGTGGAGGCGGAAATACGGTCGGCTGAGGATGATATTCTTGCTGTCATGGAGATCATCGACGCTGCGACGAAGCGAACGGAAGCAGAAAATGCGCGGCTCGCGGAAGCCAAGGCGAAGGCAGATGCTCTAAATAAGGAAAAGGAACAGGAAGTCCGCGTCCTTGAACAAGACCTTGCTGCGCTGAAAAACAGGAGGAAGGAGTTCTCCGAAAAAATCGAGGCTGATCTTTATACGCTCTATATGAACCTCCTGAAGAGCGGCAGGGGTCTGGCTGTGGCCGAGGTGCAAAAAGAAATATGCGGAGGGTGCAATATGAATATACCTCCACAGCTCTTTGTAGAGATAAAGACCAGCGGGACTATCTTCCGGTGCCCTCAGTGCAGACGCATTCTTTATTACGAGAAACCAGCAGGGGAAAGCAGCGAACCCGCGGCGGCTCAGGGATAGGCATTGCAGCAGTACCCGCTGTTCAGCATGGGATTGTTGCCGGACGAGACAAAATAGCTAATTTCTTTATAAGCAATATTTATGCTATAGTATTCAATACATGGGAATGGAAGATCATAAGCTCAAGGTTTTCTGCACTGTAGCTGAGACGAAGAGCTTCTCGAAGACTTCAGAGATCATTCATCTCACGCAACCGGCGGTCAGCCTGCAGGTCCAGGCGCTCGAAGAGATATATGAGACAAAGCTCTTCGACAGGACCAGCGGCTCGATCAATCTGACCCCGTCTGGCGAAGTCCTTTATAAATACGCCAAAGACATTCTCGCGTTGTATGCCCTCGCTGAAAAAGACATCTCCAAGATCACCGGACTCGTGAAGGGCAGCATCAAGATAGGCGCAGGCACGACCTTCGGCAACCACATCCTTCCAAGCATAATCGTCGACTTCAAGCGTACGCACCCGAAGATCGAAATCGATGTTTTCATCGGCAACACAAAGCGGATCATGGACCTGCTGCATGCCGGCGCAGTTGATGTAGGCATAGTCGGTGATGTTCCTTCGAAAAGCAAGGTTGTAGTTGAGCCGATAATGTCCGACGAGCTTTACTTTATTGCGCCGCCTGACCATCCGTGGAGCAAGAAAAAGACGATATCAGTCCTTGAGATTCAGAAGGAACCCATCGTGTTCAGGGAGGAAGGTTCGGGCACCCGGCTCATCATAGAACGCTTCCTTGCCGACAACGGCGTGAGCGTGTCCAATCTTCAGATCGCAGTCATTCTCGGCAGCACAAGCTCTATCAAAGAGGCTGTCGAAAAAGGCATGGGCGTTTCGATTCTTTCCAAGTGGGCCGTCAGAAAAGAGGTCCAGAGGGGTATTTTGAAGGCAATTGCCCCGAAGGAAGGGAGGATTACAAGGGAATTCTCACTGGTGATACCCAAGAACACGATTCTGCCGCATGCAGTGGACGAATTTATCAGTTATCTGAAGGCATATTCCTACGAAAAAATGGTCCCCGAATACAAAATATAGTCATCGCACTACCACTTTTCCAGAACCGCCCGCAACCTTGCCGATAACCGCGTAATAAGCCCCGGCCTCTTCGAAAAATTTCAGACCGGCCTCCTTCACGGTAATGAGAAGCCCTCCCGAAGTCTGAGGGTCGCACAGCAACAGTTTCAACTCTTCCGAAATGGCTGGGGCAAATTGAACCCTGCCCTCTAAAAACCGTAGATTGTGATATGCGCCCTCGGGTACCATGCCGGAATCGATCATTTCCCTCACCCTGTCCATAAATGGCACACTGCCGGCGTTTAAAACAAAATCGACGGATGAATCCCTTAACATGTTTACAGCATGTCCGAGCAGGCCAAAGCCTGTTATATCCGTACATGCGCTAGCCCCGGCCCGCACGGCAATTGCCGATACCACGTCGTTCAATGTCAGCATCCAGTCAACCGCAGACCCGATGTCCGAATCGGTCAATTTGCCGCCCTTGAGCGCTGTTGTCAGTATGCCGACCCCCAGAGGCTTTGTCATTACAATAATGTCGCCTTCCTGCGATCCGCTCACCCGCAGAATCCGCTCCCTGTCGACCACCCCGGTAACGGAAAGGCCAAACCGGATCTCGTCATTCTGAAAGCTGTGGCCCCCTATCAATGCGGCCCCTGAACGGTTGAGAGTCGATACCGCCCCTTTGATTATCTCTTTCAGCACGGCAGGCTCGTAGTCGCATGAAGGGAAACCGGCAATTGCAAGCGCCGAAAGCGGCCTGCCGCCCATGGCATAAATGTCACTGATCGAATTTGCGGCGCTAATCGCCCCGAAATTAAACGGATCGTTCACCACGGGCGCAATAACATCAACGGTCTCAACTACCGCACTGTCCCCGATCAGATGCACGCCTGCGTCGTCGCCAGGACCGACAAGTATATCCGGAGAGGCAGTATTACGAATATCGCCTATTATTTCTTCCAGGTCCGCCGGACCTATCTTCGCAGCTCAGCCGGCAGCCTTGATCTTTTCCGTCAAACGGTAATCCATGTGAGTTCCGTCACCATGTTCTGCCCCGGCATTTAACGGCGGGGCTATTCTAAATTTCTTTTCGCAGAATCCGATAATTATACTATATAAGCTATGATAACGCATCAGGAAGCCCCAAGTAATCCCCTTGCCAGAATTCTCATCGTCGAAGACGACCTGATGGAACAGAAACTCATGTCGGCCAACTTCTTGCGCCACGGCTATATCTGCGAAACCGTGTCGAGGGGGGGCGATGCCGTTGCAAGGACCAGGTTATTCAATCCTGACATCATCCTTCTGGATGTGCTGCTTCCGGATATCGACGGCATTCAGACGTGCAGGCAGTTGAAATCGGTGGAAGAAATACGACATATCCCGATTATCTCAATCACTGGAGCGGACGACAGAAAACTGCGTCTTGACTGCCTAGATGCAGGGGCGAATGACTTTATCAACAAGCCGGTAGACTTTGCTGAGCTGCTCATCAGGATCAGAAACCTCGTTCAGCTAAAACAGTTCGAGGACATCAAGGTGAAGCACGCAATCCTCGCAGAATCCCTCAAGGCGATCGAGGCCGCAAAGAGGGAATGGGAACAGAGCATGGATTGCATTAAAGATGCCGTGCTATTGATCGATGCGAACGGTCTTCTGCTGCGCTGCAATAAGGCATTAAGCACCCTTACAGGGAAAACGTATCGCGACCTTTTGAACCAACCCTGGCAGGACGTCCTGAACGTCGGCGGGTTCACAATGACACCCGGTGCTTCGGATAGTGTAGAATACAGCCATTCATCAGGCCTCTATTTTTCATTCTCGGCTTATGACGTTTCGGACAGGTCCCATTCTTTAGCAACAGTTTCTATTATAACTCTCCACGATATTACAGACCGGAAAAAGGCCCAGGATGAGCTTATGCAAAGCAGGATGAACCTGCAAAAGTCCATTGATGAGATATCGTCTCTGATTCGGGAGGTTGCCGTCAGGAAAAACTTCAGCGTCAGGTTTAAAAACCCCAATCTTAAATATTGCTACGAATTCATGAATTGCAGCAAAACCGATTGCGTATGCTATTCGAACAAGAAAAGCAGATGCTGGCAGAAAGCCGGCACCTGCTGCGAAGGCCGGGTTCAGGGTCAATTTGCCGTAAAATACAAGAACTGCTCGAAGTGCGCATTTTTCCAGGATGCCGTCAAGGACCCGTATTCCAATCTCGGCGAGCAGTTCAACAACATGATGCATATACTTGAAACCCAGCATAAGGAGCTCGAAAAGGCATATAACGAGCTGAAAATGGTTCAAGCTCAGGTGCTTCAGCAGGAAAAAATGGCATCCATCGGCCAGCTGGCCGCCGGCGTTGCGCACGAGATAAACAACCCCATAGGTTTTATCATAAGCAACCTCAGCACGCTGCGAAAATATATCGACAAGATATCGGAATTCGAGGCATTCCAGTCGGCTGCGGTTGCAGGGTGCGGCGGCAGATACGGCGATCAGGCCTTGATGAAAGAGGTGGCAGAAAGGCGGGAAAGCTTAAAGATCAACTATATTGAGGCAGACATCTCGGACCTGATTTCCGAATCACTCGAGGGTGCCGACAGGGTGAAAAAAATAGTCCAGGACCTTAAGAGTTTCTCGCGCGTGGACGAATTCGAATTTAAAACAGCCGATATAAACGCCGGTCTCGAAAGCACCATAAACATCGTCTGGAACGAGCTCAAGTACAAGGCGACCCTTTCAAAGGAATATGGTGAAATCCCGCGCACTATGTGTAATCTCGGTCAGTTGAACCAGGTATTCATGAACCTACTAATAAATGCTGCCCAGGCAATTGACAAGAGCGGCGAGATAAAGGTGAAAACGTGGTGCGAGGACAGCTACATTAACATTTCGATTGCGGACACGGGTTGCGGAATTTCGGAAGAGACTCAAAAGAGAATATTCGAGCCTTTCTTTACGACTAAGGAGGTCGGTAAGGGCACCGGGCTGGGCCTTAGCATTGCGTACGATATTGTAAGAAAGCATCGCGGCGAAATAACAGTGGCAAGCGCCATAGGCAATGGAACGACGTTTACAATCCGCATACCAGTAGTGTTGAGGTGAGAGCTATGCAACAGCGCATACCGGCTTTTGACAATTTTCCGGCCCTGATACGAAAATGGGGAAAAGATGCAAGGTGCGATTACTTCAACAAGGCCTGGTTCGATTTCACGGGAAGGCAGCCGGATGATGAGCTCGGCGACGGATGGATGGACGACATACATCCCGACGACTTTGACAGGCTCGTTGAGCGGTTCCATAAGGCATTCGATGCCAGGCAGCCTTTTGAGATTGAATACCGCCTTAAGAACTTCGACGGGGAATACAGATGGGTTGTCGAAATCGGGCGTCCGTTCAGTGACAACTCCGGAGGGTTTGCCGGCTATCTAGGATCGGGATATGACATCCATGAGAGGCGGCAGAACGAAGAGTTGCTGAAAGTATCACAGGATTATTTCAAGTCCTTTATCGAAAGCTCTCAGGACTGCGTGGCTCACATATCACCCGACGGATTCTTCCTGAGCATAAACGAAATCGGATGCAAATCCCACGGGTTCAGAGAACCGTCGGATGCCGTGAACTGCAGTTTTTCCGAGGCCGTTATATTTAATCGGGAATCTGCGGATAGCGCCATTCGGAGCGCAGCAGCCGGGGAATCTGTCTCCATACGCTATATGTCAAAAGATCATCACGATAAAGAGCGCTGGTGGGATGCCAAGTTTACACCCGTTGTCGACTTCGGCGAACAGATCAGGAGCATACTGCTCGTTTCCAGGGACATCACCGACCAGAAACGCGCAGAAGATGCGCTGGAGCAGAAAAACAGGGAGCTTGAAAATGCTTATGCTGAACTCAAGGCAGCTCAATCGCAGATACTACAGCAGGAAAAGATGGCCTCCATCGGCCAGCTCGCCGCAGGTGTTGCTCACGAAATCAACAACCCGATGGGGTTTATCATAAGCAACATTAACACGCTGAAAAAATATATCGACAAGATCTACGAGTTTATCGACTCGCAGCACAAGGCGCTGGAGTCATGCACGGCCGACCAGGGTAGTGCCGAGGTCTTGAAGCAGCTTCTTGAAAAAAGACGGCAGCTGAAGATCGATTACATCTCGGAGGACATTCGCAGCCTTATTGCGGAATCCCTGGACGGCGCCGACAGGGTAAAGAAGATCGTGCAGGACCTCAAGGGGTTTTCGAGACTCGATGAGGCTGAATATAAGATGGCCGACATCAATGCCGGCCTCGAAAGCACGATCAATATCGTGTGGAACGAGCTAAAATATAAAGCAACGGTCACAAGAGAATTCGGCGATATACCGCAGATAAAGTGCAGGCCGGGCCAGCTGAACCAGGTCTTTATGAACCTGCTGATCAATGCAGCCCACGCGCTGGGCGAGCATGGCGAGATTCGAATCAAGACTTGGCAGGACGGCGAGAAAATAAACGTGGCCATTTCCGACACCGGCTGCGGCATGCCCGAAGAGGTCCGCAAGCGGATATTCGAGCCCTTTTTTACTACCAAAGAGGTAGGCAAAGGAACAGGCCTTGGGCTGAGCATAGCTTATGACATCATCAAGAAGCACGATGGCGAGATCAGGGTCGACAGCATCGTCGGCAAAGGCACCACCTTTACAATAAGCATTCCGGTGATGGAGGGATAGATGGAAGAAGAGATCAGGATCCTGTGCGTAGATGACGAGCCCAACGTACTCAATTCATTGAGGCGGCTTTTCATGGATGACGACTACACGGTCCTGACGGCGTCATCAGCCCAGGAGGGACTTCTCATACTGGATCACGAGCTTGTCCAGATCGTCATTTCGGACTACCGAATGCCGAACATGAACGGGGTTGAATTCCTGAGGGAAGTACGTACCAAGTGGCCCGACACCGTGCGGATAGTGCTTTCGGGTTATGCGGATACTGCCTCCATAGTATCTGCTATCAACGAGGGCGAAATATACAAGTTCATCCCCAAACCCTGGAATGACGACGAGCTTAAAGTAACCGTGGCCAACGCCATTGAAAGATATCATCTATTCAAGAAGAACGCCGAACTGACCTCTGAGCTCCTGAAGGTCAACGAAGATCTCAAGGGACTGCTCGTTGAAAATGCAAAGCTTCTGGAGCGCAAGGGCAAGATGCTCGAGGCCAGCCAAACCCTGCTATTCTCGCTGCCTGTCGCTGTAATGGGGATCAGCAACGATATAGTTGTGCAATGCAACCAGGCATGGGCCGAAGACACCGGAGACAGCTGGGCATCTCTTGGCAAGACAGTTGATAATGCCCTTCAACCGGAGATTATAGAGTTTGTGAATAAGGTAAAAAGCAACGGCAGGAAGACCGCAAAGATAGCGGTAAACGGCATAGAAGGCTGGCTTTTCGGCTCCGCGATAGAGACAGAAGCAGGCGAGATAGATGGGGTGATGCTCGTCTTTATCCCCGGAGACAAGCTATGACTGAAGACCACGTCCTGTTTGTCGACGACGAGGAAAACATTCTTAATGCGTATCGGCGGCTCTTTTTTGCCGACCCTATTACAGTGCTTACTGCATCCAGCGCTGCCGAAGGCATGGAATTAATGAAAAATAATGCCGTCTCGGTCATCGTTTCAGACTATGTTATGCCTGGAATGGGCGGCATAGAATTCCTGGAATGGACCAAGTCAGCCTCTCCGGAAAGCGTGCGCATTATGGTGACCGGATATGCCGATCTTGCTTCGGCCATAGGCGCCATAAACAGGGGCGAGGTATACAGGTTCATTACCAAGCCGTGGGATGATGCCGACCTCAGACAGACAGTTCTGGACTCGGTGGACAGACACAAGATCGTAGTGTCCATCAAGTCGTCCGACGAAGAAACCCTTCTGGCCATGGCCCAGACAATCGAGTCGAAAGACCCTTATACTAAAGGGCATTGCGAGCGTGTGGCTGAATACGCTCTGTTGCTGGCACAAGCTATGGGCCTGTCGGACGACATGAAAACGAGGATCAAATATGGCAGCTGGCTGCACGATTGCGGCAAGATCGGCGTTCCGGAC
>Ga0187786_10000528_pt1 | contig 10420 bp, 13 predicted proteins | sample 0815_BV2_10_20_M_FD_132449 | JGI IMG/M metagenome (GOLD analysis project Ga0187786, IMG submission 132449) | Tropical peat soil microbial communities from peatlands in Department of Meta, Colombia - 0815_BV2_10_20_MG | ecosystem: Environmental > Terrestrial > Soil > Wetlands > Peat | place...
CACCGGGTACGTTTAGCAGCGGTTTTTCCGGTTGCCGCCGGTTTCCTACTTTTTCCGGCCGTGGATTTCACTTTTGGTTTAACCTTCGCAGTTCCCCTGGCCGGCAGGGTGGAAAGCACTTTTCTGAGCTGCTCGGTCTTCTTCGCATCGAGCTCGTCGAGCGGGAGCCGCACCGGCCCTCCTGCCATGCCAATCAATTCAACGGCTTTTTTTACCGGAATCGGGTTCGTGTCGATAAACATGGAACGCAGGAGCGGAGCCATCGCATAGTGGAGAACCAGGGCCTTCTGGTAGTCACAGCACTGCATCGCTTCGTACATCGCCACCATCCGTCCGGGGTCAACGTTCGCCGCGACCGAGATCACGCCTGCGCCGCCCAGAGCGAGGATCGGGAGGGTGATATTGTCGTCGCCGGAGATAACCGCAAAGTCCTCATCCTGCGTCTCCTCGATGATGCGAGAGATCTGCCCGATATTGCCACTTGCTTCCTTGACCCCGACGATATTCGGGTGCTGTGCCAGTTCCGCGATCAGGTCCGGCTCGAGGTTCTGGCCGGTCCTCCCCGGGACGTTGTACACGACAACCGGAATATCGAGGTCGGCAAGTTTCATGTAGTGCTTGACGAGACCTGAACGGTTGGGCTTGTTGTAGTACGGACTAATCACGAGCACGCCGTCCGCACCGATGTCCTTGGCAGCCTTTGTCAGCTTGATGGCCTCAGCAGTATTGTTGGAACCGGTCCCTGCAAGGACAGGGACCTTGCCGTTAACGTTCTCAACGGTAACCCTGATGACCTTTTCATGTTCCTCGAACGTCAGGGTGGCAGATTCGCCGGTCGATCCGCAGGGGACGATCCCGTGAACACCGGATGCAAGCAGAAACTCGATATTGCGCTCGAGGCCGGCGATGTCCAGGCTCATCGCAGAGTTTCTTTTAAAAGGAGTAATGATTGCTGGAAGGACACCTTCGAACATGAATAAGGTTATGAGCGTCTCTTCGTATTTATTTTTCTTGTGATGTATCCGGCGACGCGGTTCCGGACACGCTTGCTTTCGATCAGGGCAGATTTGCTGAGCTGCTGTTTGTTCTCTTCAAAGTTATTGGAGAAGTGTTCACGCTGTTTGGCGACGAGTTCTGTTCCGAGCGTTTTAATGTAGGACGGTTTGATTCCCATGAATAATTCCTCAAAGTTCACTATGTAAAACGCGGTTGGACAAGATAAGTATATTGTTTGCAACGACGACAGGATCCTCTCCCAGGAGCCTGATGATCCCGCCGTCTCCCCGGTAATCCGTGGTAAAGATCACGTCGGGCACTCCTTCTTCACAACATGATGCCACTCCCCAGTCCATCGTGCTGATGCCCGGAGGTACCCGCGCCGGATCGAAACTGACACATTCGAGGAACATACTTTCCAGGACACTAATGGACACGTCGGAATATCGCAGCAGAGCAGCACTCCGTACAGCGGAGTCGAACTTCATCGTCGTGAGAATGACCGGTGCGACCCGGGTGTCCACGCCGAAAGAAATTGAACCCTCTGTCCTTGAAGGTGTTGTTCCCTGCCTGAAACCATCACGGATCCCGGCGATTCCCCCGGCGTCGCGGGCACCGCGGATCGCAAAACCAAAAGAAAGTCCTTTTGCGGGAATAAGCCTTGAATCCATCCCCCCGAGCAGCCCGGCAGCCTCTGCCAGCCGGTCGAGAACCGTATTCCGTTCTGATTCCGGATCGGTCACCTGAGAACGCCTCTCTGGGAATATCCGCGTTCAACTACGAGATACTTTTCCATCGTTCTTTTCCCATTTTCGTACCTGCCGGTCATAATCTGATCAAGGTTCCGTGATCCTGTGTGGTTCTTCTTGGATAAGCCTATATCCTTTTCGGGCGAAAATTCCTGTAATGGACGAACGACTTCTCGATGTGATCATCGGTCTTGCAGCATTCCTGATCCTGATCGTACTGCTTGCTGTGCTTCCCCTTGCGCTGGGGGGAGGAACCGGCTATCTCGCAGCAATAATCGTTTTCATTGTTTTCCTTTCCGGTGCCGGATACCTGGTCAATGAGAAGATCAGTTAGGGTTGTTGGACACGCTCTTTCTCCTTTTTCGGGGCCGTCCCGGCCTTGTCTTTCTTTTTTACCTTGTAATAACTGAGAGGATGACTGACCTTTTCGCAGAGAACATCCCGATGGGTACAGAGTCCGGTTGTCCGCATTGCCGCACATGCCGGTGCCGTGTATTCCGTCCCCGAACCACCTCGTCCGGTGATGTGCTCCACCTGGTACATGGTCTTTTCCGCATCGAAATCGGGTGAGCGGGCGTAGAGCTGCCCTATCGCCACTGCATCCATGCCGACGGTGTGCAAAAATGTCGTAAGGGCAAACCGCCCGGCATGGGTCAGGTTTGTCCCTCCTGTCAGAGCGGTGATTAACACCTGCATACAGGGCGGAAAAGCGCTCTCTTCGATAGCCCCGAACTGCTGGAGCATCTGCTCCTGGTAGGCCTTTTTCAACCGGGAGACTCCCGGGGCGAGTTGTTCGCACACAGAAGGAGGGACCTTGTGGGGCAGGTCCCGGCGCAGGAGGACCCGGACCCGCTCACGGAGGAGCTCGTACATTTCATCATTGCTGACCGCGACCTGGCCCCGCTCCACCCGTCGGTTGACCAGCCTGAAGCGGTCATCATGGATAGAAGCCGCGAGTTCAACGTAATCGGGAAGGGGAATCCGGTTTTCTGCCACGGGCATGCCCAGTTCAGCGGCAATATAGAGGAAGAGGCGTGAGTAACCGAAATCCGCTTCCTTGAAATTTTTATTCCAGGACTCCTCATCGCCTCCCTCGGACCTCAGGAAATAATAGGCCCTCTCTGCCTCGTACCTGGTCAGGCGGTCGAGCAGCTGCCGGTCATTGATACAGGATGCAATGATCCTTGCAAGGGCATAAGCGGCTATCTCGTCTTCCGGCGACCCGGCCACGTCCGGGATGGCATTTTTTTTCGGGGTAATTGCATTCTGGATACGCGAAGCTGCCCGGTTGATCAGATTCTCGCTCCGGGGATCGGCCAGGAGAGAATCCAATGATGAGAACCTCATTTTTATGGGGTCCTGGGCTTTTTTTAAAAAGGGAAAGTGGGAAAGTTCCTTTGCTGATGGAGAAAAATCCATCAGTCGGCCTCAATCCGGGGTGCGAGGAGGTACTCGACGTGCCCGTTGCCGTTTGCGATATCAAATGAAAACCGCACGGGGTGATCAACACCGAGGAAGATCTCGACTTCCGCAGCTTTGCTCATGACCTTGCCCATGTCCTTGAGATAGTCAAGGGAGAAGAGCGACCGGGCCTCAACAGGGGTGAGCGATACCAGTTCATCTTTTGAGAATTCACGACGGATATGATCGGTGTCGCCTTCGGCAACAAGGAAAAAGGTCTGGTCTTTCGGGTTGATCCCGAGGGCTATCTTGTCAGAAATCACAGCCGCCGCCTTCATGGCATTATTCAGGTCTTCTCCCTTGATCACGATCCTGCCCGGGAGGTTGATGGTCGGCGGGTTGGGATCTTTCCTGATGGTGTTGGTGTCGAGGAGTGTGATCGAATAATGGTACCCATGGACAGAGACCGACATTTTCTGGGCATTGTCAGCCATCTCGAGGCTGATGAGATCGCCTTTATTGGCCATTCCGAAGATATTCTTCATCTTGGAGATATCGATTCCCAGCTGGCTCTTCGTTGCCTTGAAGGTATCGAACGCTTCTTTTTTGAGCGTGAGAGCAATCATCGCCACATTTGCCGTATCGACAGCCCGCGTGGAGATGCCGTTCTCATCCGTATGCAGCCGGCACTCAGGGATGAGAGCTGAAATCGCTTCAATCGCTTCCCTGAACATGTCTGCATCTATAGTTGCTTTTAACATCGCTTACCCCTTAACAAACTGTCTTATACAGTATATCGTCATACTTTAATTATAGCGTTTTGGGTACAACCCGGAATTTGAGGAAATCGGGGAACAATGGGTTCACAATGGGGTTATGACAAGGCCTACATGCGGGCGAAACACGAGGGATACCGTTCGCGGGCCGCGTACAAACTCATGGAGATCCAGAAGAAATTTGCAGTGATCCGGCCTGATGACAATATCATTGACCTGGGAGCAGCCCCGGGAAGCTGGCTCCAGGTTGAGCGGACCCTTACGAATGCACGGGTACTCGGCATTGATCTTAATCCTATCGGGGACCTCGAAGGTGTAGAGACCATTGAAGGGGACCTGAATGACCCCGAGGTCCTCACACTCGTCCATGAAAAGATGCCGGTCGTCAATGTTGTTCTCTGCGACGCAGCCCCTAAACTTTCCGGCCACCGGAGTTACGACCAGGCACGGGTCATTGAGCTGAACGAGCGGGCGCTCGGTTTTGCCTGCAGGGTCCTGAAACAGGGAGGCAATTTTGTTGTCAAATCCTTCCAGGGAACTGATTTCCCCGAGCTGTACGCTGAAACCAAGAACCATTTTTATTCGGTAAAAACGTGCATCACCCATTCTTCCCGGAAAGGGAGCACAGAGCTGTATATTGTAGCAAAAAACTTCGTCGCTGATACCTCACGATGACCCTGAAGGATCCCTACAACCGACCGGTCAGCAACCTCCGGGTAAGCCTGACGCCAAAATGCAATCTGTCCTGTATTTACTGCCACCGTGAAGGCGAGAAGGCTCCGGCTGAACCTCTTTCGGCGCCGGAAATTGCAGAGATTCTCAGGGTGGCTGCCGGGTTCGGGATCCGCAGTGTCAAGTTCACGGGCGGCGAGCCGATGCTGAGGCCGGATCTCGTCGGGATTCTCAGGTCCGTACCCCCTGGGATGGAATCATCGATGACTACCAACGGCACTCTGCTCGGAGATCTCGCTGCCGATCTGAAAAGTGCCGGCCTCCGGCGGGTCAACGTCAGTATTGACAGCCTCAATCATGCGACGTATAAAAAGATTACCGGCTCCGACAGGCTGTCTGAGGTTCTTGAGGGGATCCAGGCCGCTCTCGATACCGGCCTGACACCGGTCAAGCTCAACATGGTGGTACTCAAAGGTATCAACGATCATGAGATTGATGACTTTCTTGCATATGTGCGGGGGAACCGGAACCTCGTGCTCCAGCTCATCGAACTGATGAATTTCAACTCCTGTGATCATCACGGTGAACTGAATGGCCTGGAAACCGATCTCGCCGCCCGGTCAAGCCAGGTTCTTACCCGGCGAATGCACCACCGGAAGAAGTACTGCCTCGATGGCGCCGAAGTGGAGATCGTCCGTCCCCTCCATAACACGGAGTTCTGTGCGTATTGTAACCGCCTCAGGGTGACGTCGGATGGGAAACTCAAGCCCTGCCTCCTTCGCACCGATAACCATATTGATATCCGGGGAAAGAAAGGGGCGGAACTCGAAGCATTGTTTGAAAAAGCTGTCTCTCTCCGGGCCCCGTTTTATCAATAAGATTTCCTCAGCCTCACCGGAACACGAATCCCGCATGGAATTTTCCTGTCACCCGGCTTTAGTACAGTCTCTCTAAGGGATCCTGCCGGGATGGTTCAGGGGGAAGGGAAAAAACGCCAGAGATCCCCCGGCACGTTTTACCGATACCCATTACCGGATATACCGCTTCCCTGCGTACCCGATAACCCGTATCCACGATCAACCGATCAGACGGGGATATTCTTTTCGGACCGTTCGGGAACATCCGATTGTGGCCCCAGTACTGGACCCATCATTTTTTGCCGGGATATGAGGAAAAAGATCGGGGATCCCGACAGCAGGACTGTGCCACTCCTTCGATCAGAGACAACTGATTGTGTTTTCACCGGGGCAGTACGGTAATATATTTACAATGCCGGTGCGAACTAATCGGATATGCAGGATGATAACGAATTTGTGGGGGTCCTCCGGCACCTGTATGAAAAATCCCTCGTACTCCAGGATACCGGCAGCTTCAATAAGGTACTCTACTTCTATTTCATCGACTCCCTTGCACACATCGACTATACCGCAGGTATCTATGCCTACCAGTATGAATCCCCGAAAAATATCATGGCCGCCGAATACCTGCGCTGGCGTATCGATGAAGAAAAGAAAGGGGACCGGTCGAAATTCCCTGCCTTTATCAACTGGCTGCGCGAAAACCACCCTGACCGTTTCGGGCGCCTTCCCTCTCTCTGGCAGATGATCTACGATACGGAAGACCCTGCCAGCTATCGCAGTTTCCGGATCGTCCTGGATCCGGACAGCAGGAATCTTTTACCAGGCGACTTCTTCTACGCAGTCATTGATGAGTTCTTCGAGCCGGAATTCTTGAAGAGCCTGTATGAGGATGCCTCCCTGGCAACGCTCTTTGGGACCTATTGCAAACAGCATTAACAGGATCTGGGGATATTTTTTCATGGACGTAAGCAGGATCTGTTCGGACCTTGTCAGGATCAGGAGTGAAAATCCTCCCGGCCGTACGGTCGATATCATCGAATATATCCGAAGCTTTCTTGATCGACTCGGGATAAAGTCATCCGTGACAGGCAATGCAGATGGCATGCAGAACCTTGTCACGAAGGGCCCGTCATCAGACCTCCTGATGTGCGGGCACGTTGATGTCGTGCCGGCTCTCGACAACGGGTGGACAGATCCTCCTTTTTCAGGGAACATTGATGACCGGTATGTCCACGGCAGGGGGGCGACGGATATGAAGGGGGGATGTGCAGCGATCCTTTCAGCCTGCGAGGTTACTGCCGGGAAGGATGGCAGTCTCCTTCCCCGCCTTGCCTTTGTCTGCGATGAAGAGACCGGAGGGGTGAATGGTATCCAGGCATTACTTGCCCGGAAAGCGCTCCACCCCATGGACTGCCTGATCGCAGAACCATCTCCTGTAAGAAACCCGAGCATCGGTCAGAAAGGGCTCTGCAGGATGGCCATCCACTTCTCCGGTAAACCTGCGCATGGCTCGTTGTACCCGGCAGTCGGAGTCAGTGCCATCATGGAAGCCATGGAATTCCTGGAAGAAGTGAAAGGGTTCTACGACCGGGAATTCGAGGTAGATGCATCATTGCGGGAGATCATCTCCCGTTCTTCCATGGTCCTGGAACGGGAGTTCCATATTGCCGGGGTCAGGGATGTATTAAAAAAGGTGACCTTTAATCCCGGCATTATCACGGGTGGGGAAAAATCCAATGTCGTAGCGCAGCACTGTGCCCTGGAACTGGAACTCAGGATCCCCTGGGGGTGCCTGATTTCCGATCTCACTGCCGATATTGCCTCCCGTGCCCGGAACGGCACGATCATCTCGGAAGAGACGTTCCAGCCTTCTGTTACGGAACCTGATGCCCGGCTCGTGAGGGTTACCTGCGAGGAGGTCCGGAAAGTGCATGGCGGGGAAGTCTTCCCTATCGTCCAGTGGGCTGCGAGCGATGCGAGGCACCTCCGCCTCCGCGGGTTCAATGTTCTCGAATATGGTCCCGGGGAGATTGCGACCCTTCATGCAGTGAACGAGCGGGTCACGATCGAATCGCTGGAAAAGGCATCACTTGTCTACCAGGGTATCATGGATCAATATTCATCATCACGGGAACATTCCTGATTGTTCGTGTGGACAGGCTGGATGAGTCCCTTCCCACCGGACATCCGTCTGGTCGTCATGCCGAACCGGGACCCGGAGCCCAGAAATCGGAAAAACCGAGAAAATATCACTGAAAAATCCCCACGGGACGGGTGCTGGATAGAAACCCTTTTTTTGTCTTTTGGCCAATTATATACCGGAGTGAACGAGTTGGTAGCAGTCGTTGACAACGATAAATGTACCGGATGCGAAACGTGTGTGAGTGAGTGCCCTGCGTCAGCAATTTCCATGGAGAATGACAAGGCAAAAGTAGACAAGGACATGTGTGTTGACTGCCAGACCTGCGTTGATGTCTGCCCGTCTGAAGCAATCCACATGGAATAAGGGTCAGGAAACCTGGTCTTTTATCTGTTTTTTTTCACCTGTATCTTTCGTCGAAAATCTCCCGGTCTCCCGCTTTGAGTTGGTATTGGTAGTCCGGAGAATTTCCACCGGGACAGGCCCACGAACTGGGGCAGTGGATAAAGATCGCCTTATATCGTCGTAAAATATTAAAAAACAACGTTTTTATTATCGCAGATGAAATGGGATTTCATAACCCGCCACAATCACAACGGGAAGAACAGACACACAGGACCTGACAAGCTATGATCAATGTTGCAGTGCTCGGGGCTACGGGTGCGGTCGGTCAGCGATTTGTTGAACAACTGGCAGACCATCCCTGGTTCAACCTTTCGACCCTCGCCGCATCCGAACGCAGCGCGGGAAAACCGTATAGCAGTGTCGTGAAATGGCGCCTTGATACGCCGTTTCCCGAGAAGATCGGAAAGATAAAAATTGTCCCCACTTCGCCAAAAGCGATGAAGAATGTCGATCTCGTCTTCTCCGCACTTCCGGCGGAGATCGCAACGGATGTGGAGAATGAATTCGCCGATGCCGGTATCGCGGTATGCAGTAACGCAAGTTCCCACCGGATGGAACCCACGGTCCCTCTCGTGGTACCGGAAGTCAATCCAGAACACCTCGGCCTGATCGATGTGCAGAAAGACGCCGGCCGTGACGGGTTCATCGTGACGAACCCGAACTGTTCCACTATCATGATGGTCACTGCCCTTGCTCCGCTGAGGAAATTTGCGTTCACCGATATCCGCGTGGCTACCATGCAGGCCATTTCCGGCGCAGGGTTCGAAGGTGTTGCGGCGATGGCTATCTATGATAATGTCATCCCCTATATCGGCAAGGAAGAGGAGAAGATGGAGACCGAGACCCTGAAGATCATGGGGACGCTCAAAGGGAACCGGGTAAAGGATGCGGCATTCCGCGTCAGTGCCAGTTGCCACCGGGTTCCGGTGATTGACGGCCATACCATGGCGGTCTGGGCTGACATCAGGGAACCTGTCGCTACCCTGAAAAAGGCTTTCCGCGAATATAAGCCCCCCATCAAAGGGCTGCCGACCCAGCCTGCGGAATCGATCCACTTCTTCGACGAAGAGCCGGACCGCCCCCAGCCGCGGCTTGACCGGATGCGGGGGAAGGGTATGACCGTTTCCGTGGGAAGACTCCGTGAAGGGGTCCGGTTCGTTGCCATGGGCCACAATACCATCCGCGGTGCAGCGGGTGCCAGCGTACTGAATGCTGAACTGATCGTCAAGAAGAAGTATCTCTGATGAGAACGGGGACGTTATGCAGCCTTTACGAGAGAATACGGTATTCGTGGGTAACAAACCGGTCATGAATTATGTCCTTGCTGTCGTGACACAGTTCAACAACGGGGCCGAGGAAGTCGCGATCAAAGCCCGGGGGAAAGCTATCTCCCGTGCAGTTGATACTGCAGAGATCTCCCTCAACCGCTTCCTGGAAGGAGTTTCCAAAAAAGAGATCATTACTTCAACGGAAATTATTGACACGGATACCGGAAAGACCAATGTTTCCAGTATCGAAATTGTGCTGACCAACACAAAACAGGGATAATGGGACCAAAAAGGAATACCGGACAGTGATGGCCGATGAACAACCCAAAACGATTTAAACGGAATTCCCGTAATTATTACGGTATGCGGACCCGCGCCCTTGTCGTGCTGATCCTCCTGTTCATCTGCCTGGTTTCCCCGGCATTAGCGGCCGGCGAAGACCGCTACAGCTACATTAAAGTCGAAGACATCCGGATCCGCCTTGTGGACGGAACTGCCGTTATCCATGTGAACTATTCGGTCGATGACGGCACGAAATTCATCTTTTTCCTGCTCGGGAAACAGGATCTGAAGAACAAACTGCTGCGGATCCTCAATTATGATGAAGCCCAGGTCGACAGGATCGATCTTTCAAGCGCGGATTTTACCGTTTCAAATGCCTCGGTCTCTTACGGAAAAGGGATCTACTGGTATCCTTCCCATGATTTCAATGTCGTGATCCCTTCCCTGACGGTTCGATCCCCGCAGGCAACGAGAACCATGATCAACACCAACCAGTTCCCCGGTGGCATGGGTTTTTTTGCTAACGATGAGGGGACAACGATAAACAGCCAGGGCACTCGTGAAATCTCCTCGCCTGAATAGATATTTTACCCGGAAGAGATCCTTTTTCTTGTAAGCATATTCACACCCAACGGTACCACTTTTGCATCCATTAGAATTGGCGCAACTGTTGACAGATCGGGCACAGGTTTATTGCTATGGGGTGCCTTTTTTCCCCTCTCTATTAAAAAAAGAGACCGGAAGTATGGCCGGATACCAATTACCAGATCAGATGACTTCGATAATTTCCTGCTTGCGCACTTCAGCCATTTTTTTGTTGATGATATACTGGGTGATGACACCCAGGACAGCAGATATAATGCCGGCAACG
>Ga0187786_10000529_pt1 | contig 10406 bp, 12 predicted proteins | sample 0815_BV2_10_20_M_FD_132449 | JGI IMG/M metagenome (GOLD analysis project Ga0187786, IMG submission 132449) | Tropical peat soil microbial communities from peatlands in Department of Meta, Colombia - 0815_BV2_10_20_MG | ecosystem: Environmental > Terrestrial > Soil > Wetlands > Peat | place...
CGCGCAGGACCTGGTTGAGCGCGTCCAGGCCGCCCAGCAGGGTCCAGGCCAGCAGCACCGCGCTGCCCACCGCGGTGGTGAGCAGGCCGAAGCGGCCCTTGGCCAGCGTGTAGTCCGCCGCCTTGCGGTGATCCGCCAGCGGAACGCTGGCGGCGAAATCGAAGGGCACCAATTCCCGATGGGCGGCGACATGGTGCAACTGCCTGACGGCCAGCCAGGCACGCAAAACGACGCTGGTCGTCAGGGCAAACAGGAAGGCGAAGGTAAATAGCGAAACGGGAGTCATTGGCGAACCGTGAGAAAATGGGGCTTTTGCCCGCGGAAAAAATTATGGCACAAGACCAGAATGCCCTTGTCTGGTTGGACATGGAAATGACCGGGTTGAATCCCGATAGCGATCGCATTATTGAAATGGCGGTGGTGATCACCAACAGTCAACTGGAGACTGTCGCCGAAAGCGCCGTCTGGGTCGTGCACCAGGCCGATGCCGTCCTCGGCGGCATGGACGACTGGAACAAGAAGACCCACGGCAAGTCCGGCCTGATCGACAAGGTGAAATCGTCGGCACTGGCCGAGACCGACGTCGAGGTGCAATGCCTGGAGTTCCTCAAACGCCATGTGCCGGCCGGCAAGTCGCCCATGTGCGGCAATTCCATCTGCCAGGACCGCCGTTTCATGGCGCGCTGGATGCCGAAACTGGAAGCCTACTTTCATTACCGCAATCTCGACGTATCGACGCTCAAGGAGTTGTGCAAGCGCTGGAAGCCGGAAGTGGCGAAGGGGTTCGAGAAGAAGTCGCGCCATCAGGCGCTGGCCGACATCCACGAATCGATCGACGAGATGAAGTACTACCGCGACAACTTCCTCAAGCCCTAGTCGCGCCGGTACAGTCTGAGCCATTCGCCCTTGTCGCCGGGGCGGTGGCCCTCCCAGGCCTTGCTCCAGCCGGCGGGGATGATTTCGCGGGCGCCACCCTGCACGATCAGCCACTGGCAGCCCTTGCTGCCGACGCGGGTACGGATGCCGCCGAAGTAGTCGAGGGCGGCGCGCTGCGGCGCGCCGAGGCCGCGCCGGCCGATGCAGCCCGAGTCGGTCGGCAGTGCCTGGCGCAGGCTGTTGATCACGGGCCGGTAGGTTTTGCCGTAATCGATCCACGGCATCCAGAGTGCAGCAAGCAGCACCCAGGCGACCGTCACGCCGGCCGCCCAGCGGCTGGCGACTCGCCAGGGAGACCGCGGCAGCCGCACCAGCACCATGATCCAGGCTACCGTGGCAATCAGGGCTGCCAGCATGGCCGGCAGTGAAAACTCGGCGACGAAACCGGGTTCCAGCTTGGCGAAGTTGTTGGCGATCTTGGGCGGCCAGCCGGTCAGCATGGCCACCGAGCCGAGCCAGATCAGGCCGGCGATGATCGAGAAGGTCATCATGCCGAACCAGTCCCAGCCGTTGGCAGCGCCGCGCCGGAGACGTTCGGTGCCGGCGGCGGCGAGCAGGATCAATGGCGGCAGCAACGGCAGCGTGGCTGGTACCCTGGCTTCGTGGGCGAGGAACCAGGCCGCGGCCGTGACGGTTCCCACGAGGGGCAGGGCGAGGGGAGGCGCCGACAGTTGCCGGCGGCCGCGCCAGAGTGCCCACGGCGCGATGAACAGTACCGGCCAGGCGAACCAGCCCAGCCATTGGGCATGATCGAAGCTGAAGCCGCCACGTGGCTCGATGGACGCCAATTCGGCTGTCCACCAGGCATCGAGAAAGGCCGGTTCCTGCCGGGCCAGCAGCATCGGCCAGGCCGATGCGACCGCCGTGCCCAGGCAGAGGGCAATGGCGAAGGCCATCCAGCGTCTCTGCAGCAAGGGGATGGCCAGCAAAGTCAGCAGTGGCAGAGCGGCGCCGACGCCGCCGGCAAGGAAGCTGGCGCCCAGGCCGGCGCCCATGAGCAGCGCGCCGGCATATGGGCGTTCGCCAAGCAGGGCGGTGCCCCAGTAGGTGCCGGCCATGGCGGCGAGGATGGCCGTGGCCGGCTGGGCTTCGTGCATGGGCACCAGGAGGCCGAGGGTGCCGATTGCCAGCAGCGGCGCGCCCCAAGCCGCCTCATGGCCATACAGCCGCCGGGCGGCTCCGGCCAGAAAAGCGAGGAACAAGCCGCCGAACAATGCGGAGGCGAGACGGGCGCCGTCGTGGAAGGGCAGCAAGGCCCCCGTGGCGCTTGCACTGACGGCCGCCAGCCAGTGGTAAAGCGGTTCGGCGTCGGACCACGGTTCGCCGGCGAGGGCGGGCATGCGCCAATCGCCCCCGGAGAAGAAGCCGTGCACGATCGCCAGATTGATGGCGTCTTCGGATTTCCACGGATCGTGGCCGATCAGGCCCGCCAGCAGATAAACGGCGCACAGGATCAGCACCAGCCAGGGCTGGGGACCGGCTTGTCGCGGCTCAGGCGAAAATGGCATCGGGCGTCAAAAACAAAAAAGGCAGCCGAAGCTGCCTTTCTGCGATTCGCGTTGCAACTCAGGCAGCGGCGCGCTTGCCATACTTCTGGCGGAAGCGCTCGACGCGGCCGGCGGTGTCCATGATCTTCTGCTTGCCGGTGTAGAACGGATGACAGGACGAACAGACTTCGATGTGCAGCGCCTTGCCGCTCGTGGAGCGGGTCTTGAAGGTGTTGCCGCAGCTGCAGGTGACATCGATCTCGTTGTACTTCGGGTGGATGCCTTCTTTCATTGCCTTGTCCTTTGTGCTTTATGCCGTGGCCCGTGAATGTGGCGAGCCGGAGAGGGGCGCATTATCCCCAAAAAGCGGTTCGAAATCAACCTGCGATCAACCCCTGCGCATGGCCTCGAAAAATTCCGCGTTGTTCTTGGTCGCCTTGACCTTGTCGAGCAGGAATTCCGTCGCCTCCAGGTCGTCCAGGCCATAGAGCAGCTTGCGCAGGATCCAGACCTTCTGCAGCACGTCCGGCTTGAGCAACAGTTCCTCGCGCCGGGTGCCGGAGCGATTGACGTTGATCGACGGATAGACCCGCTTCTCGGCCATGCGGCGATCCAGATGGATTTCCATGTTGCCGGTGCCCTTGAATTCTTCATAGATCACATCGTCCATGCGGCTGCCGGTGTCTATCAGGGCGGTGGCGATGATGGTCAGCGAGCCGCCTTCCTCGACGTTGCGGGCGGCGCCGAAGAAGCGTTTTGGCTTCTGCAGGGCGTTGGCGTCGACGCCGCCGGTCAGTACCTTGCCGGAGGCCGGCTGCACGGTGTTGTAGGCGCGCGCCAGGCGGGTGATGGAGTCGAGCAGGATGACCACGTCCTTTTTGTGCTCGACCAGGCGCTTGGCCTTTTCGATCACCATTTCGGCGACCTGCACGTGGCGGGTGGCCGGCTCGTCGAAGGTTGAGGCGACGACCTCGCCCTTGACCGAACGGGTCATTTCCGTTACTTCCTCGGGCCGCTCGTCGATCAGCAGCACGATCAGCACGACATCCGGATGGTTGGTGGTGATGGCGTGGGCAATGTGCTGCATCATCACCGTTTTGCCTGATTTCGGGCTGGACACCAGCAGTCCGCGCTGGCCCTTGCCGATGGGCGCGATGATGTCGATGATGCGGCTGGTGGTGTTTTCCTCGCCGCGCATGTCGCGCTCGAGCTTCATGTGCTCGGTCGGGTGCAGCGGCGTCAGATTTTCGAACAGGATCTTGTGCTTGCTGGCTTCGGGAGCCTCGCCGTTCACTTTGTCCAGCTTGACCAGGGCGAAGTAGCGTTCGCCTTCCTTGGGGGTACGGATCTCGCCTTCGATGGTGTCGCCGGTGCGCAGGTTGAAGCGGCGGATTTGCGAGGGGGAGACGTATATGTCGTCGGTGCCGGCCAGGTAGGAAATGTCCGGTGAACGCAGGAAGCCGAAGCCGTCGGGCAACACCTCCATGACGCCGTCGCCGAAGATTGATTCGCCTTTCTTGGCCTGGTTCTTCAACAGGGCGAAAATGAGTTCCTGCTTGCGCAGCCGGTTGGCGCCTTCGATGCCGTCGGCGTTGGCCATTTCCAGCAGGGTGCTGACGTGATGGGCTTTGAGCTCCGAGAGATGCATGGGACGACCTATGGAGTGGCGCGGACCGTAGGGTCCGGAAGGAATGCTCTTGAGGGAATTTCAGGATGCGGCCGGAAGGTGCCGGCGCTGGCCCGAATCTGCGGCGCTTGTATTGTTAGTGCGCAGATTCAGGCGCGGACTCTAGCGATATCAGAGGTTGCTGTCAATGAAGGCGGTCAACTGGGATTTCGAGAGGGCGCCGATCTTGGTCGCCTCGACGTTGCCGCCCTTGAAGAGGATCAGCGTCGGAATGCCACGGATGCCGTACTCGCCGGGCGTCTTGGGGTTCTCGTCGATATTCAGTTTGGCGACTTTCAGCTTGCCGCCGTATTCCTTGGCGACCTCGTCGAGGATGGGGGCGATCATCTTGCACGGGCCGCACCATTCGGCCCAGTAATCGACCAGTACGGGCGTGCCGGAGTCGAGCACCTCCGTTTTGAAATTGGTGTCGGTGACATGCAGGATGTGTTCGCTCATGGATTCCTCTGAATAGTTGTTGCCGCAGGGCGGCGGCATGCCGAGTCGGCCATATGCAGAATTCTGGCGGGGGCGCTGTCCGACGCCATCCTAGCAAAAAATCGGCAGAACTGGAAAGTTGAGTACTATACTGGGACATTGCTGGGGGGAATGTTGCCTATGGCCTACGTGGTGACGGAAGCGTGCATCAAGTGCAAGTACACGGATTGCGTGGATATCTGTCCGGTGGATTGTTTCCGGGAGGGACCGAATTTCCTGGTCATCGACCCCGAGGAATGCATCGACTGCACGCTTTGCGTGCCGGAATGTCCGGCCGAGGCAATTTTCGCCGAAGACGACGTGCCGGAAAGCCAGAGGGCTTTCATCACCATCAATGCCGAGCTGGCCCGGCAGTGGCCGGCAATCATCGAGCGTAAGCCGCCGCCGGCAGACGCTGACGAATGGAAGGGTGTCGGCGACAAGCTGCGCTTTCTGAAACGCTGAGAGGAGGGTACTGCCATGCAAGTGAGGGAAATTCTCGCAGTCAAGGGTAAGGTCCTTTACACCATTGCCCCGGAAAAGAAGCTTTCCGAGGCCGCGGCTACCATGAGCGAGCATGACGTCGGCTCGCTGGCCTGCTTCGACCATGGACGCATGGCCGGGATGCTGACCTTTCGTGAAGTCCTGAAGGTGCTTCATGCCCGAGGCGCCGCATGGGGTTCGGTGACGGTGGGCGAGGTCATGGTGCGTGATCCCGTCGTCGGCCTGCCCGAGATGCAGGTGGACGAATTGCGCCGCCTGATGGTCGAAAAGCACATGCGCTACCTGCCGATCATGGAGGGCGATACCCTGCTCGGGGTGATTTCCTTCCACGACGTCGCCAAGGCGGTGCTTGACGAGCAGGGCTTCGAAAACCGCATGCTCAAGGCCTACATCAGCGATTGGTCGCAGGACACTCAGGAGGAGGCGCGCGCCTGACCCACAAAGTCAGTCATGGCGGAACGCCGTGGTAGACTCGCGCCATGTCCGGCAATACCTTCGGTACCCTGTTCCGCGTCACGTCCTTCGGTGAATCCCATGGCCCCGCTATTGGCTGCGTCGTCGATGGCTGCCCACCGGGAATGGAGATCAGTGCTGCCGACATCCAGGCCGAACTGGATCGGCGGCGGCCTGGTACGTCGCGCCATGTCACCCAGCGTCATGAACCGGATACGGTCGAGATCCTCTCCGGCACTTTCGAGGGGCGCACCACGGGAACCCCCATCGCGCTGCTGATTCGCAATCAGGACCAGCGCAGCAAGGATTACGGCAACATTGCCAGTACCTTCCGGCCCGGCCACGCCGACTACACTTACTGGCAGAAATACGGTATCCGCGACTATCGCGGCGGCGGCCGATCCAGCGCCCGGGAAACGGCGGTGCGCGTCGCCGCCGGCGCCATTGCCCGCAAATGGCTGCGCGAGCGCTACGGTGTCACAGTGCGCGGCTACCTGAGCCAGCTGGGGCCGATCGAAATTCCGCTGCGCGATTGGTCGGCAGTCGACAACAACCCGTTTTTCGTTCCCGATGCCGATGTCGTTCCGCGCCTGGAGGCCTTCATGGATCAGCTGCGCAAGGATGGCGATTCCATCGGTGCGCAAATCACCGTGATGGCGGAAAACGTGCCGGTCGGCTGGGGCGATCCGGTCTATGACCGGCTCGATGCCGACATTGCCTACGCCATGATGGGCATCAATGCCGTCAAAGGCGTCGAGATCGGCGCCGGCTTCGCCAGTATCGAACAACGCGGCAGTGAGCACGGCGACGAACTGACGCCGCAAGGCTTTCTCAGCAATCACGCCGGTGGTGTCCTTGGCGGCATTGCCACGGGCCAGGACGTCGTCGTCAATATCGCCATCAAGCCAACTTCCAGTATCCGCCTGCCGCGGCGCTCGATCGACCTCCAGGGTCAATCGGCGATGGTCGAGACCCACGGCCGCCACGACCCGTGCGTCGGCATCCGGGCGACGCCGATCGCCGAGGCCATGCTGGCGCTGGTGCTGATCGATGCCGCCCTTAAACATCGCGCTCAGTGCGCCGATGTCCAATGCCCGACGCCGAAGGTCCCGGGCCGGCTGGTAAAATGAATTCATAACCGAGACAGGGGAGAGAACACCCATGCAAGTAGATCACCACGACCTGTACGCCGAATTTCCCGACATGCACGATGCCATCGAAGCATTGAAGGGAAACAATCCGTATTTCCGGCGCTCCATGGGTCAATACAGCCGCCTGACCGGCAAGGTCGAGGATCTGGAAGTGCATGACATGCCAGTAGCCGATTTCACTCTTGAGGACATGAAGAAGCAGCGGGTCAAGCTCAAGGACGAGCTTTACCATTTCATGCTCGCCTTCCGGGCGGGCCAGAAGCACAAGTAAGTACCAGCGGGCAGGGGCGCGTGCGCCTGCCGCACGCCTATGCCGCTTTTCTCATCGTCATCGTCGCCCCTGTCCTCGCTGCCATCCTCGCCCCACTGGCGACTGTCGGGGTGGTATTTCTTTTACTTCGCCTTTATCGGCGCCTTCGCGCCGTACTTCACCCTTTACCTGCAATCTCTGGGCCTCACCCCCACAGCTATCGCCACGCTGATGTCGTTGATGCAGGCGATGCGCTTGGTGGCGCCCAATCTATGGGGCTGGCTGGCCGAGCGTCTGGGACGCAAAGCCGTTGTAGTGCGGGCGTCGGCACTGCTGTCGGCAGCTGGCTTTCTGACCTTCTTCTTCGCCAGGGATTTCTGGACGCTGTTCACCGCCATGGCCGTGATGTCGTTCTTCTGGAGCGCCGCGCTGCCGCTGGTGGAGGCCCTGACCTTGCGCCACCTCGAGGGGCGCGCCGAGCATTACGGCCGCATTCGGCTCTGGGGCTCCGTCGGTTTCATCATCGCCGTTCTCGGCACCGGCGCCTGGCTGGACCTGGCCGGCCTCGACAGCCTGTTATGGATCGTTCTGGCGTTGCTCGCTGGCATTGTCGTCTGCGCGTGGCTGCTTGCCGATGCGCCGGCCCGGGCAGCCGACACGCCGGTGGATCTCCGCCGCGGTCTCATGCGTCCCGAGGTGCTGGCACTCCTGGTTGCGTGCTTTTTTATGTCGGCAGCCCACGGTCCCTTCTACGTTTTCTATTCGATCCATCTGGTCGATCATGGTTACGGCAAGACGGCCGTGGGCGCGCTCTGGTCGCTCGGCGTGGTGGCCGAGATTGCAGTATTCGTTGTCATGCCGCGCATGATGCGTGCCTGGTCGGTGCGTACTATTCTCCTGGCAAGTTTCATTCTGGCTGTGATCCGTTTTCTGCTGATCGGCTGGGGTGCCGATCATTTCTGGCTTCTGCTGCTGGCGCAGGTGATGCACGGCGCCACCTTCGGTGCCTACCATGCGGCAGCGGTGGCAGTGCTCAATCGTTGGTTTCCAGCCAGGCAGCAGGCCCGCGTACAGGCACTTTATGGCAGCATTTCATTTGGCGCCGGCGGCATGGTCGGCAATCTGGTCAGCGGCGCCGCATGGGACGGCGTCGGACCAGGACTGACTTTCACGCTCGGATCTGCGTTTGCACTCGTTGGACTGCTATTCACCTGGCGCGGCATGGCCGAGGTCGGGAAATGACTGCTCAGGAGAATTGAATGCGTGCCTTGCCCATCTCGATGGCCATCACCATTGCCTTGGCGGGTTGCCAGAACGTGCCCATCACTGGCCGGAGTCAGTTGCAACTGGTTTCGGCGGGTCAGGAAGCGTCCATGGGGCTCTCGGCCTACCAGGAGGTTCTGAAGAAGGAGAAGATTTCTCACGACCCGGCCTTGAACGCCCTGGTCGCCCGCGTCGGCAGCCGGATCGCCGCTGCCACCGGCCGCGATGACTACCAATGGGAATTCAAGGTCATCGAGAACGACAAGACCGTCAATGCCTTCTGCTTGCCCGGCGGCAAGGTTGCCGTCTATACGGGACTGATGCCCATCGCCAAGGACGAGGCGGGGCTGGCGGCGGTGATCGGCCACGAGGTCGCCCACGCCATCGCCCGCCATGGAGCGGAGCGGGTGAGCCAGCAACTGGTGCTGGAAGGCGTGACGATGGCGGCGGTGATTGCCGCCGGCGACCAGAACAAGGCGAATCTCTACGGTGGCCTGATCGGCGCGGGTGCCACGCTGGGCGTTATCCTGCCTTACTCCCGCCTGCATGAGTCCGAGGCCGACCGCATGGGACTGATATACATGGCCAGGGCGGGCTACGATCCGCATGCGGCGCTCGAGTTGTGGAAGCGAATGGCGGCTCAGGACAAGGGCAAACCGCCGGAATTTCTGTCCACGCATCCGGCGGACAGTACCCGGATTCACCAGATCGAGCAGGCGCTGCCGGAGGCCATGGGCTATTACCGGCCTGTGCGATAATCCACGCTTGCCAGCCCGGAAGATGGTGCAACCGCCTGCCTCGGCGGCGCTGCGTCATTCCGGCATCCAGCCAACTGCATAGGAACGAACATGAAGATTTGCGTGCTGCCGGGCGACGGCATCGGTCCCGAGATCACCGCCGAAGCGGTGCGTGTCCTCAATGCCCTCGGGTTGAAGATGGAATTGGAAGAGGCGCTGCTGGGCGGCTGCGCGGTCGATGCCACCGGCGATCCCTATCCCGAGGCAACCCAGAAGCTCGCCCAGGCGGCCGATGCCGTTCTGCTCGGTGCCGTCGGCGGACCGAAGTGGGACAACAACCCGCGCGAGCAGCGGCCGGAGCGTGGCCTGCTGGGCATTCGCAAACAACTCGGCCTGTTCGCCAACCTGCGTCCGGCGGTTCTGTATCCGGAACTCGCGAATGCTTCGACCCTGAAGCCGGAGGTGGTGGCCGGGCTCGATATCCTGATCGTGCGCGAACTGACCGGCGACATCTATTTCGGCCAACCGCGCGGCATCGAAGTCCGCAATGGCGAGAAGGTGGGTTTCAACACCATGGTGTACAGCGAGTCGGAAATCCGCCGCATCGCCAAGGTGGCCTTCGAAGCTGCGCGCAAGCGCAACAAGAAGGTCTGTTCCGTCGACAAGATGAACGTGCTCGAATGCACCCAGCTCTGGCGTGACGTGGTGTCGGCCATGGCGCCAGACTATCCGGACGTGGAACTCAGCCACATGCTGGTCGACAACGCCGCCATGCAACTGGTGCGCAACCCGAAGCAGTTCGACGTCATGGTCACAGGCAACATGTTCGGCGACATCCTGTCGGACGAGGCCTCGATGTTGACCGGCTCGATTGGTATGCTGCCGTCGGCCTCGCTCGATGCCAACAACAAGGGGCTCTACGAGCCCAGCCACGGATCAGCCCCGGACATCGCCGGCAAGGGCGTCGCCAACCCGCTGGCGACCATCCTGTCGGCGGCGATGATGCTGCGCTACACCTTCGCCAAGGAAGAGGCGGCCGGCCGGATCGAAGTTGCGGTGAAGAAGGTGCTGGCCCAGGGTTACCGCACCGGCGACATCTACGAGCCGGGCACGACTAAGGTCGGCACCAGAGAAATGGGCAATGCCGTGCTGGCGGCGCTGTGACGGTTACATGCATTCGAGGGATACGGAAATGAAGCGAGTTGGTCTGGTGGGTTGGCGCGGCATGGTCGGTTCGGTGCTCGTGCAGCGCATGCGCGACGAAAAGGACTTCGCCCTGATCGAACCGGTGTTCTTTACCACGTCGAACATCGGCGGCAAGGGGCCGACAGAAGGCGGCGGCGCGCCACTGAAGGACGCCAGGAGCATCGACGACCTGCGGCAGATGGACATCATCATTACCTGCCAGGGCGGCGACTACACGGGCGAGGTGTTCCCCAAGCTGCGTGCTGCAGGCTGGAAGGGCCACTGGATCGATGCGGC
>Ga0187786_10000530_pt1 | contig 10404 bp, 7 predicted proteins | sample 0815_BV2_10_20_M_FD_132449 | JGI IMG/M metagenome (GOLD analysis project Ga0187786, IMG submission 132449) | Tropical peat soil microbial communities from peatlands in Department of Meta, Colombia - 0815_BV2_10_20_MG | ecosystem: Environmental > Terrestrial > Soil > Wetlands > Peat | place...
CGTGCGTCTGCTCGATTACAAGGTGCGCGTGCTGACTGCCGCGGAAGGCACCGCCGCCCAGGTCCGCGTGCTGATCGAGTCCGGAGACGGAAAGGAAAAGTGGGGCACCGTGGGCGTGTCGGAAAACGTGATCGAGGCGAGCTGGCAGGCGCTGGTGGACAGCATCGAGTACAAACTGCTGCGTTCCCGGAAACGGTAGGCGGGGGAACACCGTCATGGGTTTGCAGAGAAGTAGAAAAGACGAAGCGGACAAGAGAAAACAGCAACCGGAATTTTTTAGCGGGATACTGAGGATGACTTCGGATGAAGAAATCCCGTCGCTCCCGGTATCCGGTCAACATATTCCCGCGTTGAAAAAGAAATGAGGCTTTCCCGTGATTGAAGAAGAAGGGGTCGTGGCCGAGGTGACCGGAGGCCTTGCGAAAGTTGCGGTGCTTAAAAAAAGCGCCTGCGAGCAATGCGCGGCATCCGGGGTCTGCCACCCCGGGGACCAGGACTACCTCGAAGCGGCCAACCCGCTCGGCGCAAAGAAAGGGCAGAAGGTCAAGGTCGTTCTCGCCCCCCAGGTCTATCTCAAGGCGTCTATCATCCTGTACGGCATCCCCATGGTCGCTCTGGTGGGAGGCGCCATTCTCGGGAAGAATGCGGCCCTGCACTTCGGCGCAAGCTCCTCCTCGGATCTCTGGGCGTTCGTTTGCGGCGCATTATGCATGACGGTTTCTTTTTTCTTCATACGATCGTATAATAAGAAGGTCGAAAAAACGCAGCAATACAAACCCGTTATCGTCGAGATCCTGACCTCGACGGCGTCCCCCGAAGCGCGATGAGGCGTCAACGATGAGACTGATTACGAAGGCTGATGAAGCAAAAAGGCTCGCCCGGACGATACTTTCCGACATCCTCCTGTACAATCAGTCGAAGGTGAAGGAAGGAATCGAAAAGGACACGTTGTTCGAGGTTTTGACGGAGGAACTGGCCGAAGGAAAGAAATACTACGAGACCATGGTGGATGAGGATATCCGCCGAGACAGCAATTTTTTCAATGAGGCAGTCGTCGATGTGCTGATCAAACAGGGGGGGAAGATCAAATCCGAGATATGGTGATTCCCGCGACCGTCGAGGCTTGACGGGACCTGCATCCCACCGGCAGCAAAATTCTGTTCAAGGGAAGGAGTTTTTTTATGGCGAACGCTGAAGTCAAGGAAGTACGCAATGTAGCGATTCTGTCTCACGGCGCGGCGGGAAAAACGTCGCTGGCCGACGCGATGGTGTACGCGGCCGGCGCGGTCGACATGCTGGGCAGCGTGGACGCCGGCAATTCCGTGTTCATGCACGAGCCCGAGGAACTGGCGCGGAAGATCACGATCACCTCTGCGCTCGGGTTCGCGGACTGGAAGGGCGTGCGCATCAACATCATCGATACGCCGGGCTACATTAACTTCCTGGAGGAAACGCGGGGGACGCTCCGCGCCGCGGACGGCGCTGTGCTCATCATCTCCGCCATCTCGGGCGTCAAGGCCGAGACGGAGAAGATCTACAAGTTCGCGTGCGACTACGAAATCCCGCGCATCGCCTTCGTGAGCAAGCTCGACAAGGAGCGCGCCGACTTCTTCCGCGCGGTGGGCGATATGGAGAAATTTTTCTGCAAGAACGCCGTGGTGCTTCAGCTTCCCATCGGGCTTGAGGACAAGTTCTCCGGCGTTGTCGACCTCATCAGGATGAAGGCGCTCATGTTCACTCAGGACGGCAGCGGCAAGATCGAAGAAAAAGAGATACCCGCCGACATGAAGGACGACGTGGCAACATACCGGAAGAAGATGGTGGAGCAGATCGCCGAGACGGAGGACAGCCTGCTCGAAAAATATCTCGACAAAGGAGACCTTCCTCAGGAGGACCTCATCGTCGGCCTGAAGCACGGCACCATCGGCGGCGGCCTGCTGCCGGTCCTGTGCGGCTCCACGGTCAAGAATATGGGCATCAAGCCCCTCCTCGACCTGATCGTCACGTGTCTGCCGTCGCCCGCGGATCACGCCCGCATCGTTCAGATCAAGGGCAAGGACCCGAAAACGGGAGGTGAAGTCGTGCGCAAGCCGCAGGCCGACGATCCGCTCGCGGCGCTCGTATTCAAGACGATCAACGACCCCTTTGCAGGCAAGCTCTCCATGGTGCGTGTTTTAGCCGGTACCCTCAAGGCCGATGCGACCGTCTATAATGCGTCGCGCCAGGCCAAGGAAAAGGTAGGGTCGCTGTTCTATATCCAGGGGAAAAAACAGATATCAACGCAGGTGATCACAGCGGGACAGATCGGCGCCATCGCGAAGCTCAAAGAAACACAGACCGGCGATACGCTGTGCGTCGAGCATCCCGCGATTGTCCTGGACTTTGCCAAGTATGCGGACCCCGTCATGTCCTATGCGGTTTCGCCGAAGACGCGCGGAGACGAGGACAAGGTAAGCACGGGCATCCACAAGCTGCTCGAGGAGGACCCGACGCTCAAATTCGCCTATGACGAGCAGACCAAGGAAATGGTGCTGTCCGGCATGGGACAGGTCCATCTGGAAATCACGCTTGAAAAACTCAGACGAAAATTCGGCGCCGACGTGACGATGAAAACGCCGAAGGTTCCCTACAAGGAGACCATCCGCGCCAAGGCGAGCGCCCAGGGCAAATATAAGAAACAGACCGGCGGCCACGGCCAGTACGGCGATGCCTGGGTCGAACTCGAACCGCTCCCGCGCGGATCGGGCTTCGAGTTTGTGGACCGGATCGTGGGCGGCGTGATCCCGCGACAGTACATTCCCGCCGTGGAAAAGGGCGTGGTCGAGGCAATGCACGAAGGCGTGATTGCGGGCTATCCCATCGTCGATATCCGCGTAACGGTGTTCGATGGCTCGTATCACTCCGTGGACTCCTCTGAAATGGCGTTCAAGGTGGCGGGGAGCATGGGGTTCAAGAAAGCCATGGAATCGGCAAAGCCCGTGCTGCTGGAGCCGATCATGAACGTTGAAGTCGTCTCTCCCGATGACGTGCTCGGCGCCGTTATCGGCGACCTGAACTCCCGGCGGGGCAAAGTGCAGGGCGTCGTGCCGCAGGCCAACGGTCAGACCATCAAGGCGCTCGTTCCCATGGCGGAAATGCTCACCTACGCGCCGACGCTCAATTCGCTCACGAGCGGCCGGGGCATGTATACCATGGAATTCTCCGGGTACGAAGATGTTCCGAGCCACCTGGCCCAGAAGATCACCCAGGAGCGCGCGTCACAGAACGCGAACCAGAACCAGAAGGAAAAATAATCATAGAAACGGCATCTGGCGCAGATCAAATCGGATCAACGCTGGATAAGGGTAGATCCATTCTGGAACGAGAGCTTGCCCCTGTGGCGAAGATGTTGTTCTCGATTTTATCCGGGGTTATCGTCTGTTGATCCCGCGACTTGCAATCCCCCGGCTCCTGCCAGGGGTTCGCGCCGCAGGCCGCAGGAGGTCGCGTTATTAAAGGGAGCCTCCGGCTCCTGCCGGAGGGGGCTCCACACCGCTTTTTCCGCGTCCGGAGTTTATTAGAGGATACTGCTCACATGTATCGAAAAGACACGCTCACAAACGGCATCCGCGTTGTTTCCGAGACGATCCCGAAATCCCGCTCCGTCTCAATCGGTGTGTGGGTGAAGGTAGGATCGCGTCACGAGGCGGCGGAGATCGGCGGAGTGTCGCATTTCATCGAGCATATGTTCTTCAAGGGGACGGAGAAGCGCACGGCCAAGGACATTGCCATCGCCATGGACTCGCTCGGGGGGGAGATGAACGCCTTCACCTCGCAGGAGACGACGACGTACTACGCAAAGGTCGTCGACGAGCACCTGCCTGTCGTGATCGAGATTCTGGCGGACATTCTGCTCGGGGCGAAATTCGATCCCGTGGAAATGGAAAAGGAGCGCAAGGTCATCCTCGAGGAGATCAAGAGCGTTGAAGATACGCCCGACGACTACATCCACGAATTTTTTTCGAACACGGTGTGGCCTGACAACCCGCTCGGACGGCCCATCCTCGGGACGAAAGACACGATCCAGTCGCTCAAGCATACGGATATCCTGTCGTACATCGACAACTATTACAGCCCGCGCGAGATCGTGATCTCCGTTGCAGGCAATTTCGAACACAATAAAGTGATCGACCTTTTGAACAGGCATTTCGGAACGCTTGCACGGGGGGGCGTCATCAAGAGGGAAACAACCCCCGCGTTCACCAGCACGGTGGCCGTGAAGAAAAAACAGCTCGAACAGGTGCAGCTGTGCCTGGGATGCAAAGGCCTGCAGTACATTCATGACGACCGCTTCGTACTGTCCGCGCTCAATACCGTGCTTGGCAACAGCATGAGCTCGCGCCTGTTCCAGGAGGTCCGGGAGCAGCACGCACTTGCCTACTCGATCTACTCCTATATCAGCTCGTACCGCGATACCGGCCTTCTTACGGTCTATGCAGGCACGGATCCATCCAATGCCCTCGAAGTCGTGCGTCTCGTGGTGAAGGAATTAAGGAAAATAAAGGACGAGGGGATCACCCCGGCCGAGCTGCAGCGCGTCAAGAACCAGATCAAGGGAAGCCTGATCCTGTCGCTCGAAAGCAGCAACAGCCATATGGGCCGGATTGCACGGCAGGAGATTTACTTCGGCAAATACATGTCCATCGATGATATCATCAAAACCGTTGAAAGGGTCAGCGGCGATCAGGTGCGGCTCCTGGCCAGGCAGCTGTTCACGGCCGGCAACTGCTCCCTGTCCATCCTCGGTCCCCTGGGCAGAGCCGACGTGCCGGATTCAGTGATGGATGTGTGAAATCGAGTAGCAAGTAGCAAGTAGCAAGTAGCACGGGAAGACCTCTTACTCGTTTTTTGTCGAATTTCGCATTATTCCTATGGCTGATCATCTCATCGTTCACATTACGCAGCTTCACAACGGGAGGGGACTTCCTGTCCCCCATTACCAAACCGAACACTCGGCAGGCGTCGATCTTCCTGCGGCAATGGAACGGGATCTGGTGATCGAGCCGGGGAAATGGATGCTCGTTCCCACGGGGATCGCGATTGCCATTCCTGAAGGCTACGAAGGGCAGGTGCGTCCGCGAAGCGGGCTCGCACTCAAACACGGCATCGGCATGCTGAACGGACCCGGCACGATCGACGCCGACTACCGCGGTGAAATAGGAGTCATTTTATTCAACTTCGGCAGCGCTCCCTTTACGATCCGCCGGGGGGACCGGATAGCCCAGCTCGTGATCGCAAAGATCGAACAGGCGCGTTTTGAACTGGTTGATGGCCTGAACGAAACAGCCCGCGGCGCCGGCGGTTTCGGCCACACCGGGGTTGACTGCCGGACGACGTAAGAGCAGTACTGCCGGCAGAAGAGTATAATTATGACAAATCTCGTAAAAGTTTTCATCGCGGAGGAAACAGGGATCGCCGGGGTGAACATTCAGTCAGGCGGTTTTTCCTCAGCGATCTCTGCGGTAGATGAGATCTGTTGCGATTCTGTCAATTATGAGATCAGATATTCCGTCCCCCTGATCCACAGGGTCCACGGAAGTTCGCGGAGATGAACAAAAATCCATAGCGGGCTTCGTGAGTATCCGTTTTTCTCCGGAGGAGATTGCAGTATGAAACGAGGGAACTTCATCATCGCCGTTTTGTTCATCATGTCAGCGCTTTCAGCACCTGCGCCCGCGCAGCCCATGAACATCACGGAAAAAGTATTGCCGAACGGACTCACCATCCTGCTCAAGGAAGAACACAAGGCGCCCGTCGTCACCTTCCAGGTCTGGTACAAGGTCGGGTCGCGGAACGAGCGTCTCGGAAAAACGGGCATCTCCCACATGCTCGAGCACATGATGTTCAAGGGCACGAAGAAGTTCGGGCCAAAGACCTTTTCCCAGACCGTCCAGCGCAACGGCGGCAATGACAACGCCTTTACCTCCCACGATTACACGGCCTACTTCGAAAACTTCGCCTCGGACCGGCTCGAACTCTCGCTCGAACTGGAAGCCGACCGCATGCAGAACCTGCTCATCGATCCCAGGGAGTTTTTATCGGAGCGCGACGTCGTGAAGGAAGAACGCAGGATGCGTACGGAAGACGATCCTTCCAGCGCCATGTCCGAGCAAATGATGTCCATCGCCTTCAGCGCCCATCCCTACCAGTGGCCCGTAATCGGCTGGATGGCGGATATCGGCAATCTCGACCGCGAGGATCTCGTGAAGCACTACCATACCTACTACGCTCCGAACAACGCCACGATCGTCGTTGTCGGAGACTTCGAAACGAAGAAGCTCCTGGTGCTGATAGAAAAATATTTCGGTTCGATCCCGCGCGGCCCGGCGGTGCCGGCCGTCGGCGCCGTCGAACCGAAGCACAACGGCGAGCGCAGAATCATGGTCAAGAGAAAGGCCGAGCTGCCCGTGGTGTATGCGGGATACAACGTTCCCACGATCAAAAACGCCGACTCCTATGCCCTCGAAGTCCTGCAAGGCGTCATTTCCTCGGGCAAGAGCTCCCGGCTGTACCGCTCCCTCGTGTACGAGAAGCAGATCGCGCTCTTCGCGGGCGGCGATTACGACAACGTCTCCGCAGACCCGAACCTGTTCACGCTCGTTGCAGGCGTCATGCCGGGCAAGACGGCGGAGGAAGTGGAAAAGGCGCTCTATGCGGAAATCGATAAATTGAAAACCGATCCCGTGGCGGACGAAGAGCTGCAGAAAGCGAAGAACCAGATTGAAGCCAGCTTCATCATGGGGCAGGACTCGGTTTTTTACCAGGCGATGCTCCTGGGCCAGTTCTCGACCGTGGCAGACTGGAGAGTGCTCGATACGTATGTGGCCCGCATCCGTGCAGTGACGAAAGAAGACGTGATGCGCGTGGCGAACGAGTATTTTTCCGGGGACAACCGGACCGTGGGCATTCTGGTGCCGGTCAAGGAATAGAAACCACGCATCCAGATGCAAATCCATTGGCCGCGGAATTTCATAGTTAAAAATACTGAATACCGGATTCCCGGTTGAACTCTCGTGAACAACGCTGTAGATACTCTTAATCCGGAAATCACATAAAGGTCCGAACAATGAAAATACTTAAATGCACTGCCATTCTGTTTCTTTTTATTTTGCAATCGACCGCCGTTTTTTCCGCAGAACCTCTGGGCAAGCGCATCGTACTCGACAACGGCATGGTTCTGCTGCTTGCGGAAAAGCACGCCATTCCCGTTGTCACCGTGAGCATGGCGTTTCTCGCAGGCCGGACCGCGGAGCCCGCGGACACGCCCGGTCTCGCATCCATCACTGCGTCGCTTCTCACGCAGGGGACGGAAAAGCGGAGTGCGAAGCAGATCAGCAGGGAAATCGACTTCATCGGCGGATCGCTGTCCGGATCCGGAGGAGATGATTACGCATCCGCGAGCCTGCGCGTGCTCTCGAAAGACATCAGGACCGGATTCGATCTCCTCTCCGATGTGCTGCTGCATCCGGTTTTCGATCAGAAGGAGATAGACCGCAAGGTGAAGGAGACCCTTGCCGCGATCCAGCGCCAGAAGGAAGAACCTTCCGATATTGCGAGGAACGCCTTTGACAAGGCGTTGTTCGGCAACAATGCCTACGGACGGACGAGCGACGATACGGCTGCGTTCCTGCCCAGGCTGACGCGCGGGGACATCGTCGCATTCCATGCGGAGCGGTACCGGCCGGACTCGGCGGTCATCGCCGTTGTGGGCGACGTGACGGAAAAGGAGATCGTCTCGCTTCTTCGCGAGTATTTCGCATCCTGGAAAAAAGGCGCGCAGGCGCTGCCTCCCGCCGCACCGCTGCCAACGGTCGACAAAAGGGAACTCAGGAAAATAGATAAGGACATCACGCAGGCAACCATTATCATGGGCGAGGTTGCCATCAGCCGCGAGAACCCCGATTTCTACGCCTGCTCGGTCATGAATTACATCCTGGGGGGCGGCGGTTTCTCGTCGCGGCTCATGGACAACATCCGCGACAATAAAGGGCTGGCCTATGACGTACACAGCAGCTTTGCCGCGCAAAAGTACCCGGGAGCGTTCAGCATTGCGATCCAGACCAAGAACGAATCAGCGAACGAGGTCATCGTTGAGGCGTTCAAGGAAATCGACCGGATACGGACCGGGCTGGTCTCGGAAAAAGAGCTGGCCGATGCCAAGGCCTACCTGACCGGGAGCTTCCCGCTCCGCATAGACACCTCCGCCAAAATCGCGTCGCTGCTCACGACCATAGAACTGTATAACCTCGGCCTTGATTACCCCGGCAGATATGCAGGCCTTATCAATGCGGTCTCCCGCGAGGACATCCGCCGCGTGGCTCAGAAATACCTCCATCCGGACCGAATGATGATCGTCGTAGTGGCAAACCAGGCGAAGGCGAATATAAAATGATTCGTTGCGTTCGTTGAGTTCATAGAATCTGTTGCAGTATCATGGTCTGATAATTATCCGGACACTTTTCAACTTGTCATCCCAGAATGATTCTATCGGGGATCTGGTTTAACACCAGATTCCCGATTAAAACCTCGGGAATGACCGCACGTTATGTCGTTTCTCTTTTGAGATTATTAATACATGCTTTTTGGCCGCTTGACTCTGTGATGGGCCTGATTCATCGCCGCAGCAGAAAAGAAACTCACGGCTGGTTGATCGAGTTGATCTTTTTATTCACTCGCTGAACTCCATAAACTCTGTATGCCGATAAAAATTCTTCCCGACCATGTCATCAACAAAATCGCCGCCGGCGAGGTGGTGGAGCGGCCTGCGTCGGTGGTGAAGGAACTCGTCGAAAACGCCCTTGACGCCGGGGCGGGCCAGGTCTTCATCGATATCGAGCAGTCCGGCACACGGCTCATCCGCATCACGGACAACGGATGCGGCATGTCCCGCGAGGATGCGCGACTTGCGTTTGAGCGGCACGCCACGAGCAAGATCGCGAGCGACGCGGATCTGGAATCCATCAGAACCATGGGCTTCCGCGGCGAGGCGCTGTCGAGCATTGCTTCCGTGTCGCGCGTGCGCCTGAACACGGCCAGGGCAGGAGCAGCGACAGGCACGCTGATCGAGAGAGAGGCGGGGCGGGCCGCGGCGGAGAAGGAGTCCGTCTCGCCCGCGGGTACCTGCGTCGAAGTGTCGAACCTGTTCTATAACACGCCGGCCCGTTTAAAATTTCTGAAGAGCGCTGCGACGGAATTTTCGCACATCACCGCCGTCGTGTCGCGGCTGGCCATGGCGAACCCCGCCGTGCACATTCGCCTCGCACACAACAGAAAAACAGTCCTCGACCTTCCCCCCTCCCCGGGCGAAAAGGAGCGCGCCTTTCAGCTTTACGGCGGGGAGATCTCGGAAAATATCATTCCCTTTACCGGCGGCCGCGACAAGGTGCATGTGCACGGCCTTATCGGGCGTCCGGCGTACAGTCGGTCGGATAAGACCTATCAGGATTTCTTCGTGAACGGCAGAGTCGTGAAAAATCCGACGCTCACCCACGCCCTGTACGCGGCGTATGGCGACATGCTCATGAAGGACCGCCATCCCGTCGGGTTCGTGTTCCTGGAACTCGATCCCGGTCTTGTGGATGTGAACGTCCACCCTGCAAAGGCGGAGGTCCGCTTCCGCAATCAGTCGCAGGTCCACGATCTCGTGCGTGATGCGATACGGGAAGGTCTGCGCGCGCACGGTGTTCCGGTCCTCGAACCGGTCGACCGCGGAGGGGAGGGCCATGCGGCCGCCGTGCAGGAAGCAGTCGTCGAGTACCTCCGGAGTCAGCAGGACGCACAGCCGCCGCGCTCCTCGTTTTTGTTCGGACGGCGCCGGACGGATGCTCCGACGAACGACCCCCTTGAGTTCGAGCACCGCTCCCCTGTCCTCCGCGAAACCTATCCTCCCCTGCAGCCGCACTCCGCCGCCCTGCACGGCGACGGCCTCTATCCGCTCGCGCAGATCCATGATTCCTTCATCATTGCACAATCGCGTGAAGGGATGGCGCTCATCGACCAGCATGCGGCGCACGAACGCATCCTGTTCGAGAAACTGCAGGAACAGTTCGGCACCGGCCACATGCCCGTGCAGAACCTCCTCATCCCGGACCAGGTGGAACTGGGAGCCGCGCAAGGTGCGCTCCTGATCGAGTATCTGCCGGAGCTGCAGAAACTCGGGTTCGTCGTGGAGCACTTCGGCGCCGGAACGTTCATGATCAAGGGGGTGCCGTCCCTTCTGGTCGGTGCTGATTACAAGAAACTGCTTCTCGACATTCTCGACGAAGTGAACGTCCACGGCAGGAGCTCCAAACTGGAGGCGCTGCGCGACGAGATCCTGAGCGTTATGGCATGCCACCCGGCGGTCAAAATCCACCGCCATCTGGA
>Ga0187786_10000531_pt1 | contig 10403 bp, 9 predicted proteins | sample 0815_BV2_10_20_M_FD_132449 | JGI IMG/M metagenome (GOLD analysis project Ga0187786, IMG submission 132449) | Tropical peat soil microbial communities from peatlands in Department of Meta, Colombia - 0815_BV2_10_20_MG | ecosystem: Environmental > Terrestrial > Soil > Wetlands > Peat | place...
CCGGTGCCGAAGTCGTCGATGGCTAGGACGATGCCGATATCGCTCAGCTTTTCCAGGATGGCGATGGTGATCTCGGGATTCTGCATGGCCGCACTCTCGGTGATCTCGAGTTCGAGTTCGCCGGGACTCAGGTCGTAGCAGGCGAGCGCGCCGCGTACCAGTGATGGCAGCGCTTCCTCGCGCAGCTGCTGGGCGGAAAGATTCACCGCGACGCGAACATCGCGGGCACCCATGTCCTTGAAGACGCGCAGCTGCCGGCAGGCCTCCCAGAAAACCCAGTCGCCCAGCGGCTGGATCAGGCCGGTTTCTTCGGCGACGGGGATGAATCGGGCCGGGGAAATCTGCCCAAACTGAGGGTGATGCCAGCGTGCCAAGGCCTCCAGGCCGACGATGCGGCCGGTGTCGAGATGCAATTGTGGTTGATACTCCAGCCTGAACTGGGCATTGGTCAGCGTGGTGCTTTCCAGGGCCTGGCGCAGGGCGGTTTCCAGCTTCAGCCGTTCCATCGCCGCCGCGTTCATGGTCGCCGCGAAGAACTTGAAGTTGTCCCGGCCGGCCGCCTTGGCATGGTACATGGCCGTGTCGGCGTTCTTGATCAGGATTTCCGCGTTGTCGCCGTCCATCGGGTAAAGCGTGATGCCGATGCTCGGCGTGGCGTAGAGCGAATGCTCGTCGATCCGGTAGAGGTCGGAGAGGTTGCGGCGGATCTTGCTGGCGATGCTGGCGACGGTCATGGCATTGTCGACGTTCGGCAGCACGACGACGAATTCGTCGCCGCCGAGGCGGGCGACCGTGTCACTGGCGCGCACGCTACTCGCCAGGCGCTTGGCCATTTCGATCAGCAGGCGGTCGCCGACCGGATGGCCGAGGGTATCGTTGATGTCCTTGAAGCGGTCCAGGTCGATGAGCAGGATCGCCACCTGGTGGCCGTCCCGCCGCGCGCCTGCCAGCGTCTGTTGCAACTGGGCCTGCAGGGCATGGCGGTTGAGCAGGCCGGTGAGGTCGTCGTGGTGGGCCAGGCGGACGATGTGTTCTGCGGTGGCCTTCTGCAACGTGAGGTCGCTGAAGGTGGCGACGTAGTGGGTAACCTGTTCCTGGTCGTCGCGGATGACGGTAATGGTGGCCAGTTTCGGACAGATGGTGCCGTCGCGGTGGCGATCCCAGAATTCGCCCTGCCAGACGCCATTTTCGCGCAGGGCCCGCCACATGGCGGCGTACTCGGCGGCGGTGGTATGGCCCGAGGCCAGCATTTTCGGATCGCGGCCGAGAACTTCCTCTTCCGCATAGCCGGTCATTTCCGCGAAGGCGGCATTGACGGCGATGATCCGGTTGTTGCGGTCGGTGATCAACACCGCTTCGCGGTGTTGCTGGTAGACCCGCCACAGCAGGCGAAGCTGGTCCTGCGCGGCGAGATTACCCAGGACGGCGGCGTTTTCCTGTTGGGGCAGTTTGGCGGACATTGAAGGATGCGGGTCGACGAGACAGTTTCCGGCGAACGAGCCGGACGCAATGATATCGCGGGCGGGCGGTTGTTACAGCCCCTCTCCGTCCTTATGGTTTCAATTGGAAAACCACGGGCAGGATGAGTTCCCGCCGGTTGACTCCAGGCAGGGCGCCCATGGCATGGGCTGCGCGCACCGCCGCTTGGTCGAGAATGGCGTGGCCGCTGCTGCCGGCCACAGTGGCGTCGACGACGGTGCCGTTCTCCGCCAGCGTCAGGAGCAGCCTGACTTCGCCCTCCAGGCCGCTTGCGATGGCCTCCGGCGGGTAGTAGAGGTGTTCGGCCAGTTTGCGCTGAGCGATCGCTGAAGCGGCCTTTCGGCCGTGCGCCGAGGGTAGCGGGGTTGGGACCAGTTTGATGGCGGCGGTTTGCTCCGTCAGCGTGTCTTTCAGCACAGAGTCAGCCGTGGCGGGACGCCGCAGAGTGACGTCCAGCATCGCCGGCGTAGGTTTGGCGATCGCCGGTTTCGGGCGGGACGTCAGCAGTTCACTGGTCGTCAACACTCCGAGGTGTATCAGAATCGACGACAGGAACGCGAACGCAAGTCGGCCGGGCATAATTGGCGCCAATTATGGAACGGAAGCTTGCAATGATGATGAAGCCGCTGCGCGGTGTCGGTGTGGCGCTGGTGCTGGCCGCGGCGCCGGCCTGGGCCGTACTGCCCGATCCAGTCACCCTGGGCGTTGCCGTCGAGGTTGGCAACATCGATGCGGCGCGTCGCTGGCTGGACGAGGGACTGGACCCGAACAGCGAGGCGGACCGCGTCGGCAGCGGCCTGATGATTGCCGCCTGGGAGGGCAACGTGCCGATGATGGAGCTGTTCCTGACTCACGGCGCCGATATCCACAAGACCAATCGCCACAACGAGCAGGCGCTGCAGCTGGCCGCCTGGCGCGGGCATGTCGGGGCCGTGCGCTGGCTGCTCGACCACGGTGCCAGCGTCAGCCGCGACGGCAAGGCGTGGAGCGCGCTGCACTACGCCGTATTTGCGGGCCACGGCGAGATCGCGAATCTGCTCATGGCGCGCGGCGCCGACGTCAATGCCCGGGCGCCGAATGACGCCACGGTGCTGATGATGGCGGCACGGGAAGGGCGCGAGGAGCTGGCCAAGAACCTGGTCGATGCCGGCGCCGATCCGCGGCTGACCAACGACCGCGGCGACACCGCGTTGACCTGGGCCATGCGCAACGGCAACTTCCGCATCGCCAAGATGGTGACGACGACAGAAATCTTCGCGCAGGCCGTCAAGGCGCCGCCCGAGTCCTTTGGCCCGGCAAAGAAATCGGTGCCGGCACCGTCGGAAATCACCGAATTGCTGCGGCAGTTGCGCGAGGCCGAAGCGAACGGGCAGCCGACCGAGGCGCTGCGCGCGGCCTTGATGACGGCGATAGAGCGCTTCCGGACGGCAAGCACGCCGCTGAATGCAGGCGCCAACAAGCGAACGGCCTCCGACCCACGGCCGACATTGTTGATCACCGCCAGTCGCAAGAGCGGCGACGAGCGCGCCGAAGTCGTGGCGGCGACGCCAGCTCGGATGTCTTGGGACTACGAGGAATCCGGGCTCAACGAACTGACCGAAGCGATGCGCCAGCTTGATGACGCCGAAAAGGCGGGCCGTCCGACGGCGCAGCTGCGCCGCACCGTGCAGGAGGCCTACCAGCGCATGAAGGGCAGTCGCTAGACGGCCGCCAGTGCCTGCTCCAGGTCCGCCTTGAGATCGTCGATATGCTCCAGCCCGATCGACAGCCGTACCATGTCCTCGGAGACGCCGGCCTTCTTCATCTCCTCGGCCGAGAGCTGCCGGTGCGTGGTGCTCGCCGGGTGGCAGGCGAGGCTCTTGGCGTCGCCGATGTTCACGAGGCGCGTGATCAGCTTCAGCGCATCCTGGAACTTCGTTCCGCCCGCGATACCGCCTTTCACGCCGAAGGTCAGGATGCCGGAGGCGCGCCCACCCATGTACTTCTTCGCCAAGGCATGTTCGGGATGGTCCGGCAGACCGGCGAACTTCACCCAGCTCACCTTGGCGTGGGATTGCAGGTGCTTCGCCACCGCCAGCGTGTTGTCGCAGATGCGCTCCATGCGCACCGGCAGCGTCTCGATGCCCTGCAGGATCAGGAAGCTGTTGAAGGGCGAGATCGCTGCGCCCATGTTGCGCAGGGGTACGACACGCGCGCGGCCGATGTAGGCGGCGGGGCCGAGCGCCTCCGTGTAGACGACGCCGTGGTAGGAGACGTCGGGGGTGTTGAGGCGCTTGAAGCGTTCCTTGTGCTCGGCCCACGGGAACTTGCCGGAATCGACGATGACGCCGCCGATCGAGTTGCCGTGGCCGCCGAGATACTTGGTCAGCGAATGGACGACGATGTCGGCACCGTGTTCGAAGGGCCGGCACAGGTAGGGCGTCGCCACCGTGTTGTCCACGATCAGCGGCACGCCGGCGGCATGGGCGATGTCGGCCAGCGCCGCAATGTCGACCACGTTGCCGAGTGGATTGCCGATCGATTCGCAATAGATCGCCTTGGTGCGCGCGTCGATCAGCGGCTTGAACGTGGCCGGCTCGCGATAGTCGGCGAAGCGCACCTCGATGCCGTATTGCGGCAGGGTGTGCGCGAACAGGTTGTAGGTGCCGCCGTAGAGGGTGCCGACCGAGACGATGTTGTCGCCGGCTTCGGCAATGGTCTGGATGGCATAGGTGATCGCCGCCTGACCCGATGCCAGCCCGAGGCCGCCGATGCCGCCTTCCAGCGCTGCCATGCGCTGCTCCAGCACGGCCGTGGTCGGATTCATGATGCGCGTGTAGATGTTGCCGACCACTTTGAGGTCGAACAGGTCGGCGCCATGCTGCGTATCGTCGAAGGCGTAGGAGGTGGTCTGATAAATGGGTACCGCGACGGCCTTGGTGGTCGGGTCCGGGCTGTAGCCGCCATGGATGGCCAGGGTTTCGATTTTCATGATTGCTCCTTGTGGGCGGAGCGGCTATTCTGGCATGGTTCTACGACGCCTTGCCGACTCCATGGACCCCGCTCAAACAACGATACTTCGCCACCTGCTGCTGACGCAGGAGACTGCCGCCCTTGGCACCCTCCACGAGGGTCAGCCGTTCGTTTCCATGGTGCCGTTTGCCATGCTTCCCGGTGCCACGGGCTTCGTGATCCACGTCAGCCAGCTTGCCAGCCATACGCAGGACATGCTGTTGAATCCGGACGTGAGTCTTCTGGTGATGGCTCTCCGGGTTCCCGGCGTGCCGGCCCAGGCGACAGCCCGTATCACCGCGCAGGGACAGGCACTTCCCTGCCCCGAGGCGGACCAGAGGCATGCCGAGGCACGGTCAGTGTACCTGGCTAGGTTCCCTGACAGCGAACCGATGTTCGGGTTTGCCGATTTCTCGCTGTTTGTCATTCGGCCGACGTCCATCCGGTTCGTGGGCGGGTTTGCCCAGGCCAGGACACTTTCGCCCGCAGCCTTCGCCGAGGTGTTGAAGTCCTGAATCTGCAAGCTGTCTTCTCCGCCGAAGGGCCTCTGGCCAAGTCCATTCCCGGCTACCGGCTGCGGTTGCAGCAGCTGGAGATGGCCGAGCACATCGCTGCCGCCATCGCCGGCAACAAGGCGCTCGTCGCCGAGGCCGGCACCGGCACCGGCAAGACCTTCGCCTATCTTGTGCCGGCTCTGCTATCGGGCGGCAAGGTGATCATCTCCACCGGCACGAAGACGCTCCAGGATCAGCTGTTCAACCGCGACCTGCCGACCGTCAGAGACGCCCTCGGCCTGCCGGCGACCATCGCGCTGCTCAAGGGCCGCGCCAACTACGTCTGCCCCTACCATCTGGAGCGGGCGCAGACCGAAGGGCGTTTCCTCAACCGCGAGGAGGCCGGGCACATCCGCACCATCGCCCGTTTCGCCAAGGCTACGCGCACCGGCGACAAAGCGGAGCTTTCGGCCGTGCCAGAGGATTCCGGCGCCTGGGCGCAGGCGACCTCGACACGTGACAACTGCCTGGGGCAGGATTGTCCGCACTACAAGGGTTGCTTTGTCATCGCCGCGCGGCGCGAGGCGATGACGGCCGATGTCGTGGTGGTCAATCACCATCTGTTCTTTGCCGACGTCATGTTGCGCGACGATGGCCTCGGCGAACTGCTGCCTGCCTGCAATACCGTGATCTTCGACGAGGCGCACCAGCTGCCGGAGGTGGCGGGGCTGTTCTTCGGCGAGGCGGTGAGCATGGCCCAGATCGTCGAACTGGCGCGCGATGCCAAATTGGAAGCGATTGCCGCGGCCAAGGATTACGCGCCGCTTCAGGAAGCCTGCAAGGCCATCGAGAAGGCAGCCAAGGATTTCCGCTTGGCCTTTCACCGCGATGGCATGAGGCTCTCCGAGGCGCAATGGCACGATCACCCCAAGGCCATCGAGGCGCTGGCAGCACTGGAACGGGAACTGGCCGACTTCATGAAGCATCTGGAGTCGCAGGCTGAGCGCTCGGAAGGTTTAGCCAACTGCATGGTGCGCGCCCACGAGATCGCCCTGCGTATCAAGCGCTGGCAGCAGCCGCCCAAACCCGAACACGAGGATGAGACCTTCGTCCGCTGGGCCGATGTCACCAGCTATTCAGTGACGCTCAACCTGACGCCGCTGTCGGTGGCGAGCATTTTCCAGCGGCAGATGGCGGGCCATCCACGGGCATGGATCTTCACCTCGGCGACGCTGGCGGTAGGCAAGGACTTCGGGCACTACAGTGGCGAACTGGGCCTGACGGAAGCCAAGACCGGCCTGTGGGGCTCGCCGTTCGACTACGGCAACTGCGCACTGCTCTATTCGCCGCAGCAGATGCCCGACCCGAACAGTCCCTTCTATCACGAGGCGGTATTGGAAGCCGCCTGGCCTGCGATCAGGGCCTCGCACGGGCGCGCGTTCGTGCTCTGTACGAGTCTGCGGGCGATGCGCCGCATCCACGAACTACTCAAGGAGCGGCTGGAGCGCGATGGGCTCCAATTACCGCTGCTGCTTCAGGGGGAGGGCTCGAAGACAGAGCTGCTGGAACGCTTCCGCTTCCTTGGTAACGCCATCCTGGTCGCCAGCCAGAGTTTCTGGGAAGGCGTCGATGTGCGCGGCGAGGCACTGTCACTGGTGGTGATCGACAAGCTGCCCTTCGCGCCGCCGGACGATCCCGTGCTGTCGGCGCGCATCGAGCATCTCAAGCGTCAGGGCCGCAACGCCTTCTTCGAGTACCAATTGCCGCGTGCCGTGATCAGCATGAAGCAGGGCGCCGGCCGGCTGATCCGCGATGAGACCGACCGCGGCGTGCTGATGGTCTGCGACCCGCGCCTGGTCGGCAAGCCCTATGGCAAGCGCATCTGGCTCTCGCTGCCGCCGATGCGGCGCACGCGGGAAATTGCCGAGGTCGAGCAGTTCTTTGCAGGTTAAGATTGGCCATGGACATCGTTGCCGATCTGCTGGCCGAAAGGCCGCATCTTTTTTCCCCGGCCACGGTGGAAGTCAGTCGTCGCGACACGCTGCGCATGGCCGAACTGATCGCCGCCGTCGAGCGCGTCGTCGTCCTGCCGGACTATCAGGAGCGCGTGCTTGGCTGGGCGCCGGGAATCGCCCTCCATGCGGCCCCAAACCGGGGCGTTTTCTTTGGCTACGACTTCCACCTGACGCCCGATGGGCCGAAGCTCATCGAGATCAACACCAATGCCGGCGGCGCGCTGCTGGCGGCGCACCACGCAGGGAGAAATGATGTCGAGGAGGCCTTCGTTGCCATGTTCCGCACCGAATCGGAGGCGCCGCTGCGAACCATGGCCATCGTCGACGAGTCGCCCGAATCGCAATACCTGTATCCCGAGTTCCTGCTGTTCAAGGCGCTGCTCGCGCGCCATGGCATCACCGCCGTAATCTGCGATCCCGCCGACCTGATGCTCTGTCATGGCGGGCTGTGGCATGAGGAGGCTCGTCTCGATCTCGTCTACAACCGCCTCACCGATTTTGCACTGGCAGCGCCGGTGAACACGGCGCTGCGTCAGGCGTATCTGGACGGCTCGGTCGTGGTGACGCCGCATCCACGCGCCCATGCGTTGTATGCTGACAAGCGCAATCTTGTCGTGCTGTCCGACGATGCATTGCTGGCGGCGTGGGGCGTAGACGCCGGCGCGCGGCGGATATTGGCCGAAGTCGTGCCGAGCACGGAACTCGTGTCGCCGGATCGTGCCGAAGAGTTCTGGAGCCGTCGCAAGGAACTGTTCTTCAAACCGGCGACCGGCTACGGGTCGAAGGCCGCCTATCGTGGCGACAAGATGACCAAACGGGTATTCGAGGACGTGCTCGCAGGGAACTACGTGGCCCAGCTACTGGTGCCGCCGTCCACCGTCGAGGTCGAAGTGGATGGGAAAATGACCGATCTCAAGGTGGACCTGCGTTGCTACGCTTACGATGGTGCGATTCAACTCGTCGCGGCGCGCTTGTGGCAGGGACAGACCACCAATTTCCGCACGCCGGGCGGTGGTTTCGCAAAGGTGGTGGCGGTATGAAGATATTCGGGTTGGCCGGCTACTCCGGCGCCGGCAAGACGACGCTGATCGAGCAGCTGATTCCGCGCTTCGTCGCGCGCGGGCTGACTGTGTCGATGATCAAGCACACGCACCACAACTTCGACCTCGACAAGTCCGGCAAGGACTCCTTCCGGCATCGCGAGGCGGGGGCGACCGAGGTGATGCTGGTCTGCGACCAGCGCTGGGTACTGATGCACGAGCTGCGCGGCCGGCCGGAGCCGAGCTTCGAGGAGCAGCTGGCGAACATGTCGCCTTGTGACCTGTTGCTGGTCGAGGGCTACAAGGCGACGCCGATTCCGAAGCTGGAGGTGCATCGGCCCGCCAACGGCAAGCCCTTCATCTGGCCGGAGAATTCGAGCGTGGTGGCGGTGGCGACGCCCGAGCCAGCGGACCTGCCCATCGACTGCGCGCTGCCCTGGCTCAACCTCGACGATCACGACGCCATCGCGGCGTTCATTCTGGAGACAGTTGGATTGTGAACATGCTGAGTTATGACGAGGCGCTGGCGAAGCTGCTGGCCGGTGCGCGCAAGGTCAAAGGGATCGATCGGGTGCCGCTGGCGGAAGGGCTCGGCCGCATTCTCGCCGAACCCATTGTTTCCACCGTCGACGTGCCGCCGCTCGACAATAGCGGCATGGATGGCTATGCGGTGCGTTGCGCGGATGTGCAGGCGGGCACCGCGTTGCGCGTGTCACAGCGCATTCCGGCCGGCAGCGTCGGCCACGCACTGGAAGCGGGCACCGCGGCGCGCATTTTCACCGGCGCGCCGGTGCCGCCCGGTGCGGATGCCGTGGTGATGCAGGAATTCTGTGAGCATGGTCCGGAAGGGCAGGTTATCGTCAATCGCGTGCCGGAACCGGACGAGCACATCCGCCGCAAGGGCGAAGACATTCGCGATGGCGCCGAGGTGCTGGCCGCCGGAACGGTGCTGACGCCGGCGGCGATCGGCATGGCTGCCTCGGTCGGGGTGGCGCAATTGCCGGTGCTGCGCCGGCTGTCGGTTGGCGTGCTGTCCACCGGCGACGAGCTGGTGACACCGGGCGTGCCGCTGCCGCCCGGGCGCATCTACAATTCGAACCGCTACCAGCTTGTCAGCATTCTCAAGAATCTCGGCTGCGAGGTTACGGATTACGATCCGCTGCCGGACGATTTCGAGGCCACACGGCGCGCGCTGCGCAAGGCCGGCGCGCTGCACGATCTGGTCATCACTTCCGGCGGCGTTTCTGTGGGCGAGGAGGATCACGTCAAGCCGGCCGTCGAGGCGGAAGGCGAGCTTTCGTTGTGGAATGTCGCCATCAAGCCGGGCAAGCCGCTGGCATTCGGCAAGGTAGGGCAGGCGGATTTTGTCGGCCTGCCCGGCAATCCGGTCTCGGTGTTCGTCACCTTCCATGTGCTGATACGTCCCTTCATCCGCAAGTGCCAGGGCGCGACGGAGTTGCTGCCGAAGGCGCGCAACCTGATCGCGGGATTCGAATGGAGCAAGCCGGGCAATCGGCGCGAGTTCCTGCGCGTGCGCATCGGTACCGACGGCCGGCTGGAGCGTTTTCCGAACCAGAGTTCGGCGGTACTAACATCCTGCGTCTGGGCCGATGGGTTGGCCGACATCGCCATCGGGCAGAAAGTCAGTCCTGGCGATACGGTGAGTTATCTCGCCTTCGGAGCCATGCCATGACGGTCAAGGTGCTCTATTTCGCCGGCTTGCGCGAGGCGTTCGGCACTGGTAGCGAGGAAATCGTTTTTCCGGGCGGCGTGGTCACGGCCGGTGGCTTGCGTGACCATATCGCGGGCCGCGGCGAGCCTTGGGCGCAGTTGGCGCGGGCGAGAAACCTGCGTTGCGCCGTCAATCAGGCCATGGTGGGCTTCGACGCGGTGGTGCAGGAGGGCGACGAAGTGGCATTCTTCCCGCCGGTAACGGGAGGCTAGCGTGAGCATATCCATCCAGGAAGCCGACTTCGACAGTGGTGCGGAGATTGCGACGCTGACGGCCGACTCGGCCGATGCGGGCGCAGTGGCCAGCTTCGTCGGTTTGGTGAGAGGTGGCGAGATCCGGGCCATGACGCTCGAACACTACCCGGGCATGACGGAGAAGGCGCTGGCGGAGATCGTCGCCGAAGCGCGCCGGCGCTGGGAATTGCTCGGTGTGCGCGTGATCCATCGCGTCGGCCGTCTGCTGCCGGGCGAGCGCATCGTCCTGGTCGCCGTCGCATCCACGCATCGACAGGCCGCATTCGCGGCCTGCGAGTTCATCATGGACTATCTGAAGACCCGGGCGCCGTTCTGGAAACGGGAGGAAACGACGGCCGGCAGCCGCTGGGTCGACGCCCGCGAGTCGGACGACGAAGCCTCCTCGCGATGGGCTGACG
>Ga0187786_10000532_pt1 | contig 10402 bp, 8 predicted proteins | sample 0815_BV2_10_20_M_FD_132449 | JGI IMG/M metagenome (GOLD analysis project Ga0187786, IMG submission 132449) | Tropical peat soil microbial communities from peatlands in Department of Meta, Colombia - 0815_BV2_10_20_MG | ecosystem: Environmental > Terrestrial > Soil > Wetlands > Peat | place...
AATTTTAGAATCTTGAATATTCAATATGTTATCAATAAAACTTGATTCAAAAATGAGAAGTGGTGCCCGCATAATAATCAATTATGCCTATTTTTTATGCAAACAGGTGTTTTCATGATTAGATATCTTGCGGTAGTCCAATATTGAGGATTTACATTTGAGGAGCGATCAAGAGGAGTGACCTGCCCGCCGTACAACGTTGACATATGGGAGAAGGTATTAGAGACTGGATTACGAGTAATAAATAAGAATGAGAAAGAGTTACAGCCTCCATTCTTCTTTCTTGTCGTGGGAAATATTTTTAAGCTCGTTCATGATTCTGCTCTGCTGCTGGTAGATGTACTGGGAGAGTATCCTTTCGCATTTCGCGTTCATCTCCAGGCGGAATATATGCCTGTGAATGGATTCCTGCTCCTGGTATTTAATGAATGTTCCCGGTACGTCCAGTTTCGATGACGGAAGGAGAAGGCTTACCATACCTTTTTCTTTCTCCCTGATGAGATTCTCTTGGGGCGACAGTATGGCCACTCCGCCGAATGAAATCTCCTGCACGGCTCCGGGGACTTGCAGTTTTTTATTGTGGAACGATGCCTCCACCTTTTCCGGGAGAGTGATCCTTACATGCATCCTCCGCTCGGATGGGTTTTGGACGTATGAAAAAAGGGCGAGAAAGGCAAGGTTGTTTTCCCTGTCGACCTTCAGCACATTGGCGATCACCCAGTGGGGGAGAAAGTCGCTTTTTATGAAGGTTATATCCTGCATCATCATTGCAACTGTCTGGAAATTGTGGACCATCAGTACAACTATCCCCCGATCGATATACTCTATACTTGCTCCGAAACTGATCGGCAGTTCATTGTAATAATTCAACAGTAAGAGATCATTCGGCCTTTTTCCTGCTCGGATAGCGGAGAGGGTCTTGAGTATGGCCTCTTCGTCCTTGCGGGCATTCTGAACGGTGACCGGTTGATAAAAGTTTGGGACGGGACAATTCAAACCTGTTTCTGCGAGACGTTGTATCATATTTCGGGCACTCCTATTGATGACAAGGCGTCATCCCTGCTTATTCCTGAAAAAACGACCTTACGGCGCGCTGACTTCGACGAAAGAGCTCTCTTCCCCGTCGGGGTTGATCACCTGGATCTTGAAACTCTTCAGGGCAGTGCTGAACGGGAAACGCTGGTAGATAATCTTGCCGCAATTAACGATAATTATCCTGTCCCTTGCCAAGGAATTCGTTGCGCCGCTGCGAAGTCTCTTGATATCGTCATCTGAGCTTAGGTTGCCTGATAGGTCCGCTTCCTTCTCCTCGTTAACCACTATTACAGAATCCTGCTGGAAATTTCTCCCTGTCAGGACCAGGTTATAATATGTTACATACTCTTCCGCGATTGAAATGCTGTCTATTTCCGGTCTTGCGTCGATGAGAAGCCCCTGAGCGCCGGAAAGGGTTTCTCCAGGGTTCTTGATCTGGATCTGATGAAGTCCGGCCGCGACATGGGGGGCAGTGAAAGAGAAGCTGTCCCTGGAGATGTAGGCCCCCCTGATCGCCGCTCCATCGAATATGACATGGGAAGATTCACGGAAATTATGGCCGTTTATCACAACTTGCCGGTCCTTGTCGGAGGCGCATGCCTGGATAGTATCTGGCGACAGGGAGTATATGACCGGTTTTGGCGGCAACAGGGAAAAGTTGTAGGTCCTACTGATTGTCCCATCCGCGTCTTTCAGGAACATGGCGTAAAGGCCGGGCGCCAATGACGGGATTGAGAATGTCAGAAGCTTCGGGTTTATGACCTCGGTTTTTGTCGCCGTATTGCCGAGAAAAACGACAGTGCCGTGGGTGAATCCCGATCCCGAAAGAGTGACTGAGGTTTCCGGCTCCCCCTGAGCTGGGATGATGCTCAGAATGATTAAGCGATGCTGCCGACCTTTTTGCTGAACCTCCTCGCCCTCGGCCGCGACCGATTTAGAAGGGAGAGCGGCAAGATTGATAATCATCATAGCAATAAGGAACCAAAACCCCATGGGAAATACTCCTTAATCCCCTTTTCTCATTTCATCTGATTCGCCTTCAACCCTTCCAGAACAGCCTTTACCTCGTCAATCGTCTCCGAGGCCTGGGGCGATTTTTCCATTTTCAGATACTGCTCAAGGTATTTGATGGCCTCTGAAACATGATCTTGGTCCATGTAGAGGCTCCCCAGGGTCAGATAGGAAAGGGTGAAATTGGGATCAAGGCGGACCGCCTCAAGGCACTCCCTTTCCGCGTCCTTGAATTCCCCCAGATCATAAAAGAGTTCGCCCAGATTGAAATGGGCTGCCGCGTCAACGGGATCTATCTCAATCCCTTTCTGATAGGCGGCTATGGCCTTATCCCGTTCATTCAGGCCGTACCATGCGTCTCCCAATGCGTTGTAAGCGAAAACGTTTCCCGGGTCAAGCTCCAGGGCCTTGTCATACGATTTGATGGCTTCCTCGGCTTTATCCAAGCTGTTATAAACAAGGCCGATATTTACATATCCGTCGGAATCCAGCGGGTCTGCGTCCACAACCTTTTTGTAGGTTTTCAGAGCCTCCTTGTATCTTCGCATCTCGAAGTAGATATCCCCAAGGGCCGTTAAAGCTTCGGTATCCTTCGGGGCGAGCTTAAGTCCATGCAGATAGGCGCTGATAGCCTCCTCCGATTTATCGTCCGCTTCCAAGGCGTCTCCCATGTTAAAATAACCTTCAGGGTTTCCGGGTTCAATCTCAATGCATTTTCTGAACGATGCAGACGCTTTTTTATAGTCTCCGGCCTCAAGGAATGATATTCCTTTAGCCAGCTGCTCAATGAATGTTTTCGCCATTTTCCCTCCGGATAACGAATTGGGTTTTTGTAAAATATAACAGAAAGAGTTTTGGATTGCCAGAATAACCAACTTTGATGGCCTTGCAAAAGTCCGTCTTCTGCGTTTTGCATCTAACAATGGCAATCCAGGATTTAATGGAAGTTGACGTATTTGGGTCTTCCATTTCCCAGAGGATTATTTATACTTGTTTAAACTAGATAATAGTTCGTATATGCAGGTTTGAGAATAAATATACCACGAAAGCCCGGGAAAGAAAGTGACAATGGATACAGAGCAAGGAAATATTTTAGGTTTGAGAACATTGGAGGATATCAGCGCTCTCATCCTCCATTCTCATGGCCTTCAAGAAACGCTGTCCAATATCGTCAACATCGTGGCCAAGCGGATGGGGGTTGACGTCTGTTCCATATACCTTCTGGAAGACGATGGTGAAACGCTCCGCCTTAAAGCCAGCAAAGGGCTTTCCCGGGGCTCCGTCGGCAAAATAACCATGAAGACCTGGGAAGGACTAACAGGTTTGGTGGTTGAGCAGAGGGGGGTTGTCGCCACAGAGAAAGCCCCATCACATCCCCGTTTCAAATATTTCCGGGAGACCCACGAGGAGAGGTTCAATTCCTTTCTTGGAGTGCCGCTGTTCGAGCACAAGACCCCGGTCGGGGTTATTGTCATCCAGACAAGGGAGTCACGCGCCTTTTCCAAGTTGGAGATCAGCACACTCACAACCATTGCCTACCAGATTTCGAGCATTGTGATCAATGCAAAGCTCCTCGATTCCATACGGATGAAAGAAGAGGAGCGGGCGAGTTTCGAGCGCGAACTGGAAAGGATGAAAAACTATAGCCCAGGCGGTAAAGAAAGAGGCTTCACCAAAAAAAGGGATAGAAAAAGGGTTCGGATGCTTGCCGGCACTACGATCATGGCTGGTTTTTGCTGGGGGAAAATATACATCTTGAACCGGCGCGAAAGTCTGATAGGTTTCGATCTGGAAGAGCCGCGTCCGGCCGGCGAAGAGCGGGAGCGATTTCTACACGCTCTGGAAAAGGTGAGGATAGAGACCATCTATATGGAGAAACGGGTGGCGCAAACCCTTTCCAAGGAGGATGCATCCATATTCCATACCCATTTGATGATTCTCGAGGATAGGGGGTTCATTAACGGGATCATTGACCTGATCGAAAAGGACCACGGCGCGGCCAGGTCCGTGAAAGAGGTTGTGGAGCATTACACCGAGGCGTTTGCCCGGATAGAGGACCCCTATCTGAGGCAGCGTTCAGCCGACATGGAAGATATCGGCAGGAGAATCAGGGACGCACTGTACGGCGGAAGGGCGCGCTCTGGTGAGCTGCAGGAGAAGAGGATAATTGTGGCGTCCGAGATATTCCCGTCCGACCTGGCGATCCTTGACCACAAGAACATCCTTGGAATTCTCACCGAAAAAGGAGATGTAAATTCCCACGCAGCGATAATGGCCAAGTCCCTGGGGGTGCCGGCCATTCTGGGCATTGATGGGTTGATGCGACAGCTGACCGTTCGAGATGAGATAATCATCGATGGGACTTCCGGCCATGTTTACATAAATCCCGATGACAAGGTGAAAGAGGAATATGAAAGGCTCCAGAAGGATTATGCGGTAAAACAGAGAGAGCTGGAAAAGCTCAAGGACCTCCCTGCCGAGACCAAAGACGGCTACAGGGTGTATCTGCGCGCCAACATAGGGCTTCTTGCGGACATTGCTTCCGCCCTTGCCAAGGGGGCCGAGGGGGTCGGTCTTTACCGCAGTGAATTCCCATACATGTCCAGGCATTCATTTCCCGACCGGATGGATCAGTACCAATTGTACCGGGAGATCATCGAGGGTTTCGCGCCGCTTCCCGTAAATTTTAGAACCCTCGACATCGGAGGGGACAAGGGGCTTCCCTATTTCCCCCATCCCCATGAGGATAACCCTTTCATGGGGTGGCGTTCCATAAGGGTCTCCCTGGATCGGCGCGACATCTTTAAGGAACAGCTTGCAGCCATTCTCCTGGCATCGAGCCATGGGAGTGTGAGCATGATGTTTCCCCTTATTTCCAGTATCGATGAGGTGCGGGAGGCCAAGAGGATTCTCGACGAAGTAAAGCAGGGTCTTATCGCCCAGGGGAAGGTTTTCGACAAGGAGATGAAGGTAGGCATCATGATCGAACTCCCAGCGGCAGTGCAGATTGCGGATATACTGATCCGGGAAGTCGATTTTTTCAGTATCGGCACCAACGACCTTATCCAGTATACCTTGGCTGTGGACCGCAACAACCCTAAGGTCAGGAAATATTTCGACCCCTATCATCCAGCGGTTTTGAATTCCATTAAATATGTGGTCGAGGTGGCTGACAGGGCTGGGAAGCTCATCTCCATCTGCGGCGAGATGGCGGCGGACCCCATAAACGCGCTCCTTCTCATGGGTATCGGAATAAAAGAATTCAGTATATCCGCACCTTCCATCCCTGTGGTTAAAAGGGCTATCCGCATGGTCTCTTTTGATAATGTCCGTGAGATGGCTGAGACTGCTCTTGCAATGGAAACCGGAAGTAAGATCAGGGGGTATCTGGAGAAGAGGGTGAAGGAAATGGGGGTATAGCAATTATGTTTGGGATAGTCTCACTACCCTGATGATTGTTGTTCCGACATCTCCACTATTTTCCCTCCGGGAAGGAGTTTGAAGATATGGCCGCGCCAGCGGACCCTGTTGCCGGTGAAGGCGAGCGCCCAGGTGGCGAAGGCGAGTGAGTCGCGGAAGGGGAGGAGCCAGAGCCAGCGGGGAAAGATGCCGTCCTTCAGATAAGTGTGGCTGAAGACTACCGCGACAAAAGAACGTACCGCATATAGAAGCAGTGCAGCGAAGATTCCGTTTGCGTTGAAACCTGAAAACAGCAGAGAAAGCATTGCCGCGGGGAAAGGCTGGGTTATTAATGAGGCAAAATAGCCGCCGGGACGGGAGACTCGCATGGTCCGCGCCCAGCGCAATTGCCTGGAGAGGATGGATGAGAGGCTCTCCCGGTGCATCACGCTTTCCACGAAATAATCTGATAGGACCAGCCTCCATCCCGCAAGATGCACCTTGTTTCCCAACTGGTAATCGTCCGCCAGATAATCCACCAATGCCTGAAAACCGCCGATATCCTCAAGGGCGTTTCTCCTGACAGCAATGGATGCTCCCAGGGCGAAGGAAAGTCCCTCAAGCCTCTGCGCCACCATAACATTCGGCACCATCTCGACAGTGAAACCCATAGCTTCGATGGCCGTGGCTCCCCCATGGATCTCCGAACTCCGGTAGAGGGAGGTCACCAGTCCCACTTCAGGATCGACTAATGGGGCGCAGACCTCCCGGAGATACCTCTCACCGACCTCTATATCGCTGTCGCAGACGATTATAATATCGTGCTTTGCCTTTGGAAAGGCGTTGATCAGGTTGCAAACCTTGTAATTGGGGCCGAATATGCGATTGTCAATCACCAGGTCGATGTCGATATCCGGAAAGTCTTCCCTAATCTTTTCAATGACCGGAATCACCGGATCAGTCTTTGATGCGGCGGCAAATAAAATCTGAAAACAAGGATAATCCTGGCGACAGAAGGAAGCGAAGTTGTCGTAACTCCTGGCGTCCATCCCCTTGATCGGTTTGATGACGGTGACCGGTGGAGAGTGGCCGCTCTTCCCCTTGGGCCGCTTGAAAAAAGCGCGGGCGCAATATAGGGAAATGAGCCCGTAGGCAAGAGGCGGAAGAATGATGAGAAAAGGGAAAATTGAGAAAAACATTATCAGACCTTTTCCACAAGGACCAGATAAGGCGCAGTTGGGGGACGGTTGGGCTGGCGACAGACCCAGACGTTGTATTCGTCTCCAGGAAGGCCGGAGACCCATTTCTCCACCGCCGCCCCCTCGTCTCCTCCACCCTTATGACCTGTATAGATGCACACTGTGATGACACCGCCAGGGCGTATAAGGGAGGCCGCCTGTTCAAGGGCGGAAAGGGTATGATCGGGACTTGTCGCGAGCTTCTTGTCGCTTCCGGGGAGATAGCCGAGATTGAATACCGCGGCCTTAAGCGGTTCGGTGATGAATTCGGAGATGAGTTCATGGCCTGCCGCCACGATTTCCACCCGGTCCAGACAGGCGGATTCCTCCAAGAGGCTGCGGGTATTTGCCAGGGCGTCTTCCTGGATGTCGAAGGCCCATATTTTCCCTGACTTCCCCACCAGCCGAGCAAGGAAGAGGGTATCGTTTCCGTTGCCGCATGTTAAGTCCGCAACCATATCGCCCGGTTTTACCCGGTCCGCCAGGAAGAAGTGGGAAAGGGCGACTGCGCCGTGAAGATATTCCCTTAACATTTAATAACTCATCTCGAACAAGGTCAAAAACCACTTCAATTTCAACTGCAATATCACGTCTCTGGCTTTTCCGCTATTGTCCCCAGGAAGGCATATTATGTTAAGGGAATGAAAAATAATATACCTTTTTTAAAAAATATGGTAAAAACCACAAATATTTTCTAATTTTCGTTCCATGGGCTGCAATTGTCTTGAAATGCCATTGCATCTCCCATAAGGAGAATCTTGTTGACGAAAACAGGCAAACTTCCCATTTCCAATGCGCTGACTTCATTCAACGGTGTATCCTCAACAGCAGAAATATATTACTCGGCGAAACAAGTCTCGAAGGTATATCACCTCCCGACTTCCATCGAAAAGAAGAAGGAAGAAGAGACTAGGAGCGCTCTTGATACCGTTATCGAACGCTGCCGTGATTTTTTCTTCCGGGAACAGCTCCCCGAAGGATACTGGTGGGCCGAGCTGGAATCCAATTGCACCATAACCGCTGAATATATAATGCTCTTTCACTTCTTGGGGATTGTGAAAAAAGAGCGGGAAAAAAAGATGGCCAACTACCTCCTGAGCAAGCAGACCAGCGAAGGTTTCTGGACCATCTATTACGGCGGCCCAGGAGACCTCTCCACAACGGTCGAGGTCTATTTCGCCCTCAAGCTGGCGGGATATTCAGCCGAACATCCGGCAATGGTAAAGGCACGCGACTTTATCCTGAAAAAAGGGGGGATAATAAAGTGCAGGGTCTTTACCAAGATATTTCTAGCGCTCTTCGGTGAGTTCGCATGGTTCGGCGTGCCGTCCATGCCCATTGAGCTGATGCTTGTCCCTAACTGGTTCTTTGTCAATATGTACGAGCTATCTAGCTGGTCCCGGGCCACCATCATCCCACTTTCCATCGTCATGACCGAAAGGCCGGTGAGAAAGCTTCCCCCCTGGGCCAGAGTTCAGGAACTCTATGTGCGCCCGCCTCGCCCCACCGATTACACCTTCACCAAGGAGCACGGCATACTGACCTGGAAGAACATCTTCATCGGTGTTGACCACATGCTCAAGGTCTATGAGGGGAACCCGTTTAGGCCCCTCAAGAAAAAGGCGATGGCGACGGCGGAGAAGTGGGTCCTCGACCATCAGGAGCCCACAGGTGACTGGGGAGGGATACAGCCAGCAATGCTCAATTCGATCCTGGCCCTCCACTGTCTCGGCTACGCCAACGACCATCCGGCTGTGGAAAAGGGCCTTGAAGCGCTGGCTAATTTCTGTATAGAGAATGATGACGAACTGGTTTTGCAGTCTTGCATCTCACCTGTATGGGACACGGCCCTGGCGATCAAGGCTCTGGGGGACTCTGGCGTCCCTTCGGACCATCCCGCGCTGGTAAAGGCTGGCCAGTGGCTTCTGAATGGGGAGGTCAGGATAAAGGGGGACTGGCGCATCAAGAGCCCGGAGCTCGAGCCGGGCGGATGGGCCTTCGAGTTTAAGAACGACCACTATCCGGACGTTGATGATTCCGGTTTTGTCATGCTCGCCATCAAGGATTTAAAAACCCGCGGCGAGAAAGCCAAAAATGAAGCCATCAGGCGCGGAATAGAATGATGCCTCGGTATGCAGAGCAAAAACGGCGGCTGGGGCGCCTTTGACAAAGACAACACCAAACACATTCTCAACAAGATACCCTTTGCCGACCTTGAGGCACTTATCGACCCGCCGACTGCGGACCTAACCGGCAGGATGCTTGAACTGATGGGAACCTTCGGTTATGCAAAGGATTACCCTGCTGCGGTGCGCGCCTTGCAGTTCATAAAAAAGATTCAGGAGCACGATGGCCCCTGGTGGGGACGCTGGGGGGTAAACTACATTTATGGGACCTGGTCTGTCCTCGCGGGACTCGCCGCCATCGGGGAAGACTTGAGTCAGCCCTATATCAGGAGGGCGGTTAACTGGCTCAAGCTGAAGCAAAATATTGACGGCGGGTGGGGCGAAACCTGCGAATCATATCATGACTCCTCACTTGCCGGCGTCGGTGAAAGCACCGCTTCCCAGACCGCCTGGGCGCTTCTTGCCCTTATGTCGGCAGGAGAGGTGCATTCGGTCAATGTGGCCAAAGGGGTCCGTTATCTGATTTCAAGACAGAACCTGGACGGTACATGGGACGAGGATCATTACACCGGCACCGGGTTCCCGAAGTATTTCATGATCAAATACCACATCTACCGTAACTGCTTCCCGCTGATGGCGCTGGGGATTTATCGCCATCTAACGCAAGGAAATAGCGGACAACGGTGAGCGATCACTTATACCATTCCCTTTAAACCGGCCGCAGAGCATTTAAACTCGGGCCCGGAAGCGCAGGAGCAAAATTAATAAACGATTTTGCTTCCGCGCTTTTGTCTTTTTGCGCTATTATATGGAGCCATGAAAGTATTTGTCACCGGTGCAACCGGATTCATAGGAGCAAGCCTTGTAAGGGAGCTCCTGAAGGACGGATGTCGGGTCAGGGCCCTGGCAAGACCTGGGTCGGACCGGCGCAACCTCCATGCACTGGACCTTGAGATATGGGAAGGTGACCTGAGGGATAAAAATTCGCTGGAAAGGGGACTGGAAGGGTGCGAGCTCCTTTATCACGCAGCCGCCGATTACCGCCTTTGGACAAAAAATCCCTCTTCCATGTACGAGACGAATGTAGGGGGTACCTGCAATATACTGGAAGCGGCCCTTAAACTGGGCGTTTCCAGGGTGGTCTATACCAGCAGCGTCGGGACCTTGGGAAACCCCGGCGACGGAAGGCCGGGGAATGAAGAGACGCCGGTCGCCCTTGCCGACATGGTGGGTCATTACAAAAAGAGCAAATTCCTGGCGGAACGGGAAGCCGAAAAGATCCTGGCGCGCATGGGCATGGCCGGGAAAGGGGCGCTTCAGACCAAACACCTCACCATTCCCGAGAAGAAGAGGCTGGAACTGGCCAAAGGGCTGGCGACCCGGCCGAAGGTGATGCTCCTCGACGAGGTGATGGCCGGCCTCCTTCCCACGGAGATCGACTCGGCCATCCGCCTGATTGCCGAGCTTCGCTCCGAAGGAATCACCTTCGTGGTCATCGAACACGTGATGCGGGTGATCATGTCCATTTCGGACCGGGTCATCGTCCTGCATCATGGGGAGAAGATCGCCGACGGAACGCCCAAAGAAGTGTCC
>Ga0187786_10000533_pt1 | contig 10400 bp, 6 predicted proteins | sample 0815_BV2_10_20_M_FD_132449 | JGI IMG/M metagenome (GOLD analysis project Ga0187786, IMG submission 132449) | Tropical peat soil microbial communities from peatlands in Department of Meta, Colombia - 0815_BV2_10_20_MG | ecosystem: Environmental > Terrestrial > Soil > Wetlands > Peat | place...
CTTGATCTGAAAGAACTTCTCACAGACATCCTTCATGCGGTGACCGGTATCGAACTGCTGAATGTCGAGCCAAAGGGCCTGATATATGTCATCGAAGATGACTCGCTCCGTCTCGCGGCACACATGGGCCTTTCTGAAGAAGTCGTTGCCGTCCACCGCGATGTCGACCCTCGCCTGGCGCTCTGCATGAGCACGACGAGGCGAGGCCGGAATGCGGATGAACTGCTCTTCTGCCGCGACCCGAGACGCGATTGCGCCTATGCCGCTACATGTGCTAACGGGCTCATCAAGCCCCATATCATCGTTCCGCTGCGCGCTCACAATGAGACGACCGGCATCATGTGCCTGTATCCGAAAGGGCATGCCCCCTTCGATATCGAAACGAGCGAATTGATGCGCACTATCGCCAATCAGATCGGTATCGCCGTTGATAATGCGAAACTCTACGAGAAAACGCGGGTTCTGTCACTGCATGATCCGCTCACCGGACTGCCGAACCGCCGTTTCCTGAGCCTCGAAATCGAGCGCAATTTCATGAAGGCGCAACGGTACAACACGCCGCTCTCCGTGCTTATGCTCGACATCGATCAATTCAAGACCTTCAATGATATGAAGGGGCACATTGCAGGCGATGCATTGATAGTGGATATTGCCAGAATAATTCTGAAAGAAGTCCGCGAGGCGGACCTTGCTGTGCGTTACGGCGGCGAGGAGTTTCTGGTGCTCTTGCCGGAGGCGAGTTTCCAGCAGGCATTCGACATAGCTGAACGCATCCGCGTTTCGATCGCCGAGAAGACGCCGGTGACAATCAGTATCGGGGTTTCTTCGTTTGCGTCAGAAATGAAGGACTATTCGGAACTCATCAACGACGCCGACCGCGCGCTTTACCAGGCCAAGGCATTCGGCAGGAACCGCGTCGAAGGCGTAAGCCGCCAGATGCGCCTCCCTATCGACTGATTCCTATTCCCTCCCGTCGCACCAGAGACGCGCATTCTGAAACATCCTGAGCCAAGGGGAAACAGTAAGTGTCCTCTTCATTTCCTCAGGCATCCACGCCCAATTCCAGATTCGGCTTGTCCGCTCGGGGTGCGGCATTATCGAAAAATGGCGGCCGTCGGGCGAGCAGAGTGAAGCAATGCCCACCGGCGACCCGTTGGGATTAAACGGATAGACCTCGGTTGATGCGTCGGTATCGTCAACGAAACGGACCGGGGCAAGCCCTTTTGCAATAACCTCCCGATAAACAGACTCGTCCGGGAAATAGGCGCGTCCTTCGCCGTGTGATACCCAGACACCCAGTACAGAACCTTCCATTCCCTGCAGGAGAACTGACGGGCTTCTGTCGATGCGCACTGTTGCAAACCGTGATTCAAAGCGGCCGGAACGATTGTGAATGAATCGCGGCTGCAGCGCATCAGCTATGCCGCGCCACGGCACCCACCCGAGAAGGGCCATAAGCTGGCAGCCGTTGCAGATGCCGAGGCTGAACGTATCGCTCCGCTCATAAAATGCGTCGAACTGTGCGGCAAGGTCAGCATGAAACCTGACCGTTCCCGCCCAGCCCTTGGCCGAGTCCAGGACATCCGCATAGCTGAAACCGCCGACCATCGCCAGGCCATTGAACCGATCGAGCGTTATTCGACGCGCCAGGAGATCGGACATCGCCACATCATATACGGCAAAACCGGCGTCATAAAATGCCGCCGCCATTTCGCGGTCGCTATTGCTGCCCTCTTCGCGAAGGATCGCAACCATCGGCTTAGATGTGCGCCTGAGAATAATGTCGGGGGTAGGGATCGGATCGAAGGAGACTTTATATGACGGGCCGCTTCTGTCGTAAATCGCCTCCTTTTCCTGCCGGACACAGTCGGGATTTGCCTGCAGGAGATCGAGCCGATAGCTGGTCTCCTCCCAAATACCCCTGAGCTTGCGCATGTCCTCATCAAGCACCGTTTCATCGCCGATTCGCATGACTATCCGCGAGTTACTCGTCGGTGAGCCGATTGCGGCAACAGGGATATTGAATGATTTGAACAAGGCGAATATCTCAGCTTCAGCTTCTATCGGATATTCAGCCACAAACCCAAGTTCCTCTGCGAAAAGACGCGTGATAGCGTCGACGCCGAGTCCCGGCTTCAGTTGAATATCGAGTCCGCAGTTGCCGGCAAACGCCATTTCGAGCAGTGTCGTGACGAGTCCGCCGTCACTTCTATCGTGGCCCGACAAGATGAATCCTGAACCGACAAGCTCCTGCATCGCACAAAATGCGCGCTTGAGAAATGTTGCGTCCTCAACATCGGGTATGGCATCGCCGACCTGCCCGAAACACTGGGCCAAGGCCGATCCGCCGAGGCGATACAATCCTGCACCGAGGTCCACATAGAGCAGCCTGCTGGCTCCCGGCCTCTTTATATCGGGGGTTACTACTTTCATGATATCGGGGCATGGTGCATAAGCGGAAATAACCAGGGTGCCCGGCGATTTGACTACTTCGTGCCACCCGGAGGGATGCGTCACGCGGGCAGCCATCGACAGACTGTCCTTTCCGCCATCCACAGCAATGCCGAGCTCAAGCATCATATCGCTCATCGCAACAGCAGCATCGTACAACATTGCACCTTCACCGGGAAGTTTGGGCGCCCACATCCAGTTCCCCGAGCAGCGGATATCTTCAATCGCGCTAATTCTGGCCCATACAATATTTGTCAGCGCTTCGCCGACACTAAGACGCGCCATGGCTGCAGGATCGGCAAGCCCCTTGATCGGCTGCTCTCCGATGGCAATGGCGGCTCCCGTAGAAGAAAAGTGGCTCTGCGCAATGACCGCCACATCCGACACCGTAAGCTGCAGCGGACCTGCACACTGCTGACGCGCTATGAGGCCGGTGACCGACCGGTCGACCTTGTTCGTGAGGAAACGCTTCGAGCCGACCGATACGAGCCGAAGAACCCTTTCGAGAGCATCCATGACCGTAAGCCCCTGCGGGATATGCAGGGGAGCAACCGCATTGGCTTTCCGGCCCATCTCAAACGACTTCTGCGGCATTTTGCCCAGCACCTTCGACAAATCCAGATTAACCGGAGTCTCTATTCCGCCTTCAGCCTGCGCGTCGAAGAGGACAATGCGTCCGTCGCCGACAATCTCGCCGATGACTGCATACGGCACTTTTTCACGCTCGCAAAGCCTTCCGAACAATGGCTCACCCTCTTTGTGTATCAGAATCGCATCCTGCTCCTGATATTCGGCGCCCCAGATTTCGAGCACCGACAATGTCGCATCTCCAAGCTGTATCGAACGCAGATCGATCTTCGCGCCGGCGGGATAGATGATTTCTTTCACGACATTGCAATTGCCGCCAGCGCCCTGATCATGGATGCTTTTGATCGGATTGCCGTCGCCGAGCTCAACACAGGCGCGGATGACGCGGTTCAGCTTCTGCTCCATTTCCGCGTCGCCGCGCTGGACAGCATTGAAATCGAGAGCCTCCACGTTTTCGCCCTGAATCATGCTCGACGCCGCGCCGCCGCCCATGCCGATTCGGTATGCCGGGCCTCCGACCTTCACCACGACCATTCCGACAATGGGCTCCTCTTTTTCGACATGCCGCGCATCAATCTGGCCGACGCCGCCGGTAAACATGATAGGCTTGATCCATTCGCGCCGCTCGCCGTCGGGGAGTGTCAGGCCGAACGATCGCGTGAACCCCTGAATCAGCGGTTCTCCAAACTTGTTCCCATAATCCGAGGCGCCGTTGCTCGCTTCAATCTCGATCTGGAGCGGCGATGCAAGATTGCCCGGATAGAGATAGTCCGGATCCTCCCATGGCAACTCATAGCCGGGGATTCGGAGATTCCCGACGCAGTATGCCGCAGTGCCCGCCACAACATGGCTGCCCCTGCCCGTCGCATGCACATCGCGAATCCTGCCTCCGGTTCCCGTCTCCGCGCCCGGGAAAGGTGCAACACCCGACGGGAAATTGTGCGTCTCCGCGGTAAAGATGATGTGATGGAGAATCTCACGCGCACTCAGCGCCGAAGGCGCTCCCGGCTCTTCAGGCAGCAGAGCGGTAATCTGATAGCCCCTTATGGCACTTGAGTTGTCCTTGAAAGCGATGACACTGTTATTCGGATTGCGCTTGTATGGCTCTTTGACGATCTGCATCAAGGTTCGATTCGCTTCCATACCGTCGATGACGAGACGGCCGCCGAAAAACCAATGGCGCGAATGCTCGCTGTTTGACTGGCTCAGATCAAAGCACTCCACTGTCGTCGGGTTCCGGCGGATTACATGAACGAACAGGTTGAAATAATAGTCCATATCCCAGTCGTCCAGCCCAAGCCCCATCTCGCGGTTAATTCGTACCAGCGCGTCGCGTCCTTCTTCAATGATCGGCACGACACCAACAGGTTTCGGCATGACACCGACTGCAAAAGACCGGAGAGGGGAAGGATATTCGCATTCCGTCATACGGTCGTGAACGAGGTCAAGAAAGGCCCTGCGATCAAAGGCATCAGCAGAATCCCGATCGGCAAAGACAATGCGATAGCGCCGCGAACGCTCGATCCGCTCAACCATCGCCAATCCGCACGCGCGGCAGACAGAGACCGCATTGGTGGACCAAGCGGTAGAAAAATTCATGCGCGGGCCGACTTCCACGACCACAGACATTCCGCCGGATGTCGGCTCCAGAAATGGTTTTGATGAAAACTTGTCGGGCTCGAACGTCTCTGCGAGCAGCCAACTGAGCGTCTTCGCCGTGTCAGGCCCGGGTGGAGCAGAAAGGGCGGCGTTGAAACAGAACTCCGATTCGATGCTGATGATTTTCGGGGAAATACGGCTGCGGACGGTGTTCAGTAAGACCTGCGTTTTGTAAGATGAAAGCGCAGGCGTTCGGTAGAGTGCACTATCGGGTGATCCGACATGACCGTTCGTCTCCTTCAAGCAATTTCAATGTGGCTCTGAAAGTCAGCGGGCTTGTGTCTGAGCGAGATACGAATCAAAATTGCGACGGGTTTCCGCCAGGCTGTCGCCGCCGAACTTCTCGAGCATCGCATCCGCCAGGACAAGCGCAACCATCGCCTCGCCGACTACTGCAGCCGCGGGAACCGCACAGGTATCGGAGCGCTCGTACGCCGCCTCGATAGGCTTGCCCGTTCGAAGGTCAACCGACCGCAGCGGCTTCCGCAGGGTCGGAATTGGTTTCATTGCTGCATTCATCACAACCGGCATTCCGTTGGTCATGCCGCCCTCGATGCCGCCGGCACGGTTTGTTTCTCTGATGTACTTGCAGGAACCGTGGAGTGACGCAGCCTTCGCTCCCTTCCGTCGCGGAAGAATCTCGTCCATGACCTCGGAGCCGAACTGCTCGGCGGCCCCGAATCCGAGACCGATCTCGACCCCTTTTATCGCCTGAATACTCATCACGGCATAGGCAAGTCTTGCGTCGAGTTTCGCGTCCCACTGGACATGGCTGCCGAGACCTGCCGGAAGACCCGATGCAATAACACTGAATGTGCCGCCGACAGAGTCACCTTTCCGCATGGCTGTGTCGATGACCTTCATCATTTTCTGCGCAGTCTTCGGATCGGGACACCTTACCGGCGACGCTTCGACGGTCGCAAAAAAATCATGACTGATATCCAATCCGTCGCATGGGGGCATTGCAGCAGAACCGATCCGGGTGACATAAGAACCGATACTAACCGAAAACTCGGCCAGAACCCGTTTCGCAACCGCACCGAGTGCCACCCTGGCCGCAGTCTCCCGCGCGCTCGAACGCTCAAGAATATTACGGACATCCGTATGCGCATACTTCAGCGCTCCCGCAAGATCCGCATGTCCAGGGCGAGGCCGCGTTACAGCGGCAATAGCGCCTTCATGCCCGGCATCGGCCGACATTCCGGCAATCCAGTTCTGATAATCGCGATTCATAATCTGCAGGGTTATCGGGGAACCGAGCGTCTTCCCCCACCTGACCCCCGAAAGTATCGTTGCACTGTCCTGTTCTATCTTCATGCGACCGCCGCGGCCATAGCCGCCCTGGCGCCGCCTGAGTTCCTTGTCGATGTCGTCCTGGGCGAGCGGCAATCCGGCCGGGATGCCGTCGAGCAAACCGATAAGTGCAGGACCGTGCGACTCTCCTGCCGTGAAAAACCTCAATTTATTCATGATTATATAAGATACCGGAAAAGGGGTATCGGATCAAACGGAAGCAACGGACGAGCGAACCTCAGGACTTCATCAGCGTGTCCAGCGGACTTTTCGGAATGTTCGTCATCCCCCGCAGCACATGCGTACAGATCATCGTCGTTGCGATGCTTTTATGCCCGAGCAATGACTGGATTTCCCGCAGATTCACCCCGTTCATCAGCAGATGCGTTGCAAAACTGTGCCTGAGCGTATGCACCATAGCGTGATTTACAATGCACCCGCAAACGGCATCTTTACCTGCTGATTTTAAAACCTATTTTTATTGCGGCCCTCCAGTCAATATGCTATGAAGTGCAAATGAATTCACTAACTGCCCGTGAGGCAGATTAAATGTTCTCCACTCGCTGCACTCGCGGACAACGGGTACAGATGAGCTGTTCTGAAATAAATATATAACGGCGTTATCACGCTAACGGTAAGACTAAGGCGGAAGCATCAGAACGTGAGACAGTATGAAATGGATAACAGACAATCCGTAAAAGCAACGGCTATGCGGATTTATCCATTGCCGTCATGTCTCTCTGTTTCTCCGCGACGTAGAACCGGCGAATCGAGCCGTCCCGAAGGTCAGCTCATCCGCACCCTGTTGGACGTCATCACTAAGGAGAGCAAAATGAGGAAAGTAGTTGCACATCTGATCATGACACTGGATGGAGTAGTGAAGTTCGATGCGGTCATTGACACGATAATGAAGCACCGAAATGCTGAAGAGGTGCTGCCAGATTTCTTTGCAAAAGTTGCAGAGGAGGATGCCATACTGCTGGGGCGCGTCACGTACCAGGAGTAGGCGAACTATTGGCCAACTTCGACGAATGAGCCGTTCTCAAGCCATATCAACAAAGTGCCAAAGTATGTGGTATCGAAGACGCTCGATTCTGCCCCGTGGGGAAGCCGAGGGAACGCTACACTGCTCAAAGGCAACCTCGCAGACGCGATAGCGACACTGAAGCGGCAGCCTGGCAAGAACATCGGCATCCACGGCAGCCCCACATTGGTGGAAGCCTTGCTGCAAGCAGATCTGCTCGACGAACTGAGACTTGAAATCTATCCCGTGGTTGCTGGTGGTGGAGCCCGTCTATTTCATGACGGGCGTGCGATCAAGCAACTCCAAACTTGCAGATTCAAAGATAACCGGCAACGGAGTTGCAATCTTGACCTATAAGCCAGCCAAACAATGACGCCCAACAACGCCATAACCGACAAATCGTGAAACGATAAAAAGGCGGCTGCCTATCGCCGCGCAGCCCCTGGATTCAGGCACTGGGGCGGAACTTCTCCGGCGAGCGCCCGAAGAATATTATCGGCTGCCATCATCCCCATACGCTCACGGGTTTCAAGGGTGGAACTGCCGAGGTGCGGCGCAAGAACAACATTCGGGAGATCGCGCAGTCCGGCTTCCACCAGCGGCTCCTGCTCGTAAACATCGAGGCCGGCTCCCCGAATCCGCCCCTCAACGAGTGCCGTGACCAGGGCCTTTTCATCGACGACCGGCCCCCGCGCCGTGTTCACAAGAATCGCGGATTTCTTCATGATGCCGAATTCCGGAGCGCCGATAATATGCTTTGTCTTCGAGGTTAACGGGACATGCAGCGATATAAAATCCGATTCGCGCAAAAGCGTATCAAGATCGACAAAACGGGCCCCGGCCGCCGCCTCAAACTCCCTTTTCGGCGAATTAGCCGTATAAAGAACCCTCATGTTGAACCCCTGTGCACGTTTGGCTGTTGCCTGACCGATGCGCCCAGCTCCGATGATGCCGAGTGTCTTGCCGGTCACTTCGACCCCGAGCATAAACAGGGGCGACCACCCGGAAAACCGTCCTTTTCTGACAACAGCGTCGCCTTCAACAACCCTCCTCGCCGTTGCCAGTATGAGCGCCCAGGCCATATCCGCAGTCGCATCGGTCAGCACATCAGGGGTATTTGAAAGAAAAACACCTCGCTCGGTCGCGGCAGGAATATCCATATTGTTATAGCCGACAGCATAATTGGCGACAATGCGGCATTGAGGCCCGACCGCTTCAAAAAAAACGGCATCCACGGCATCCGTCAGCATTGTCATAACAGCATGCCTGCCGGCAGTATTCTTCAGCAGCTCATCCCTTGTAAGCGGACGGTCGTCGGGGTTAACATCGACGATACACTGCTCCCGAAGATAAGAAATAGCCTTTTCAGGGATCATCCGGGTAATAAAGACGTTCGGTTTGCTCACGCGACCTCCAGGGTTCATTTAGTCTGCATTGCTCACACAACCACGAGAACCGCCGTTCTTTTAAGTATCGCATATTCATTGTGTCAATGGCTGAACAAGAACACTTTCCTGCGTATGCTAGAATAGCGATATGGATTTGAACCGGCAGATAAATCAGCTCCTGAAAGCCCGCCTCAGCAATCCCTTCGAACTGCTCGGCCCGCATATGATTGACGGAGCCTTGCATGTCCGCGCCTTCCTGCCCGAAGCAGCTGAGGCCTGGGTCATAACAGAAGCTGACGGGGACCATGTCCGGGCGGAGACCCCCATGCAGCGAATCCATGCCAAGGGATTTTTTGATGCCCTGCTTGATGCCGGCAATCATGGAAGACGCTATATTTTACGAATAATCACACGAGACGGCGAACAGCGCGAGTTTTATGATCCATATGCAATGGGCCCGCTCCTGACCGACTTTGATCACTACCTGATAAGCGAAGGGACGCATTACAAGAACTACGAGAAGCTCGGAGCCCATGTTCGCGAATTCGACGGCATTCGCGGGGTTCATTTTGCGGTCTGGGCTCCCAACGCGAAGGCCGTGAGCGTGATCGGCGATTTCAACGTCTGGGACGCGCGGCGTCATCCTATGCGCCAGCCAGGGGCTTCCGGCATTTGGGAGATCTTTATCCCCGGGCTGTCGGAAGGTACGCTGTATAAATTTGAGATCCTTTCGCTGCATCAGAATCACCGTCAGCAAAAGTCGGATCCGTTTGCCTTTCTCTGCGAGATGCGCCCAAAAACGGCAAATGTCGTCTATTCCCCGGACGGTAAGCACACGTGGAATGACGAGGCTTGGATGGCGCACAGAAGGGAAACCGACTGGCTCGAACAGCCGATAAGCATTTACGAAGTGCATCTTGGTTCATGGATGCGCATACCGGAAGACGGCAATCGCTTCCTCACGTATCGGGAGTTTGCCGATACCTTATTGCCTCATGTCAAGACTCTCGGATGCACACATATAGAGCTGCTGCCGATCAGCGAACATCCGCTCGATGCCTCATGGGGATATCAGACCATTGGTTATTACGCTGCGACGAGCAGATTCGGCAGGCCCGAAGACCTCATGTTTTTTATCGACCGCTGCCATCAGGAAGGCATCGGCGTAATAGTCGACTGGGTACCGGCACATTTCCCGAAAGACGGACACGGCCTCGGGTTCTTTGACGGCACATGCCTTTATGAGCATGAAGATCCGCGCAAAGGCGAACATCTCGACTGGGGAACACTCATCTTCAATTACGGCCGCAACGAGGTGAAGAACTATCTCATCGGCAATGCGCTTTTCTGGCTTGATAAATTCCATGTCGACGGGCTGAGGGTCGATGCTGTTGCGTCGATGCTCTATCTCGATTACTCGCGCAAGGCCGGGGAATGGATACCGAACCGCTATGGAGGCAATGAAAACCTGGAGGCGATTGATTTCCTGAAGCACTTTAATGAGGTCGTTCACGAATATCATCCGGGCGTGCTGACCATTGCCGAGGAATCGACCTCCTGGCCTGCAGTTTCACGACCGACCTATCTTAACGGACTCGGGTTTTCGATGAAGTGGAACATGGGATGGATGCACGACACGCTCTCCTTCTTCAGCACCGATCCCATCTACCGAAAATATTCAGGCAACAGGCTAACCTTCGGCATGCTCTACGCGTTCAGCGAGAATTTCGTCCTGCCGTTTTCTCACGATGAAGTCGTGCACGGCAAGAGATCGCTCCTGAATAAGATGCCGGGCGATGACTGGCAGAAATTCGCCAATCTGCGCCTTCTCTATGCATACATGTTTTGCCATCCGGGAAAGAAGCTCCTGTTTTCCGGCTTCGAGTTCGGACAATGGCGCGAATGGAACTTCGATGCGAGCCTCGACTGGCACCTTACTGTAATGCAGCCTCATGCGGCGCTGACACGCTTTATCCAGGACATGCATTCCGTCTATC
>Ga0187786_10000534_pt1 | contig 10391 bp, 12 predicted proteins | sample 0815_BV2_10_20_M_FD_132449 | JGI IMG/M metagenome (GOLD analysis project Ga0187786, IMG submission 132449) | Tropical peat soil microbial communities from peatlands in Department of Meta, Colombia - 0815_BV2_10_20_MG | ecosystem: Environmental > Terrestrial > Soil > Wetlands > Peat | place...
ATCGGGACACAGAACAAGCGGATGAACAAACGATAACACCGGATACATCGAATGCACAGCTTCGCCACTCGTGCGCAATCCTTTAAAAATTAATAAGCGTTTATCAGGTTTTTATCCGATGTGATCTGCGTCAAATGCCGTTTCCGGATACTCAGCTATCTGACGGTAATCAGATCCCGGATCTTCTCGAATTCCTTTTCCTTGATGCCTTTGACCTTCATGATGTCTTCGGGCTTGGAATACGGCCGGCTGTCGATGATGGCCTGCGCTTTCACAGGCCCGATGCCCGGCAGCTTGTCGAGGTCCTCTTTCGACGCGCTGTTGATGTTCACCTTTTCACCCGGGGCAAGTGCGGGCTTTTTCTCCTTTGCCGCCTTTTCCGCCTTTGCAGGTTTCTCCGCCTTTGCCGGTGCAGCAGAAGCGGGAGCAGCAGAAACAGGTGCAGGTGCGGCTGCGGGCGCTGAGGCGGCACCAAACGTGATCTTATCCGATATCGCTTTTATCTTTTTATCGGACATGCCTTTCACTTTTTTGAGATCATCCGCGCTCTTGTACGGCCTGCCTGCGATGATCGCCTTGGCTATCTTCTTCCCGATGCCGGGCAGCGCTTCGATAGCCTTCTCATCCGCGCTGTTGATGTCAACGGGCGCTGTTGCAGCAGCGGCTTTCTCCGCCTTTTCCTTTTTAGCTGCAAACGAGGGCGAAGGAGCAGCCAGGAGCATGCCTGCCAGAAGGGCGATGCCGAAGAACAACGAAAAGAATGCTGATGCCGGAAGTCTTGAGATTCTCATACTGAATCGTCTCCTTTCACGTGCCAGAAATGGGTGCAGGGTGTGCTATCTATAGCATTGGCCGATTTTGGTGTCAAGATGATTGTGCGGGACAGGATGCGCGATGGTCCGGACCGACGTATCCGCTCCGGACGCTGCACGGCTGCGCCTCAGGACCGCGTTTTCCTGAGCGCTTGGCGGAACACGTCGAGCGGCTGGGCGCCGACCACGGTCCTGCTGCCGGCCAGAACGAACGTCGGCACGCCCGTTACGCCTGCGGCAGCGGCGTCCTGCTGCGCCTGCTGCAGCCGGTTTGTATACGTGCCGTCCGCCACAGCGGACCGGAAACTTTCCGGATCAAGCCCCGCGGTGCGAAGGATGTCGGCAAGGATGTCGAGGTTCCCGATATCGAGACCCTGCGAAAAATAGGCCGCGAAGATCGCCTCATGCACCTGCTGGAAACGGCCACGATCCCGCGCGAATTCCGCGGCGATGAGCGCAGGCCGCGAGTTGGACAGAAAGGGCCGGTCAGCGAAGGCGATGCCGAATTGTGCGCCCATGGTCCGCAGGTGCCCCATCATCCGGTCGATGTCCTCCTGCCGGAACAGCTCTGCCAGGGGCCTGCCCCGCGGGGGCGTGTCCGGATGGATTTCCACGCCCGACCACTGAACGTCGAGGTCGAACTCCTGGCCGAGCTTTTCGACGATGCCCTCGCCGATGTAGCAGAACGGTCAGATATAATCGGAAAAGACCCGGATGATCGTCGACATGCTGCCCTCACTCAATAGATTTTCTTCACGAGCACTTCGCCCACTCCCGCGTCGACCTTCAGGAGAAAAATGCGGGAGCCCGTGGAACCCTTCGGGCGAGCGCCGATGCTTCCCGTGATATACGCCGTCTTATTCCGGACGATCAGGCAGTCGACCGTCAAGCGGTCATGGTCACCCGGTTCAATATCGATCTGTTTTTCCCAAATGAGATGCCCGCCTCCGGCAGCCAGCTTGTCGATCCGGATGCCGTTCTGTACCGCGCCGGCGACGATGTAATTCTTGTCCTGCACTGCGGCGATCAATGGCGACGATGACGGCTGATACCCGCCGCGGTTGACCTGCCAGAGGGTCTTCAATGCGCTGTTGAATCCCAGGATCCTGGCCTGCGCGGTTGTGAGCGGCCGCACGACATCAGCGGATGGACGCTGGGATGTCGAATAGGCCACCGCGTATTCAGAACCGTTTTGCGCAAGGTGCCCTCCGCCGGACATGGCCTCGCAATCGGGAAGTTTCATTTCACCGAGCACCGCGCCGGAAGCGTCGATCTTCATGAGCCACCCCGTGTATGCACCTTCGCTGAACCGGCTGTATTTCCCCGACGTGCCCGCGACGAGGAAGCTTCTCTGGTCTGCGGCAAGGCCGGCAAAGGCGGACTGGTCATTCCCCCTGGTGTAGGTCCGTTCCCATATGACGTCGCCCATCGGGCTGAATTTGACGACACGGAAATCATAGGCAGCCTTATCACCGGTTTCGGTTCTGCGCAGGTTTCCGCCAAAAAGGAAATTGCCGTCTGCTGCGCTCACCAGGACATCCGGCCATCCGATGCCTTGCATTCGCTTTTCAAAAACAATGCTTCCTTTTTTATCGAGCCGCATGATCCAGCTCACGTACCCGGTCTCCGGCGCATACACGAACAGCTGTCCCAGCAAAAGCACGCCCCCGTCCGGCAGGGCCGCGACCGCCTTTATCTCATCCTGAAACTGCGACTTAATTCGTTTTTCCCAGACCAGATCTCCGGCATCGGAGACTTTCCATATCCATAAACTCATTCCCTGCTCGCGGGAGAAGGAATTGCCGGCGATCAGGAGGCCGCCGTCGGGGGACAGTGCCACGGCGCGGGGCGCGTGGTCCGCGCTGTCGACAGGCGCACCCGGCTGCGTTGCAGTGCCCTGGTCACTGCGCGGTTCAGCTTCGACTGCGGAAAACATGAAAAGGAAAAGGGAGAGGAAAAGGATGACGAACCCTTGCATAGTGTTTCCCTCCTGCGCGGCTCATTTTTGTCCGATCAAGCGCTCAAGAACGAACCATGCTGCGGTCAGGACTGCGATGAGAAATGCGATCTTGCCGATATTCATCCAGAAACTTCCTTGCTTTTCTTCAGGCGTGTCGGGTTCTTTCTGCGTCATGGCTCCCCCGCTGAATTCGCTGCAGGCTCCTGTCTTTATGCCGGTTTCATCCCAGTGTGCGGATGACATCATCGTCCGTCAGGAACGAGTAGTCGCTGAAATAGGTCTTCAAAGAGAAATACTGCTCCACATCGCGCACGAGCGCCAGGATGCGGTCCACGCCGGCCTCGGCAGCGAGCAGACGATAGGCAATGTCGGATATCACGGGCGCCGCGATGATCATGGAACCCGGATTCCGTTTTCGCGTGAAATGAACGGCTGCCAGCATGCTGTATCCCGAACCCAGGCCGTCATCAATCAGGACGACCGTTTTCCTTTCGAGGTCGGGGAACGGCTCGTCTTTCCGATAGACGCGCTCGCGCCGTTTTGCCTCCTCCGTGAATGCCGATGCCGCCATCTCAAGTTCCCGCTCCGACAGATCAAGCCGGTTCATGAGCGATCTGTTCCAGACCATGGTGCCGTCCATGGCTACGACGCCGTAACTCGCTTCCGCGCTCCAGGGGATGGGAAGCTTCATCAGGGGAATCACATCCAGGGGACAGGCAAGCGCATCGGCCACGGGGCGCGCTACTGCCACGCCTTCGCGCGGAATTGCCAGGACGATGGGGTCCGCCGGATGGAGGGCGGCAATCTGTTGGGCAAGTTTTTCACCCGCCTGCGTCCGGTTTAGAAAGTTCATGGAATGCCCGCCTGGATGCGAATTGACCCCAATCCCGCCGCTGAAGTTATTATAGACTATAGCACGCCGTCCCCCGCATTGCCCGGGTTTTCACCGATCCGTGCAAGAAAAAGGCGTGCGGCAGTTCACCCGCCCCGGGTCACTTCTGGACAGCCAGCGTTCCGCTGCGTCCGTCCACTGTCCCGGGGGCCAGATCGCAGACGGGAACGGCTGCGCGATTCCTCAGGATGATCCGCGCCTGCTCGTCGAGCCTGACAACGGTTGTTCCGCTTCGGGCGAGGAGGCCGAGCAGGGACCTGAAGAAATCCCTGTGGCGCATGCCCTCAAGCTCGGCATGGATCGTGAGCACGTTCAAGGCACCGGGTGTGAGCAGCGCAAGGTAGTGCTGTGCCATCCGGTCCTCGGGATATTCGGGCCTGCCGAACAGTTCATCCAGGGTCGGAAGGGTGGTCGGGATCTGGAGGGTCCTGTACACGACACCGCCGGAGCGGGGAAAAAAGGGAGCGTGCCCGCGGGAGTCGCTGGCATACAGGAGGTTCGCCTCGTCATACGCGGCGAGACTGAAGGCATTCGCCTGCCATCCGGCAGAACCGGCGGTTTCGGCGGGTGTCGCGAAGATGCGCTCGAATTCCCTGCGGGCCTTGCCGAACTCCTGAAACACCTCGTCCCGGCTCATGGATGCAAGTCCGTCCTGCCATCGGATGTGGTCGTAGCAGTGGATGCCGACCTCGTGGCCCCGGTCCCGCGCCGCCCGCAGGATCGATTCGTTGCGGCGGCCTATATGCGGTCCGGGCAGCAGGACCCCGTTGAGGAGCGTGCGGATGCCGTAGGTTGAAACGACGCTCGTGCGGCTCACCTTGCCCAGGAATCCGGGCCGGAAGACGCGTTTGATCGCCCTTCCGGTATTGTCGGGACCGAGCGAAAAGAGGAAGGTGGCCTTGATGCCGAATTCATCGAAGAGGCCCAGGAGGTTGGGCACGCCTCTGCGCGTGCCGCGGTCGGTGTCGACATCGACTTTGATTGAAAGAAGAGCAGGCATTAAATGAGGTCAGCCGCGAAAGAGCGCAAGGAACTCAAAGAAGCAAACTGAACCGGATGTTCACCACCTCTGCGCTCTCTGCGATCCTTTGCGGCTCATGTGTAGTCAAAGGTCCGTTGTATCCGCGTCCAATTGTCCGTATTTACTCGCTCAGCTCGCTTGACGGCCTGCCGAGATGATAGTCCAGGGTCTTCTTGAGCGCCGTGCGGAGGTCGGTCACCGGGGTCCAGCCGAGATACGTCTGCGCGTTCCTGACAGCCGGGACGCGGGTCTGGATGTCCTGGTATCCCTCGCCGTAATAGTCGCGCGACTGCACGGACACGAGCTTGACGGCGTTCGCGAGCGCCGCGTATTTGGGATAGGTCTTGACGATGTCGATGGTCGTTTCCGCCAGTTCCCGCACGGATACGTCATTCGCGGGATTGCCGATATTGAAGATGCGGCCGTCGGCGGCATTGTTCCTGTTCTCGATGATCCTGATGAGCGCGTCAATGCCGTCGTCGATGTAGGTGAAGCATCTGCGCTGCGCACCGCCGTCAACGAGCTGGATGTCCCTGCCGCGCAGGATGTTCCCGATGAACTGCGTGAGCACGCGGGAGCTGCCTTCCTTGGGCTCGAGGATGTTGTCGAGCTTGGGTCCGATCCAGTTGAAGGGGCGGAAGAGGGTGTATTTGAGTCCCTCCTTCATTCCGTAGGCGTGGATGACGCGGTCCATGAGCTGTTTGGAGCAGGAATAGATCCAGCGCTGCTTATTGATGGGGCCGAGCACGAGGTTCGATGTCTCCTCGTCGAACTCCCTGTCCGCGCACATGGCGTACACTTCGGAGGTGGAGGGGAAGAGCACGCGCTTTTTATAGCGCACGCATTTGCGCACCACATCGAGGTTCGCTTCGAAATCGAGTTCGAACACGCGCAGGGGGTCGAGCACGTACGTCGCCGGCGTGGCGATGGCCACCAGCGGCAGGACCACATCGCACTTTTTGACATGGTACTCGATCCACTCGCGGTTGATGGTGATATCGCCTTCGACAAAGCGGAAGCGTTCATGGCCCAGGAAGGACTGGATCTTGTCCGTGCCCATGTCCATGCCGTAGACTTCCCACTCGCGATTGGCGAGGATGAATTCGGTGAGGCTGCTGCCGATGAATCCGTTGACCCCGAGAATCAGTATTCTAAGACGCATGCAGAGAGATTCCTTTCTTCCGTGTTCGCGCGGGTGCGCCGGGCTGCCCCGCTCTCGTCACCTCTTACGCGGCGCCGCCCAGCTGTTCCCCCGCGCTGAGTTCGCGCGTGTCGTCCTCTTCCCATTCCCAATTGACGATTTCGAGCATGCCGTCGCCGGTGGCGACCCGGAGCGGGTCCGTTGAAACGACGCGGCCGGGAGTTCCCCCGTCTCCGCCGGGCACGGGCACGGCCCACCAGATGAAGAGTCGTTTCCCGTCAGCTTCGGTGAACGCGCCCGGATAGGGAGTGGTCACCGCGCGCACGAGGTTGTAAATGCGCTCCGCGCTCTGGGTCCAGTCAATGCGGCCGTCCTCGGGTTTGCGCCCCCCGAACACGGTTGCCTGCGAATCATCCTGCGGCCTGCGGGGCGCCGCGCCCGCGGTCAAGGCGTCGATCTGGCGCTCCATGACGCGTCGTGCGGCCTCGACGCATTTCTGGAACACGTCGCGCGCCGTGTCCTCACGCCCGATGGGGACCGCCTCCTGGTCCACAATGTCGCCCGCGTCGGCGCGCTTCACCATCTGGTGCAGCGTCACCCCTGTTTCCTTTTCCCCGTTCAGGATCGCCCAGTTGACGGGCACGCGGCCGCGGTACTTCGGCAGGAGCGAGCCGTGCATGTTGAACGCGCCGAGGGGAGGCACGGCGAGGATTTCCTCGTTGAGCAGCGACCGGTAGTAAAAGGAAAAGATGAGATCCGGTTTCCACGACCGGATCCGCTCGGTCCACTGCGGCGTGTTCACCGTTTCCGGAGTGTGGACGGGGATGTCGTATTTCCGGGCGAGGTCAGCCACGGACCGGAACCAGAGTTCTTCGTTGGGATCGTCCTTGTGGGTGATGACGGCGAGCACATACTCGTCGTGCTGAATCAGATAATCGAGGCATTCATACCCCACGTCGTGGTACGCGAAAACGAGAATGGCGGGTTTAGTCATCGATTTTTTCATAGACCGCGCGGATCACGAACCGCGGTCTCCTCCTTACTTCCTTATGGATTCTGCCGATATATTCGCCGATGATGCCGAGGCCCATGATGCCGATGCCGACCAGAAAATAGAGGATCGCAAACAGCGTGAAAACGCCTTCAGCCTCGGGTCCGACGATCAGCCGCCGGATAAACAGGTAAACGACAAACAGGATGCTGAGGATGGACACGCCCATGCCGATGAGCGTGAACACCTGAAGCGGCACAACGGAAAAGCCGGTCAGGAGATCGAAATTGAGCCGGACCAGGTCGTAGAGCCGGTATTTCGATTCCCCGGCGGCCCGGGCCGCGTGCTCCACTTCGACCTCGGCCGGGTCGGCGGCAAAGCTGTACGCAAGCGCGGGAATGAACGTCGACGTCTCCCGGCTCGCGACGATATTGTCGATGATGTTCTTCCGGTATGCGCGGAGCATGCATCCCTGGTCGCGCATGCGGATGTTCGTAATCCTGGCCCGGATGCCGTTGATGAGCCGGGAGGCGTATTTCCGGAAGAGCGTGTCCTTGCGGTTCTTCCGGTATCCGCCCACGACATCATGCCCCTGTTCTATTGCGGCGAGCAGTTTGGGGATTTCCTCGGGCGGATTCTGCAGGTCCGCGTCGAGCGTTACGACCACCTCGCCGCGCGCATGCTCAAAGGCTGCCATGATCGCCATGTGCTGGCCGAAGTTGCCGTTGAAGTCGATGACGCGCACCTGGTTCGGCCGGCGATGGTGAAAATCGCGCAGGATGTCACCGGAACGGTCGCGGCTGCCGTCGTTTGTGAACAGGATTTCGAACGGCTTGCCGCTCTTGTCCATGACGGCCGTCAGCCGCGCAAAGAGGGCCTCGAGGTTCTCCTGCTCGTTATAGACGGGGATGACGACGCTCACGTACGGTTTCGTCACGCCGGTTTCCTCCCGAACAGGTCCGCCATGGCGGCCACCACCCGGTCCTGGTCCGCGTCGGTCATGGACGGGAAGAGGGGCAGGCTCACGATGCGGTCCGATATGGTCTCGGCTGCAGGGAAGTCTCCGCGCTTGAAGCCGAAATGCTCGCGGTAGTACGGATAGAGATGAACGGCGCGGTAGTGCAGACCCGTGCCGATGTTGCGCTCCTTCATGCCCTGCATGAACGCATCGCGGTCCATCCTCGCCGCGGCGGGATTGATGAGCGGCGTGAAGAGGTGCCAGGCGTGATGATGTGCGTAGGCCGGCGCAGCCGGAAGCGACCACTCGGGCCAGTCCTTCAGCAGCCGCTGGTAGCGATGCACGAGCTCGGTCCTCCGCGCGATAAAGCCGTCGAGCTGCTTCAGCTGATGGAGGCCGAGCGCGGCCTGGATGTCCATCATGTTGTATTTATACCCCGGCGCGATGATCTCGTAGTGCTGGCTGCCTTTTTTCCCGAAGCGGTTCCATGCCTCCCGGTCCATGCCGTGGAAGCGAAGGAGCGCCACATCGGAGGCGAGCTTTTCATCCCGCGTGACGACGCACCCGCCCTCGCCGGTGGTCATGTTCTTGTTGGGATGGAAGCTGAAGACCTGGGTGTCGCCGAAGCTGCCGATGCGCCTGCCCTTGTATTCGGTGCCGATGGCATGGGCGGCGTCCTCGATCACGCGCAGGCCGCGCCTGTCCGCGAGGTCGTAGAGGGGGTCCAGGTCCACGGGGAGACCGGCGAAGTGCACGGGCATGATCGCGCGCGTGCGGCCGGTGATCGCCTTCTCCACGCGCGCTACATCCATATTGTACGTGCCCGGCTCCACGTCCACGAGCACGGGCCTGCCGCCCGTCAGCACGATCACGTTCAGGGTCGCAGCGAACGTCATGGGCGTCGTGATCACTTCATCCCCGGGCCTGAGCTCGAGCGCCGCAAGCACCAGATGGAGCCCGGCGGTGGCTGACGTCAATGCAAGCGCAAAGGGCGCGTGGAGATATGATTTCAGGTCCTCTTCGAACTGCTTCACCCGCGGTCCCGTCGTAATCCAGCCGGACTTGATGCAGGAAACGACCTCGTCGATCGCCTCCTGGCTGATCGAGGGGCGGGAGAAGGGGAGGAATGCCTCGTTGCTGTTCACCATCGAAACCTCTTCATGACCATGGAGCCACGGACATACACGGCCGGCCACGGATGGACGCTGCCGTTCGATTCCGAAGGTATCCGTGTCAATCCGTGTTCAACCGCGGCAAGAGAGCCTGTTGTTCAGCTCTTCGTCACAAAATACACTCCCACGCAGATGATCACGATGCCCGTGATGCGCGTGAAAGAAAGATTCTCCTGAAACAGGTAGTACCCGGCCACTGCGTTCACGATATACCCCACGGAAAGCAGGGGATAGGCGTAGCTCACCTCCACGCGCGAAAGAACGAGGAGCCAGACCGCCACGCTCACAACGTAGCACAGCAGGCCGCCGATCACGAACATGTTTCCGGCGACCTGGAGCGCGATCGGGAGTACGTTCGCCCAGACGAAATCGAAGTGTCCGATCCTGCGCATGCCTTCCTTCAGGAACAGCTGCGCGGCTGCGTTGAGCAGCACGCCGAGAAGGATCAGGGGAAGATAGGTCATGGATGCACCTCTCTGTTGCACAGGACAATGGTCCTCTGATCCTCCGCGACAGGGAATATGTTGACGCCGGGCATGTTTCGCAGGGTATCATAGTTCGTTCTCTGAGTAAACAGGAATATGGTCTCCTGCCCCTGCCAGCGTTTCCAGAACTCCGGGGAGTTCATCATCCATTGACGGGTGTCTTCCACCGTTGTGCCGAATTCGAGTTCGCCTGTCCAGTCGACGATCGTGACCAGCCGGTTCATATACACGGGAAGATCCTGGTAATAGGTCGCGTACGTCGCGACCACATCTCCGGGCTTGACCACGTGCCCGATGGTCGCGACCAGGGGCTTGACGGATTTTGTGTCCACGCGCGCGGCAGCCCCGTTTATCTGGACCAGCAGCAGTCCGGCCAGGGCGGCGACGGCCATGAACGCGTGGCGCAGACTGCGGGAGCGCGCGAGGTACCAGGCCAGCGCGGCCCCCAGGACGAGCGTGGCCGCAATGCTGTAGCGAAACACGCCGAGTGTCCGGACCACATCCTCGGGCGCTATGCGGGGAAGAGCGAGAAACGCGCCCCCCAGCAGGACTGCCAGGATACCCAGCAGAACATATCCGGCCTGGATGCCCGGATAATCGCGGCTTTCCCATGCGTCGGCAAAATAGCGGCCCACCAGGAGCGCCAGGGGAGGGAACACCGGCAGGATGTACGGCGGAAGCTTCGAACCGGACGCGGAAAAAAAGAGGAAGACCAGCCCCGCCCAGAGAAGAAGAAAGATCGTATCGCGGTGCTCATGCCGCTCCTTCCATGTCGCGGGAAAGCTGTGGCGGACGGCCTGCACCAGAAACGCTATCCAGGGAAACAGGCCCAGTGCGAGAATGGGGATGAAATACCATACCGGATGATACCTGCCGTGCATCCTGGTAAGATATCGCAGGAAATGCTCCTGGATAAAATAAAAACGGGGGAACTCGGGATTCACATGCGACACGACAAT
>Ga0187786_10000535_pt1 | contig 10385 bp, 8 predicted proteins | sample 0815_BV2_10_20_M_FD_132449 | JGI IMG/M metagenome (GOLD analysis project Ga0187786, IMG submission 132449) | Tropical peat soil microbial communities from peatlands in Department of Meta, Colombia - 0815_BV2_10_20_MG | ecosystem: Environmental > Terrestrial > Soil > Wetlands > Peat | place...
CTTCTGCGCATTGTCGAGAAGTTCAGTCACATCCATCTGATCGTCATATCCACGGGTGACTATTTCGGTGGCGGCGTTTATCAACCTCCTCATTAAACCCTTTTCCTTTATGATTTTGCAATAATAGGCGATATTGGCGGCAGTCGGCACATAATCAACCAGGGTGGAGAGATAGGCGCCCCCCCCCACTTCCTCCAGCTCTCCTTTCTTCTTAAGGATGGATGTTAGGGTTATGAGATCGCATGGTTCTCGCCGTTCGCTCAGTTCGATCATCGCCCTGAAAATCTTGCGATGGTTCTCCCGGTAAAGGTCTTCAGGCGTAAGTATCTCCAAAGCGCGGTTTATTGCCTCGTTTTCAAGCAGGATTCCGCCGAGTACTGACATCTCGGCCTCGATGCTCTGAGGGGGGAGTTTTCTTGGATCAGAAACTGACATAAGATCCTTCAGTAAAAAAACGTATTCTGGGACGTATATAACTGCCGCCGGGAGCGGCGAAGGGAAATAATACTACCCCTTAATTCATCGGTCAACAGATTTCCGGGAAGCGCCGTGACTTGGCTGTTCAGCGGTTTCCCTGAGAAAAGAAAGCGACTTTGGAGTATGTGGCAGGTGCGATGCAAGGGCGCGATCGAGGAAATTACCTGCCTCTTCCAAAAACTTGGGAGGGAAAGATATCACCCCGAAGCGTCCGGTCTTCAGACTCCTCCTGAGCAGATCGACCGTCTCCATGGAAAAAGAGGAACCACCCCTACCGCAATGGGAGCAAAAAAGCCCATTGGCGGCCATGGGATAAAGGACCCATGCCGCTTTGTCCAATTCCAGGGCGCATAAAGCACAGTAGTCCAGGGAAGGGCAATAGCCGAGCACATTGAGGAAATTCATCTCGAAAAAACGGCGGTCCGAAGATGACGGGGGAAAAGAGTCAAGGTGTTCCAGGTAAGAGGCAAGTAGACGATACAAACGCGGGTTGGCCATTCCTTCCGGAAGCATTAAGTCGGTGAGCTCGCATGCATACCCGGCAAGACCGATCTTCTTCAGATCGTTAAGTATCTTTGGGAAAACGCTCACTATATCCGCCTGCCGGATCAATGATAGCCCGTCACTCAGGACGATCTCGGTTCGAAGGCGGGCAAACGGCTCCAGAGAGCCACCAAAACGTACGACGCTTTTTTTCGCGCCACGGGCTATTCCCTTGATCTTTCCATGCTCAAGGGTAAAGAGAGTCACTATCCTGTCGGATTCACGATAGTCCATTGCTCCAAGCACAATCGCTTCAAAACAAACACTTCCCATGCAGGCAGGTTAGCACCCGTCAAACCACGAGTCAATCCGTTTTATGGCCTCGACCGGCTGAATGATCCTGCCCGGTATCAAGCCGTAAACTCCGGATGGAATCTATCTGAACCATAGCCGCGACAGCAAATAGCCTGGATATTTATTAAGTGGATGTTTCCTAGGAAGGTTCTTGAAGATAGGAGGTTTGCGGATGCCTAGCCTTTCCAGCTCTCGTATGATATCTAAATTCTCCCCATAACGAAGCCCCTGGCGCAATAACCCGATTCCTTCAACCATCTCACCGGCCATCACCAGTATCTTCCCCAGATTACAGTAATGGATCGGATTATTAGGTTCCGAATCAAGCGCCTTCCTAGCGAGGAGTATCGCTTCGGGGAAATTGCCCTTCACCTTCGCCCTGCAGAAAGCGAGACAAGAACATGCGACCGGATTCCATTCCATGCGGATGGCCTGTTCGAATAAGGTGAGCGCCAGGTACTCGTGCTCGTTGGCAAGGGCCTCCAGTCCTTTTGCAACTAGTTGTTGCGCCTCGTCATGGTACATATTCTACTTCCCTGAAAAAGAGGCTGTTAATTTTCCACAAAATATATCTACCAACCGACTTAATAAAATATTACAGCAATCTTCAGGGCTTCGCAATAATGAATATCGATACCATCCCGCATTTTGGAGCTTTACAAGTTCAAATAGATATTGCGCTCTGGTTGATCCTGCCGTCAATCGACTCGTCTCCGATAGACGATGAAAGTACACGATGTTTTGTCCGTTACATCACTTCGCTCCGTTTCTATGAAATCATCAGGGATGGGGGGAAAAAAGGCGTCTCCTTCGGTATCGACATGAACAATTGTCAGGAAGATATTCGCGGCCAGTGGAAGGGCCTCACGAAACAGATCCTCTCCGCCGCAGATAAATACCTGTCCGGAATCGGAGCAGGCAAGGAGCGCCTCATTAAGAGAGCCGCATATAACGCATCCTTCAGGCATGTAATCCGGATGCCTACTTAGAACAATATTCCGTCGTCCTTGCAGCGGATGGCCGATCGACTCAAAGGTCTTTCTCCCCATGATCAGGGTATGCCCCATGGTAAGTTTCCTGAAGCGACGGTGGTCAGAGGGAATAACCCAGGGTATGGTCCCTTTATAGCCAATAACCCCATTCTCCGACATTGCCGCAATTATAGAAATAATCAATTTCTTCTCCGGTAGTATTAACCTTTTCCTGAATCCATTACAGTTGCAACGCCGACGGAGAGAACTTTCAAACAATCAACCTTGCAAACCCTTCCATCGATCTTATTCTGACAGGGGCCTTGCAGCAGTAATCTCCGTCCACCTGTACCGCCCTGTTTCCTGAAACTGAGAACTCGTTTGCCTTTAAAAAAGTGATCTCTTTGCAACTTCTCACCTTTCCTGCGATTATTGACAGGGCGACCCTTGCATAAGCAGAGCGGGTGTTGCCTGTTATGCAAACGGCATGGAGTCCGGGGTTGAAAATTTCAGCATTCGGTGCAATGACGAAACCTCCTCCGTATCGGGCCGCATTGCATACTATCAGAGAGTGGCAATCGATCTTTTCTCCGTCGTCTCTGACCTCAATACGCCCTCTTTTCCAGTCAACCAGCTCCCTAACCGCGGCCAAAAGATAAGCCAGCTTCCCCATCCTCTGTTTTTCACTGATCCGTAACCTTTCCACCACGGAGCCATCCACTCCGATACCGGCCATAAGAATAAATCGCCTGTCAACTCCATCACCCTCAACAATCCCGATCGTAATGGGTTTGGACACTCCACGGACAATCCGCGAAGCTCCATCTTCAAGCGACCTGATGGCCAGTTCCTTGGCCAGCACGTTGGCTGTGCCGAAGGGAAGTATGGCAAGAATCGCTTTACCCGGTTCGATGCCGTTGATCACGCCATTTAAAGTGCCATCCCCGCCGCAGGCCGCTATAAGCGGCTCGTCACTATCCCGGCAAGCCCTCGCGGCAAAGGATGCCGCATCGTCGGAACACTTGGTCCGCATCGGTTCGACCTTTATCCCACCCCTTTCAAGGAGGGCCGTTATCCTATTCAGCCTTGCCTCAGAATAACCGCCTGAAACTGGATTTATAATCATGGTACACCGCCTGGACATACATCCCCCTTTTCCCGGCGGATAATAGATGTTTTCATCAAATTTGGCAAGGGGATCAAAAAAAATCCCCGGTCAGAGCCGGGGCATATGGAGGGTGATGCGTTACTTTTGTATACATAAAAAATATCTCCTCTTGTTCATTTGTCAAGCGGGAAATTTTTCTATGCAAAAAAGCCAAAAACTGTGTAATCTGTTTATCCGCCCAAGTATTTTGAGAGGTAAATATATCTAACTCCCCATTTACTGTCCATTAGATTGAAAGGAACTTTAAGTATGCCTGAGTTATCCGGACAGAAGCCCGAAGGGGCCGATTTTAGGGCCTCTGATGCGATCCCGCCGTTCTCAGTATCGCTTGGACTGGATTACTGCTGGGTTGTGCTTTTCGCCGGGACCCTGGCCGTTTTCGGCGCGCTTGGTCTTGGAAGGTTCGGCTATACCGTTGTCCTTCCCGCCATGCAGCAAGGTCTTGGAATGGACAACACCAAGGCAGGTCTAATGGCCACCATGAATCTGGCAGGTTATCTGGCCCTGTCCGCAATCGGCGGCGCCCTTTCGGCCCGCTTCGGCCCGAAAAGGGTGATAACTGCGGGTCTCGTTCTTTCTTCAGCAAGTATGCTTTTTACCGGAATGGCCGATTCCTTTGCCTCCGCTGTTTTCTGGCGAGTCCTGACCGGTTTCGGCAGCGGAGCGACAAACGTGGCCGTCATGGGAATGTGGGGGGGATGGTTTTCCGAAAAGAGAAGGGGCATGGCCGCTGGAATCGCGGTAACCGGCTCTTCACTTGCCCTCATCTCCACCGGTTTCATCGTGCCCCGCATTCTCACGATCTCCGGACCGGCGGGATGGAGGGTGTGCTGGTCAGGCTACGGCGCTGTGACGCTTTTCATCGCACTGATTGCATTTCTCCTGATCCGCGGACACGGCCCCGCCCTCTCAAACACTTTTAAATCACCCCCCGCGCCTTCGGAAACCGCCGTCTCTACTCTTCAGTGGGGTCGGGTATATCGCTCCCCATTCGTTTGGAGGCTTGGCCTCGTCTATACTGCGTTCGGCTTTTCCTACATAATCTACATGACCTTTTTCGTTAAGAGCCTGGTGGCCGAAGGGGGGTATTCAAGGGCGGCGGCGGGTGAACTATTTATGGATATGGGTCTTGCGAGTCTCATGTGCGGCTTCCTCTGGGGGTGGGTATCCGATGTGATCGGCCGTAAATTTGCCCTGGTAATAGTCTATACAATCAATGCCTGCGCATTCGCCCTCTTTGCTCTCTCTTCCTCCCCAATCGGTTTTCTCGCCTCCGCCCTCCTCTTCGGCCTTACCGCCTGGAGCATCCCGGCAATTATGGCAGCGGCATGTGGCGACATGCTGGGACCACGACTCGCTCCCGCAGCCCTCGGCTTCATCACCCTCTTCTTCGGCATCGGCCAGACGGTTGCTCCTGGTATCGCCGGAGCAATCGCCGACAAGGCCGGTTCTTTCGCCCCTGCTTTCCTTCTAGCGTCGGGTGTGGCCCTGGCGGGCGCGATCGGCTCCTTTGTTTTCCTCCCCATGGCGAGGCGAGAGGAATAGTCCGATGCTAACCTTCTCCGTCAGCGAGGAAAAAAACCGATGGCTCAAGGAGAAGATGGAGTCCCTGGGGGTTCGGGAGGAGGACCTGGAGGAGAGCTTCATACGCTCCTCCGGTAAGGGGGGACAGCACGTAAACAAAAGCTCCACCTGCGTCAGGATCAGACACATCCCGACCGGGATTGAGGTCAAGTGCATGACCGAGAGGAGTCAGTCAATCAACCGCTTCCTGGCCAGACGCGAGCTTATGGAAAAGATCGCCCTGCAGATGGGGATACCTACCCCCAAAAGCCTCGAAGAGGAAAAGATCCGGCGCCGGAAGGCTCGACAAAAGAGGCGCTCGGCGATTAAATGCGGAAAAACGAACAGGGATGCACAGGATGAACAGGATTAATTCCTGACTTGAATCCTAAGGCCGGGATCTCCCGTATTGCGAATGTGCCCGAGTATCAGTCGCTGTCAGTGATTTGGAGCAAAGCCGGCAGATCGTGTCCGAACCCGCCGAAACGTTGCGAAGGCAAGTTGATCGGCCTGCGCGAAAAGAGCCGAACAGCGGCGATGAGAGGGGACTCTGAGCAATAGGACTAAGGATTCATATTCTTGAGTTTAGACACCTGGAATAACCTGAATATTTTATCGTTTTTCAAGAGGCGTGAATGATAAAGAATAAAACCCTCCATATCCTCGAATTTGACAAAATACTCGCCGCCATAGCCGGCTTTTCTTACAGTGAGGCGACGATCCGGGAGATTGGGGCCCTTCATCCATTATCGAACAAAAAAGAGATAGAGCTACGATTCGGTCAAATTGAGGAGATTCGCAGACTTGCTCAAATGGGGATTCCACTTCCCATTATCCCTTTCCGGGACATAACCCCTTTCATGGAAATGGTACGTCCCGAGGGGGCGGTGCTCGACCCCCATGATCTGATAATATTTCTCCCCATTTTGAAGACACTCGCCGCAATTTCCCGACAGTTCGCCTATAGGACCGATATCCCGCTTCTGCAAGAGCTGGCGGGACACTTTAAAGGGTTCCCAGGTATAATGGAGCCTCTTGAAGCATCGATCGACGAAGAGGGGAACATCCTTGACGGCGCGTCGCGCATACTCTTCGATTTGCGCGTCCGCAAGAGGGCGCTGAACGCCCGGATCAGGAAACGCCTGGAGGAGATCGTCCGGGAACGGGCGACCGCCATATTCCTCCAGGACGATTTCATCACTCAGCGGGGTGGAAGGTGGGTTATACCGGTAAGGATGGATTCCAAGGGGATGGTTCCCGGTGTGGTGCACGACGTTTCCAACTCCGGTGAAACCGCATTTATGGAGCCGATTGAAATCATCGGTCTAGCCAACGAACTGGAGAACCTTGCAGCCGAAGAAAAGGCGGAGCAGATTCGTATTCTGCGTCAGTTGTGCCAATGGATCAGGGAAGACATTACCAATATTGAGTGCGAGTTCCGGACTCTTGTTCAGCTGGACCTGAGAAACAGCATAGCGCGCCTTGCGGACCTGCTGGGTGCTGAGGTCCCCGAAATCGGCAACATGCTGTCAATAAGGGTTGCGGAGGGGCGGCACCCCATTCTGATGCTTCTCCAGCGGGAACGCGGCGGACCTGATGTCGTTCCACTCGATCTTTTTCTCGGGGAAGAGTCAAGAGTCATGGTCATCACCGGTCCCAACGCCGGCGGCAAGACCATCGCCATCAAGACCACCGGGCTCCTCCTCCTCATGGCCCTCAGCGGTATCCCGACGCCGGCGGCATCCACCTCCGTTTTCCCCATGGTAACCTCCCTTCTGGTCGATATCGGCGACGAACAGTCCATCGAGGAGTCCCTTTCCACCTTTTCCGCCCATGTTTCCCGCATCGCCGTGATACTCGCCGAGGCGGACCCCTGCACCCTTGTCCTTCTGGACGAGCTGGGGACCGGTACGGAGCCGATTCAGGGGGCGGCTATCGCCTGCGCCGTTCTGAACGATCTAAAGGAGAAGGGCGCCCTTGTCCTCGCAACCACCCATCTGACCGACATCATCGGTTTCGTCCATCGCGCGGAGGGGATGACAAACTCCGCCATGGAGTTCGACCGTACGACCCTTACCCCCCTTTATCGCTTTAAATGCGGGGAGCCGGGGCAGTCACATGCCCTGGAGATAGCACGCCGCTACGGCCTTCCCGATCGGGTGATCGATTTTGCCAAGGGGATGGTCGGACGCATGGAGAACGAGTTCCATCTCCTCCTTGCGGAGCTCAAGGAAAAGAACAGGTGCGCTGAGGTGTTACTTGAGGATTTGGAGCAAAGGGAAAGGCTGACCTATGAGAAAGAACTCCGGATGGAGGCGGCCATTGCGGAGTCCCGCAGGAAAGAAAGGGAGATTATAGAAAAGGGATGGGCTGAGGCAAAGGAGATCGTCCAGGGGGCAAGACGGGAGATCAACGCCATCCTCGAACAGGCGCGGCGGGAGAAGACAAGGGCGGCAAGAACCGAGATCGAGGCGGCCGGGAAGAAGATCGATAAAAGGCTTTCCGCTCTTAACCCTGAAGAGCAACTGTCGAAGGAGCGGCTTGCCCCGGGTATGATGGTATTCGTCAGCTCTATCGGGTACGACGCCGTTATTACATCCCTGGACCACAGACATGGCCGGCTGCGGGTCAGGGCCGGCCGGATAGAGATGGAGGTCGATATCTCGGACGCGGCGCCGCCCAAGGGAAAAACGACAAAACCGAAGGCACTTTCCCGAAAGTTCGAGGAGGTGGAACCGCCCGGCCTGGAACTTAAAATCATCGGCCTCAGAGTGGACGAGGCGCTCCCCGAAATGGAGAAGTTTCTCAACAGGGTTTCTATGGAGGGAGGTGGAACGATCAGGATCATCCACGGAAAAGGGACCGGTGCGCTCATGCGCGCAGTGCGTGAATATCTGGAGGGTCATCCCCTTGTCTCCGAATACCGAAAAGGGGAGTATTTCGAGGGGGGTGACGGTGCTACGGTGGTGACTTTGCATTGAAGGGGAGCATTGAAACTCATCTCCGGATCCACCCGGTCAAGCGTCCAACGTTTCTCTCACCTTGCGGAGGATCATATGGGGAGAGAGAGGTTTGGGGAGGAAATTATACTCCCCTTCAATGATGCCCTGCCGGCTGATGATCTCAGCGGTGTATCCGCTGGTGAAAATGGCCTTTATTTCGCAGTTGATCTTGCGGATCTCTTCATAGGCTTCTCTGCCGTTTTTCCTGGGCATAATTACGTCCAGGATCACCAGATCCACATCTTCCCTGTGTTTAATGAATTTTTCCACTCCCTCCTCTCCATCCGCGCCTTCAATTACTTTGTATCCGGCGGTTGCTAGAACCTGGCAAAGCATCTCCCTGATTTCCGGACTATCCTCAACAATGAGAATGGTCTCCGAACCTCCCGCAATGGGCGCTTCCTCGACGATCTCATCCTCAACGGTGGCGGCCCCGACCTCAGGGAAATAGATATCAAAGGTAGTACCCTTTCCCATTTCGCTGGAAACGGTTATAAAACCATCATGCTGTTTGACGATCCCGTAAACCATGGAAAGTCCTAGGCCGGTTCCCCTTCCCACCTGTTTGGTGGTGAAAAACGGCTCAAATATCCTCTCCATCGTCTCCTTGTCCATTCCTGAGCCGGTATCGGAAACGGCGATGTGGGCATACTTTCCTATCTTCCCATACCCATGCCCCCTGATAAATTCCTCCCCAAGGACCTCCATATACGTGGCAATGGTGAGCCTCCCTTTACCAGGGATGGCGTCGCGGGCATTGGTCACCAGATTCATCAGTACCTGCTCGATCTGGCCAGCATCAGCCATGACGGCAAGCTCCGATTCATCAAGATTTAACACCAGATCGATATCTTCACCGATAAGTCTGGCCAGAAGCTTTATGACCTTCCTGATTACCTTGTTCAAATCGATCCTACCTGGGTTGAGCGGCTCTTTCCTGCTGTATGCAAGAAGGCTCTGAGTAAGGCCCGCCCCCCTCTCCGCAGCAGCAAGGACCTGATTAAGATAGTGCATGTTCGGATCGTTCTTGTCCAGCTTCATCTGGATCAGGCTGCTGAACCCTATGATGGCGGTGAGCATATTGTTGAAATCGTGCGCGACACCTCCCGCAAGGGTTCCGATGGCCTCCATTTTCTGGGAATGTCGAAATTGGGACTCTAGCTTTCTCTGTTCCGTGACGTCCCGGAAGCTCCAGACCCTACCGAGGATCGACTCCCCTATCCGCTTGGGTTTTGAGTATCTTTCAAATACCCTTCCGTCAATGAATTCCAGGATGTCATTGCTTTCGGCGACCGGATTTTTGTAAAGCTCCCTGATCCTTAAGATAAAGGTCTCAGGTTGCTGCAACTGAGATTGTATATAGTTCAAGAGTATATTTTCGTCCCTACCTTCGATTACCGGTTCCTGGACCTTCCACATGTCCATGAATTTTCGGTTGAATGTGACGATCTTACCTTCCCCGTCCACCACTAATATCCCGTCAGCGGTGGATTCCAAGGTGGCACTGAGAAGGGACAGGGTCTTTTGCATCTCCCCTTCGGCCCGCTTCCGCTCGGTAATATCAGTAACAATTCCGGTGCAGAGTCGTCGGCTCCCCAGTTGCATCACACTGAGCGCAACTTCCACCGGGAACAGAGAGCCGTCGGACCTCCGACCCTCGGTCTCAAAACGGCTTTTACCGCCCATCAAAATAGTTTCTTTCCGTTTACCCTCCTCCGCGCAGAGGGAAGGAAACATCAAAGATAAATCATGCCCTTCAATAGTCCAGTTCTCATAACCAAACATTAATTCGCAGGAGCGGTTCACAGTAATTACCGAGCCTTCTCCGTTAACGGTGAAAATGCCGTCCGCAGCGGTGTCGAGAACGGCGCGCATCCTCTCTTCGCTCTCGCTAAGCTTCTCCATGGTTAACTTCTGACTGGTGATGTCCTCAAAGGTCTGGATGACGGCCACCAGCTCTCCCAGGCTATTTTCTATGGGGGCCGCTGTGAACATGATATATCGTTCCCTGCCATTTAGATCCGTAAACCACCTTTCGGCTCGAATTCCTTTCTGGATTAGTGGCGATCGTGAAAAATTCGTGTAATTATTGGGAAGGTCATCCATGGTCCCATCAATGATGAAATCGGCGAGGACTCTCCTTTTGTAACCATAGAAGACCTTTCCGATCTCTCGACTTCCCACTACGTCGTACGCCTTCACCCCCGTCAGCTCTTCACATGCCCTGTTCCACATGATTACGCAATGATTGCCGTCGAGAACAAAGGTGGGTATCGTGGAGTTCTGGATCAGGTTGACCGCGAACTCGGCATGCTCCGCCAGTTCAAATTCCGCCCTTCTCCTTTCGGAGATGTCCACAACCGTGCC
>Ga0187786_10000536_pt1 | contig 10367 bp, 9 predicted proteins | sample 0815_BV2_10_20_M_FD_132449 | JGI IMG/M metagenome (GOLD analysis project Ga0187786, IMG submission 132449) | Tropical peat soil microbial communities from peatlands in Department of Meta, Colombia - 0815_BV2_10_20_MG | ecosystem: Environmental > Terrestrial > Soil > Wetlands > Peat | place...
AAAGGCTCCAGCATCGAGGGGCGGGTTCCGAGGGAAGTTCGCGCCGGTGTCAGGCACATGCACTGGAACAGGACGCCGCGCGGAGACAAGGACGCGGAGTGAAGAACGGTGTCCTGCGGAAATGCAGGGTGGGTGTTCATTTTGCCGTTCTAAATGCAAACAGAGCACAGGCTGTTTTTAGCGGTCACTGTTTTTCCGTTAAGCGCGGCTCGCATGCCATGTGGCGGATGACCTTGCCCTTGACCATATAGACGACCATTTCTGCAATGTTGGTTGCGTGGTCGGCGATACGTTCGAGGTATTTGGTGATGTAGGTGAGCCGCACAGCACGCGAGATGTTCTTCGGATCCTTGAGCATGTACACGAGCAGCTCATTGAAGATCTGGTGGTTCAGGTTGTCCACAAAATCGTCTGATCCGCACACCCGTATGGCAAGATCAGCGTCACGGCCTACAAAGGCATCGAGGCTGTCTTTGAGCATCTTCTGAGAAGCTTCTGCCATGCGGGGGATGTCGATATACGGCTTGAGGGGCGGTTCGTCCATGAGCTCAACAGCCCGTTCGCAGATATCGACAGCCAGATCGCCCATGCGCTCGAGGTCCGTGATGATCTTGATGGCCGTCGTAACGAAGCGGAGGTTGCTGCCCGTGGGCTGCCAAATGGCAAGGAACCTGATGCATTCCTCCTCGATTTCAACATCGTAGGTGTTGACAATAGCGTCCCCGTCGATCACGGAGATCGCCATATCGCGGTCGCGCTCCACGAGCGCGGTCACGGATTTACGGATCGCAGCTTCGACATGCGCCCCCATTTTGAGTATGCGCTCCTTCAGCTTTTCAATGTCCTGCTCTTTTGGTGTGCTCATAGGACCCCTTCCCTACCATTATTGCCTGCTTATACAGATTGCCGATGCAAACACCGGGACAGCCGAATGCCGCAATGCTGCTACCCGAATCTTCCGGTGATGTAATCGTCCGTCTGTTTCTTGTCCGGGTTGGTGAATATTTTCTCTGTTGTCCCGAATTCGATCAGTTCCCCCATATACAGAAACCCTGTCATATCCGACACGCGGGCTGCCTGCTGCATGTTGTGGGTCACAATAATAATCGTCACGTCTTTTTTCAGGTTTACGACGAGCTCCTCAATTTTTGCTGTCGAGATCGGATCCAGGGCCGATGTCGGCTCGTCGAAGAGCAGCACTTCAGGCTCAACGGCAAGAGCGCGTGCGATGACCAGCCGCTGCTGCTGGCCCCCCGAGAGATCATAGGCGCTGGAATTGAGCTTGTCGCGGACTTCTTCCCACAGCGCTGCATGTTTGAGCGCCCGTTCGATCCGCTCGGTCAGATCGTGTCGCTGCCTGATTCCCTTGAGCCGGAGTCCGTAAGCTATATTCTCGGCTATGGTCATCGGAAAGGGGGTAGGTTTCTGGAACACCATGCCGATGCGGCTTCGGAGGTCGATCAGATCCACATTGTCGCCCAGAATGTTCTTCCCCTGAAACTGTATCTCTCCTTCGTACCGGTGGTTCGGATAAAGATCGTGCATCCGGTTGAAGCATCGGAGCAAGGTCGTCTTTCCGCACCCTGACGGACCGATGAGGGCCGTGACCTTGTTTCGGAAAATCGGCAGCGATATGGCCCGGAGTGCATGGTTTGTGCCGTTATAATAAAAATCCAGGTTCTTGACTTCAAGTTCGACAGCTTCCGTCAACGCCGGTACCTCCACTTGATGATGAGCCGTCCTGCAATTGTAAGGGCAAGAATAAACAGCGTAACGATAAATGAAGCGCCCCATGCCTGGGCATGCCAGCTCTTGTACGGGCCCATGGCGTACTGGAATATCGTTACCGTGAGCGATGCCATGGGACCGTTCATGTTCGTCGAATGAAAATTATTGTTGAACGACGTGAATAAAAGGGGCGCTGTTTCTCCTGCCACGCGCGCGATGGACAGGAGAATGCCCGTTAAGATGCCCGTGGCAGCGCCGCGGTACACGACCTGGATGATGACCTTGTAGTAGGGCGCGCCGAGCGCGAACGCGGCCTCGCGCAGGGTCCAGGGAACAAGCGACAGCATGTCCTCCGTGGTGCGCAGCACCACGGGAATCATGATGATCGCAAGTGCCACGGCCCCGGCCCAGCCGCTGAAGTGGTGGAGCGGCCGCACGATGATCGCATAGATGAATGCGCCCACGACGATGGACGGCACGCTCACCATGATGTCCGACAGGATGCTGATCACGCGCGCGATTTTCCTGCCGCGCGCATATTCCGCCAGGAACGTGCCGCCCAGCACACCCACGGGCACGCCGATGAGCGTGGCCGCGCCGGTGATCATGAGCTGGCCCACGAAGGCGTTCCTGAGGCCGCCGCCTTCCACGCCGGCCGGCGCGGGGTCCTTGAAGAACAGGTTCAGGTTCAGCGCGCCGATGCCATGGATGATCACGTCCGTCAGAATGTACACGAGCCAGAACAGCCCGACTGCAGCAGCCAGACCGCTCAGGCTGAGGGCGGTAACGCTTTCAATTTTGCGTTTTTGTTCAAAGGTCATAAAAACTCAGTCGACACCGATTTCCACTGATATCGTATGATACAGAGTGATCACGCGGTTTTCCAGGTGATCAGAATTTTTCGTGTCAAGAATCACCGGGAGTATTTTTTCTCCGCCTTCAGCAAAAAGAACTTCGCAACCGCCAGGATGATGAAACTCATCGCAAAGAGCACGAGCGCGAGGTAGTACAGCGAGGAGAGATACAGGTCGCTGTCCGCTTCTGTGAATTCATTCGCCAGGCTCACTGTAATCGTGGACGCTGCATCGAAAAACGACGTGGCTATCTTGTGGTTGTTCCCGAGCACGAAGGCCACGGCCATGGTCTCGCCCAGAGCGCGGCCGAGCGAGAGCGCAGCGCCGCCGAACACGCCGAGTTTTGAGTACGGAAGAACGATGTTCTTCACGACCTCCCACTGCGTTGCGCCGATGGCATAGGCGGATTCCTTCACCACGGCCGGCGTCAGGTTGAAGGAATCACGCGCGATGCTTGCCGTAAAGGGGATGATCATGATGGCGAGGATCACACTCGCTGTCAGAAGGTCGATGCCCATGGGTGTTCCCCGGAACAGAAAGCCAATACCGGGCAGTTTCCCCATTGCGGCTTGAAGCGCCGGCTCAACGTACCGGGACATGATCGGTGCGAGCGTGAAAAGCCCCCACATTCCATAGATAATGCTCGGGATGGCAGCCAGGAGCTCGATGGCCACGCCGATAGGTCCTTTCAGGAAATTCGGCGCAATCTCGGTTACGAAGATCGCAATGCCGATCGCTGTTGGTATGGCGAAGAGCAGGGCGAGGGCCGTTGTCACAAAGGTGCCATAGATCGTCGTCGCAGCCCCGAACATCCCCTTCACCGGATTCCATGCCGTTGAAGCCAGAAAATTGAATATCCCGAACTTGCCGATGGCAAGAGAGGATTCCCGGATGAGAACGAAGACGATGCCGATGATGAAAAAAACGATCGTTGCGGACGCAAGTGCGGTCAGGGAGGAAAAGAGGATATCGATGATGTTCGTCTTGCGCGATGTTGCCAAGGGAGGGCCTTTCCTTATTCAGCGGAACTGCGAAAGAGACGTCGATAGGTCGGCGCCTTCACGCACTGTCACTCTGAGCGTAGGGAGGAGTCCGGCTGACAGCCGGCATCGTGCATTGGCGCCTTCCGGTAAACACGGCACCCAGGACAGGGCAGATCCTTCAATTCGTTCAGGATGACACGGTAGATCGTTATTACAACCAAGTGATAAAAAAAACAGGCCGGGTATGCATTCAGTATACCATACATACCCGCCTGGTTCGTTGTTTATTGTTTTTCGATCCTACTGCACGCCGTTTGCTTTCCAGTAGCCTTCGATCTTCTGCTTCAACGATTTCGGCAGCGGGACATAAATCAGCTCTTTTGCCTTTGCGTCGCCGTTCTTGAATGCCCAGTCATAGAACTTCACGACCTTGATGTTCGATTCCTTTTTCTCCTTGGCGAGCAGAATGAAAGTCGCCCCCGCGATGGGCCATGCCTTCTTGCCCGGCGCATCGTTCAGCCAGAGGTAGAAGTCCTTTTTCGGATCGAAGTTCGCCGTGGCCGCAGCGTCCTCGAAGCTTTCGAAGCTCGGCTCAACGAACGAGCCCGCGTGGTTCTTCAGGCGGGCGTGCGTCAGGGTGTTCTGCTTTGCATAGGCGAACTCGACATAGCCGATGGAGTTTTTCTGCTGCTGTACGTAATTGGCCACTCCCTCATTGCCTTTGCCGCCGATGCCCGCGGGCCAGCTTACGGACGTGCCGGTACCGACCTTGTCCTTCCACGCCGGACAGACGCTGCTCAGGTAATCCGTGAAAATTGCCGTCGTGCCCGAACCGTCGGAGCGGTGGACGACCGTGATGTCCGCGTTCGGCAGTTGGAGCCCGGGATTCAGTCCCTTGATCTTGGGATCGCTCCAGGTTTTAATATCACCCAGATAGATTTTGCAGAGCGCCTCCGCATCGAGCTTCAGGGCACCCGCCTTGATTCCCGCGATATTGACGACCGGTACCACGCCGCCGATGACAGCCGGGAACTGGAGCAACCCCGATTTTGCCAGCTCCGTGGATTCGAGCGGCTTGTCCGACGCGCCGAAGTCCACGGTGCGCTCCGTGATCTGCTTGATCCCGCCGCCCGAACCTATGGACTGGTAGTTGAGCTGAATGCCTGTGATCTTGCTGTATTCATTCGCCCATGCCGAGTATACGGGATAGGGAAATGTCGCACCCGCGCCGTTCAGCATGTCCGCGCCGAAGGCGAGAGAAGCGAGAGAGAGCATTGCGATAACTGCGAATAGTGCCGTTTTCTTCATGATATTCCTCCATATTTCTCCGGAATAGTTTTGTTGATTCTTTGTAGCATGATATTGTTACAATTGTGTTACAAGTATATTACAATCTCGTTAAATATGGCTGTTTCCGCAGGCGCCGATGACTGATACCCTCCTTTCAGCGTAGAAAGTGATCGACTTTTTCTGCTACATCGCCGATGTAACCCTTGCAGATATACCCCTGCACCCCGCATTCCGCCGCGCATGTGCGGAGGACCTCTTCGTCCAGAGACGAATAAAAGACGAGCGGTACGTGGAGGGTTTCATGGTTCGACTGGAGCAAGGAAGCCAGCCTGTCCCGGGCAGGCCGGGCATCATCATGTCAAGCAGCACCAAATGAGGCTGAAACTTGCTCATTGCCTCGAGAATGCCGAATCCGCTTTGGCGCGTATGTACTTCAAATGCTCCATCCTGAAGCAGTTCGCTCGCAAGCGTAAGATGCAATTCGTCATCATCAACAACCAGTATTCTCTTCCGGTCTGTTTTCATGCAGTTTATCCTTTCTGTATCGGACAGCTGTTCCGGTCAGGTGGCGTTTCCGGCGATCAGAGGGTGAGGGGCAACGGCAGATGCTGTTGTCTGCTCGACGTGTATTTGGAACGAGAGCGTGAAGACACTTCCGACGCCCGCGGTGCTCGCGGCAGTTATTGTTGCGCCCATTGCGTGCGTCAGAAGCCGGACGATGTACAGACCGAGACCTGCTCCTTTCAGGCGCTCACTGCCTGTTCCGCGGTAGAATTTTTCGAATATTCTCGGCAGCTCGTCAGCTGGCATACCGTGTCCTTCGTCCCGGACAGTCATCTCCACGCGGGAGTCCGCTTCGCGCAGAGAGAGCCACACCTTGCCTCCCTGCCGGTTGTATTTGATTGCGTTGGACAGAAGGTTCACGATGACCTGGCGCACGGCTATCCGGTGGCCGCAAATCAACGGAGCACCCGAATTCTCAATGATGATCTCAATTTCCCGTTTCGCTGCCTCCTGGCGGCATTCCAGGACAACGTCCGAGAGAACCGACTCGGCATCGACCGCGGAGACGGACAGCGACCCATTCCCGCTTTCGAGGCGGACGAGGAGGGATGCGTCGTTGAGCAGGTTCTCCGCATGCAAGGTGACGGAATTGATCGTCTTGATATAGCGCCGGTCCCCGTTTTCCTTCCGCAGCGCAAGCGAGGTGAAATTGCCGATCACGGACAGAGAATTTTTCAGTTCATGGATGAGATACTTGAGCGAGGTATCGTTATCCCGATCGCGGTCGCACAGCGCTTGTATTGTCCGCGACCGGTCGAGGTGTTTGCGGATTTTGATTTGCAGTTCCTGGAGGGAAAACGGTTTTGTCAGATAATCATCAGCGCCTTCCGAAAGGCCTTTGATGCGGGCCTGTTCCTCGGAAAGTGCCGACAGCATGATGACAGGAAGCGACTTTCCATGCGGACTGCTGCGGAGCGTTCTGCATACCTCCCAACCGTCGAGTTCCGGCAGCATGACATCCAGAAGAACGAGGTCGGGCTTCCGGATACGGGCGAATTCCACGGCATCCAGTCCGTTCAGGGCAACAATGGTTTCATAATCCGCCTTCTCCAGGTTGTATCGCAGGAGGTCCACAACGTCCTGCTCGTCGTCAACAATGAGAATCCGCTCTTTTCGCATAGTATCGAGGGTGAACGGCTTATCGATGGTCATAAGGCTCCTTGAAACCTACGTGCTCTGTGCCGTGTATGTCAGGTGAGAACGCTCCCGCAGGGGCAGCAGCACTGAATCCTTTCCGATGACATACCGGTTGCCGCGCCAGTCCACGGTCGAGCTGACGAGCGGGATGAACCAGATGACCCCGATAATGAGGTCCTTGACCGGTGCGAGAAAGTAGGCGAAGGGAGAACCTGCCGCCGTAGTATGGTGCTCCACGCATGAATCCATGGTCCGGCCGATGATCGAATCCCCGAGCACTTTGACAAGGGCGACAATGGCAGTAAAAGAAAGTCCGGCACGAGTCGGTCCGTTCACCAGATTGGGAACAGCAGCAATGAATACCGGATTCGCGAGCAGTTCGGAGGCATATTTCCAGCCCCCGATCTTCCAGCGAAGCTTGCCCCATCGCGTGTGACGGTTCAGGAACCGTTTGACGGTCCAGAATTCATTCACATTGCTCACGAGGTGGCTCGAGAGAGCGACTTTTCGTCCCGCACGCTTCATTTCTCTGCCGATGATGAAATCCTCAGCCAGGATGTCCTTGAACCGTTCGAGGCCGCCGATTTTTTTGAGGTCTTCCTTCTTGAAGAACATGGATTTGCCGATGACGCACGGCATACCGAGGACCCGGTCAAGGAAACTTACGCTGCCGACAATGAACGAATTGAGATGCAGGTTTTCGAGGCGAGCCCCGAGGCTTCTGCCGCCCACACCCTTGATCAGGTTGCTCACGAGGCCGACGTCGGGATCATGGGTATGCCAGGCGAGTTCTTTCAGGTAGTTTTTGTCGACCATCACGTTACTGTCGCTGATCAGAATATAGGGGTGACGTGAGCGGCGGTATGCCGGAATGAGATTGTTGATCTTTGGATTAAGGCCCGCGTTGCAATGTTCTACGACAATGGAAATATTTTTGTCAGGATATTTATCCCTGATCTGGACGGCTACTTTATAGGCCGGGTCGTTGCAGTCCTGGAGCGCGAGCAGCAGTTCGTATTCGGGGTAGTCGAGCGTACAAAAACTGGCAAGGTTGTCGAAGAGGTTATCATCGAGGCCCCGCAGCGGCTTCAGAATCGAGACGGGCGGCAGGAACGGCTCATATGATTCATCAACTCTATTTTCTTTTCTGATGAGCGAGCACGCTGCCCATGCCTGGAGAAAATAGACAGCGAGACCGGCAATTGAGATCGCAACACAGATTATGAAGAACATGCTGGGTATCCTCCCGGTGCTGGAAAACGGTCCCTGTTCTCAGCTCCTGAACAGCGTGATTGCCACGCCTTTATTGTGCCGGATGCAGTTCTTTACCGCCGCAATGTTTTTTTCACAGTTGAGCAGCGTTTTCCAGGAGTACAGGTGCCAGGCCTTGTGAAAATCGCTGTTTGCGATATACGGGTATTTTTTTAAGCTGATCACGTTGAACACGTCGTCGCGATTCGCGATCTCCCAGGCATCGATATATTTTGCGTATTTATCCCGGTTGTTCCAGAGGTAGAGCGTATCGGGAGTCAACGGGTCCTGCGTATGATGAGGATGACATGCAACTGAGAGGGCATCCTGCTTTTTTGCTTCACGGAAGATTTCATCCAGGTTCATACAGGCCGGAATGAATTCCTTGATGTCGAGCAGCAGGAGGTGGGCCGATTCATCCTTAGAGAGGTAATTCTTGCTGATCTCCACTCCTGGAATCACCAGCATGCCGTATTTATTCCAAGCCCGCTCAGCTTGCTCCCGGATTGCAGAGAGGTACTCGTCGAAGTTTTCGCCCTTGACCGTGAGGTTGAAGCGCCGGGCGAACTTGCCCATGATGTTGTCGCCGTTCACCACATGATCCGTGATGGCGATGACATCAAAACCTGCCTGCCCGAACAGGTCGACGGCCTTAGCCATGTCCAGGGATCCATCAGAAAATGACGTGTGAATATGGAAATCACACAGAAGCATTACCGGAATCCTATCGCAGTCCTGTTACGCGCGTATTACGGAATTGTGAAGATTTTGTTACAAGCTCGTCCTGCTCTGGATAAGGTAGGAATAATACGAGGCTGCACCCGTGGGAGTGCGCTTGAGGGTTTTGAAGTCCACTTTATATAAGCCAAACCGTGCATCAAGCCCGTGGAGCCATTCATAGTTGTCGATGAGCGTCCAGTAGTAATAGCCGCGGACGTCGAGACCGTCCTTGAGGCAGCGTTCAATGACGTCAACGTGGCGTTTCATATACTTCACCTTTTCTTCTGTGTCGTGCGATGCGATACCGTTTTCAGTGACGACCAACGGCAAACCGAGGCCTGAGGCATAGCGCAGCACCTTGGCCAGTCCGCGCGGATGGACCTCCCATCCCAGGTTTGTCAGGCCGTGGCCATCAATGTCCGCGTACCGCAACTCCACACCCATTTTTTTAAGCGGGTTGAACCGGAGGTGGATGCGCGTGTAGTAATTCACCCCGAAAAAATCAAGGGTGTCCTTGATCGGGACCTCGATCTCCACGGGCCGCGAGAAAGGGAACTTGATCACGAACACTCCGGTCCGGAAAGCGTTGATGATGGAGTGGTTGTAAAAGAAGTTCGCCCGGTTTTTGAGCAGCCGGTCAAGGGGATTCCACTTTTTCCACGGCGCGAATACGGACATGTTGTGCGCGATGCTTACGCGCGCTCCGGGCACGTACCGGTGGATGATGTCGTATGCTTTCCCGTGGCATGTGAAGATGTGCTTGAGCGCGGCAAGGGAGCGGGGAATATCCCGCAAACCCGGCGGCGTGCAGCCGTCCAGGTAGCCGCCGATCAGAATGACATAGGGCTCGTTGAAGGTGATCCAGTCACGTACGCCGGTGAGCGTTGAAGCCATCATTTCGGCATAGCGGAGGTATTTTTCCACGGACGCAAACCGGTGCCAGGGTGTCCTCTCAAGAAACCAGCGGGGGTGAGTGAAGTGGTGGAGGGTGACCATGGGCTCGATGGTATAACCGCGCAAAATATCAATAATCTCCTGGTAGTGGGCGATCGCTTCTTCGTCCCACTCGCCGGGCCGCGGCTCGATTCTGCTCCACTCAAGGGAAAAGCGGTATGCGTTCACGCCAAGATCCTTCAGAAGCTTGAGGTCCTCACGGAACAGGGCGTAGTGGTTCGTGATCTGCGGCAAATCGCCAAGCACAGGGTCCCACAGAGCCCAGTCTGCGTTCGGCGAACCCTCGAGCTGGAACGCAGAGGTGGCCACGCCCCATTGAAAATCGGCGGGAAACAACGTGCGGCTTGATCGAAGGCTATTCACCGTCGACATAGTACCCGACCCCTCTTCGCGTTTTTACGATCAATGGTCGCGCAGGGTCGTCTTCTATCTGCATGCGCAGCCGCCGGATATGGACATCGACCGTCCTCGGCTCCACAAAAGCATCGTCGCGCCAAACGGCATCGAGCAGTTGTTCGCGGCTGAACACGCGTCCCTTGCGCTCGATGAAATACAGGAGCAGGGCGAATTCCGTTGGGCTCAGATGGATATCAACGCCTCTTTTGCTCATACAGGAGCGCTCCCGATCAATGCGAAGACTGCCGAACTGCATAACATCGGTCCGCATAGCAGGGTTTTCCGCACGGCGCAGAAGGGCGTTTACGCGAGCAACCAGTTCGCGCGGGCTGAACGGTTTCGTGAGGTAATCATCGGCTCCTGTTTGCAGCCCCCGCACCTTGTCATCAATCTCGCCCTTCGCCGTGAGCATGATGACGGGGACATGGGCAGTTTTAGGATTATTTCTGATGATGCCGCAGAGCTCGATGCCCTGCAGGCCGGGCAGCAT
>Ga0187786_10000537_pt1 | contig 10360 bp, 6 predicted proteins | sample 0815_BV2_10_20_M_FD_132449 | JGI IMG/M metagenome (GOLD analysis project Ga0187786, IMG submission 132449) | Tropical peat soil microbial communities from peatlands in Department of Meta, Colombia - 0815_BV2_10_20_MG | ecosystem: Environmental > Terrestrial > Soil > Wetlands > Peat | place...
AGCTGTGCCGCAAACGAGGCCCCCGTACGGCCCGCCATGATGACCCCCGTCATGACGGCGGCCATGACTCGGGTCATTCCTATACCCACGACGTTTGCGACATAAATCTGGGCGCCGAACATCTCAAGTTGCAGAGCACCGATAAAGGCAAGGATCAATCCGACAAGCAAACTGATCAGCGAGACAATGGGAAGAGCCTCAGCTCCGCTTTCCTGGATGATGAGGAACAATTCCGAATGGCGGAATCGGGCCTTTCCGACAAGCATCTTCAAATATGCGACAAAGACCTCACCAACAAATTCGAGCATTTCGATATTTGTTCGCCAGAATAATATTGCCGATTCTCCGATGCGGCTCAGAAATGAGGTTGGGGCCATTTCCCTGCGGACTCCTGTCCTTTCAGGTACGGCAGATGCAACGGTCAGAAGTCTCTGAACGCCCTCGGGCAGCCCTTTTCGATCAACGCCGATGCTTCGTCTAAGGCTCCGGTTTATTACATCAATCAGGTAGGTCAAAAGACCGCTGTCCCAGCCGTGAAGTTCTTTTGTATCAAATGTTATGCGCCGGACCTGCGGCTCTCTTTCGAGCTGTCTCTCTACGTCGTTTGCCGAAGGGAGATCATTCTCAAGATGCCATTCTCCTGAAAGGTTTATGAGGAGCACTTCGTCGGAAGGTTTGCTGAATATTAATTTCCACTTGCCAGTATTTCGTTCCATGAAGATGCCTCTTTTTTTTATCAAACACCAAGAAATGACCACGCGAGCCGATTGTTCGGACTACTTCGGAGGGACCGTCGCCATACGGTCGGCTTCTATCACCCAGCCGCCGCCCATGGCCTTATAAAGGTTCACGAACGCCCGGAACAGAATGTCCTGGGTCTGCGTGTAAGACAATTCTCCGTTGAAAAGGCTGCGCTCGGCGTCGAGGACTTCAATGTAGCTCGTGTAGCCGTTCTCGTAGCGATGACGCGCCAGACGGGCATAGGTCGCGAGCGCCTCAATCTGCTTCGCCTGCGCATCGAGCTGCAGACGTGTCCGGTCCTGGTCGATGAGGGCGTCTTCAAACTCTCGGAACCCGTTCCTGACAGCCTGCTCGTACCCGAACAGAGCCTGCTGTTGAACCGCTTGAGCGGCCTTCACGGTCCCTTTGATTTTGCCGGCCGTGAAGATCGGACCAGCCAGACTGCCTGCATAACTCCAAGCCTTAGCCGGTCCGGTGAAGAGGTTCGAAAGCTCCGTACTCGATGAACCGAAGAACCCTGTGAGCGATATGGACGGAAAGTACTGCGCCTTCGCCACGCCGATGCGCGCGTTCGCCGCAATCAGCGCCTGTTCAGCCTGCCGGATGTCGGGACGACGCGTCAACAGATCCGAAGGAAGGCCGGCTGGTACCGCCGGCAGCGAGACCCCGTCGATCGTTTTGCCCCGTACGATCGGTCCGGGGTTCTTGCCCAAAAGGATGCTGATGAAGTTCTCTTGCTGTCTGATGCGCTTTTCCAGGTCCGGGATCGCGGCAAGGGCTACATAGTATTCCGACTGGACCTGGCTGAGCTCCATCTGCGAGATAGTGCCGCCCTTGAAACGTAATTGGAAGAGCTTCACCGATTCCTCGCGGCTCTTGGCCGTCCTCCGGGCGATATCGAGCTGCTGGTCAAGGGAGCGGAGGTCGATGTACGCCGTCGCCACCGATGTGACGAGCGACAGGATCACACCGCGCCTGGCGTCTTCGGCAGCCAGGAGGTCAGCCTGCGCCGCCTCAGTCGCCCGCCGTATCTTGCCCCAGAGGTCAATCTCCCAGCTCGCGCTGAACTCAGCCTGGTACAAACTGTATTTCGAGTTCGTCCCCGGTGGCAGTGGAATAGGGCCCTTCTTGCTTACCTGCACTCTGTCGGCGCTCCCGTCGTAGCCAAACTGCGGGAAGAGGTCCGCCCGCGTCGCGCCGTACAGACCGTAAAATTCTTCAACCCGCGCCGTGGCGACGCGGAGGTCATAGTTTTCCTTAAGCGCAGTCTCGATCAGCTCGTTCAGCGTGGGGTCTTGGAACTGCTCCCACCAGGCGGTGTTGGCCACATCTTTTGCTTCCTTCTCTTCGACGCGCCATGCTGGGAGAGTTTCAATCTCCGGACGCTGATAGTTCGGGCCGACGGCGCAGCCTGCAATTGAGAGAAGAAGAATGGGAATGATGAATAGTCTGTGCATGTCATCGTCCTCTCTTCGCGCCTTAAGTTTCCTGCGGCGGCTGCTCTCCGGCTGCGTCCGTTCCAGCTGTGTCTCTTTTTTTACCCTTGCCGAGCTTTTCGATCACATAAAACATCATGGGGATAAGGAATATGGCAATCCCCGTTGCCGCGAGCATGCCGCCTATCACGCCGGTGCCCATCACCCGCCTCGCGAAGGCCCCGGAACCGCTGGCGAGTGCGAGCGGCATGCTGCCGAAGATGAAAGCAAAGGAGGTCATCAGGATCGGGCGCAGCCGCAGACGCGCGCCGGAAAGCGCCGCGTCAGTGAGTTCTCTGCCCTTTTCGTATTCGTCCTTAGCAAATTCGACGATCAGGATGGCGTTCTTCGCTGCGAGGCCGATGAGCACGATGAGGCCGATCTGGGCGTAGATATTGAATTCCATCCCGCGGACCAGAAGCGCAGCAAACGCGCCGAAAACGGCGATGGGCGTGCCGAGGAGCACGCTGAACGGCAGCGACCAGCTCTCGTACAGAGCCGCGAGGATCAAAAAAACAAATAAAAGTGAGAGTGCGAAGATGGCCGCCGGCGGGACGCCTTGCTGGGCCTGCTGTTCCTGGAACGACATGCCGAGGTAATCGTAGCCCATGTCGGACGGCATGGTTTGGCTGAAGACCTCTTCCAGGGCCTTCATCGCCTGCGCCGAGCTGTAGCCGGGTGCAGCAGATGCAAAAATCTGCGCCGAACGGTAGAGGTTGTAACGCATGGTAAACTCGGGGCCGATCTGCGATTTGGTTTGCGTCACCGCCGCGAGAGGCACGGTATCGCCATTCGAGTTGCGCACGTAGAACTGGCCCAACTGCCCGATGTTTCTTCGATAGTCCCCTTCGGCCTCCACGTACACCTGCCACTGTCTGCCGAAGCGGTTGAAGTAGTTTACGAACTGCCCACCCATGAACGCCTGGAGCGTGCCATATACCTGGCCAAGGTTCACACCCTGGCTCAGCACCTTGTCGCGGTCCACGTCCACAAAAAACTGTGGAACGCTGGGCAAGAGGGTCGTGATCACCCGTGCCAGCTCCGGACGCTTCTGTGCGGCAGCGATGAACTTCTGGGTGTTTTCTGCCAGGAACCCGATGTCCTTGCCGGCACGGTCTTCGAGTATGAAGGTCACACCCCCGGAGGTGCCAACACCCGGAATGGCCGGCGGGGAAAAAACAAAGGCGAAACCCTGCGGCAGTTGGCTGAACTCGCGGTTGAGGCGGGCCGCGATGGCAGCGGCCTTTTCCTCCGGACGCCTCCGCTCCGACCAGTCCTTGAGCTTGATGAAGAAGAAGCCGCTGTAAGTGCTTCGCACCTGGCTCAAGAGATTGTAGCCGGAGACTGTACCGCAGAATTCCACGCCAGGGGTGTTTACGATGATGCGCTCCACTTCAAGGCCAGCCGCATCGGTGCGCTGGAGCGAGGAGTCATAGGGCAGTTGAATGCCTGCGTACAGGTAGCCCTGGTCTTCCTCCGGCAGAAAACCGCCCGGCACTGTTTTTGCGAGCAAGCCTGTTCCGAGGGTGATTGCGCCAAGAAGTACCAGTCCAATCGCCGCTTTGCGGATGATGATGTGAGATATGTTTACGTAGCTCTCCGTGCTGCGTCCGAATAAGCGGTTGAACGAGCCGTAGAAAAAGCCCAGCAGTCCGCGCGTCTCCTTCTTCGGGCGGAGCAGGACAGAGCAAAGCGCCGGACTGAGCGTCAGCGCGTTGAACGCCGAAATCAGCACCGAGATTGCGATGGTAACGGCAAACTGCTGGTAAAGCCGGCCCGTGATGCCGGGAATGAAAACCGTTGGAAGAAAAACCGCCGACAACACAAGCGCGATTGCCACGACCGGACCGGAAACTTCTTCCATCGCCTTGAGTGCGGAGTCCTTTGGCGGCATTCCATCTTCAATGTGACGTTCCACAGCTTCAACCACAACGATGGCGTCGTCTACGACGAGTCCGATTGCCACGACCATGCCCATGAGGGCTATCGGATTGATCGAGAAGCCCAGGAGCGGATAAATGGCGAAGGTGCCGATGAGAGAGACCGGCACGGCGATTGCGGGAATGAGCGTGGCCCTCCACCCCTGGAGGAAGATAAATACAACGACGATGACGAGAAACATCGCTATTACAAGGGTCAAGACGATCTCCTTGATCCCCTCGGTTACCGGGACGGTGGTGTCGAGACCGATCGAATATGTGAGATCGGGAGGGAACGATTCGCTGAGTTTTGCCATCGCTCGCTTTGCACCTTGAACCGCTTCAATGGCATTCGAGCCGGGCAGTTGGTAGAGGGCAAGGAACGCCGTCGGCTTTCCGTTGAAGCGCGCTTTCAAGCTGTAGTCCTGGGCACCCAGCTCGATGCGGGCGACGTCCTTCAAACGCACAAGAGAACCGTCGGGATTGGCTCGCAGGACGACCCGGCCGAACTCCTCAGGGGTCACAAGCCGGCCCTGTGCCCGTACCGTTGTAGTGAACTCCTGTCCTGGGGGCATGGGCTCGCCGCCGACCTGCCCGGCCGGGTTAACCGTGTTTTGTTTCTGCATCGCATCGACGATCTCGGGGATTGTGATGTTAAGGTTGGCCAAGACGTCCGGGCGCACCCATACGCGCATGGCATACTGGCCGGCGCCGAAGACCACGACCCTCGCGATGCCCTTCACCCTGGTCAGCTTGTCGTTTAAGTTGATGTAGGCGTAGTTTGACAGGAAGATAGGGTCGTAGGTCCCTTTGGGCGAATAAAGGGCGAAGTAGATGAGCGCTGCGGAGAACGATTTCTGGACCGTCACGCCGTAGTTTCGCACGTCGGTCGGAAGCTGCGTTTCCGCCTGGGACTCGCGCAGCTGAGCAAGCACTTGATCGGTGTTCGGGTCGGTCTTCACGTCAAAGTTCACGGTCATCTGCATCAAGCCATTGTTGGCATTGATGGAATACATGTAGTTCATATTGTCCACGCCGCTCATCTGCTGCTCGATGGGGGTTGCCACCGCCTGCTCAAGTGTCAGCGCGTCGGCTCCCACGTAAGTGGCCTGCACGACGATCTCGGGAGGGATAATATTCGGATACTGCGCCACCGGCAGCCCGATCATGGCGACCAGGCCGACGATTACGGTGGTGATCGCTATCACGATCGCCACGATAGGACGATTGATGAAGAACCTGTACATGACGCTTACCTCGGCTGATATTGTTGTGTTTGTGTCGGTTTTGTTTTCGGTGTTATGGACTCCGGGGCGACCTCGGGACCGGGGCTGTACGGTTTCGGATTCACGCGCATGCCCTCGCGCACCTTCAGTGTTCCCTCGACGATCACGCGTTCACCCGGCGTAAGGCCCTCGTCAATTACCTGGAGGGTACCGACCTGCTGCCCCACCTTGACCGGTCTGATGGTTACCGTGTAGTCGGTATTCACCACCGCAGCCAGGTAATTCCCCTGGAGCTCGGTCACTGCTCGCTGGGGTATGAGCAATGCCCCCTTCTTTGTCCCGATAAACACATGGACCGTTACAAACTCCCCGGGGCGGAGTAAATTGCCCGGATTGGGGAAAATCACCTCAGCCTTTAATGTGCCCGTCCTAGAATTTACCTCCCGATCAATGGCGTACCATGTGCCTTTGTACGGATAGAGCGACCCATCCGCCAGGAACAGTTCTATTACGAGCTTTCTTGCTTCCTTGAGTGCCTCAGACCCGGACGAAAACCGTTTCACGAAGTCGGTGTAAGTTTGTACGTTGATGGTGTAATAAGCCTTGATCGGATCGATCGTGGAAACCGTCGTCAACTCCCCTGTCTGAGCCGGGCCGACCAGATCGCCGATCTGCGCTTTGGCGATGCCGGCGATGCCGGTGATCGGAGAGGTGATTCTGGTGAAACCGAGGTCAAGCCGAGCTTTTTCCACCGCGGCCTGTGCTGCCGTAACGGCTGCCAGGGCCGACAGCTCAGCCCCGGTGGCGTCGTCGAGGTCTTTCTTGCTTACCGCGTTCTCTTCGGCAAGGGGCTTGATCCGTTCGAGATTTTCCTTGGTATTCGTATGCTGCGCTTCAGACTGGGCAAGGTAACCCTGTGCCTGGTCAAGCGCGGCCTTGAAGGGACGCGGGTCGATCTCGAACAGCACCTGTCCCTTCTTTACCAGATCGCCTTCCTTATAGTCCTGTCTGATCAGATAGCCCGTGACCTGAGCCCTGATAGTGGCATTGACCAAGCCGTCAGTGGTCCCGACCCACTCATGAATGATTGGGACATCTTTTTGGATCACATCCGCCACTTCGACAACCGGGGGTGGGGGAATAGCCGGTTTCGTCTTCTTGCACGCCGATAGAGCGATTAGCGACGTGCACGCGAAGACGGCAACGGAAAAATGCAAGGCAAGTCCCATGAAGCTTTTGGATTTTTCCCGGCGGTCCATCGATCGTCCTCCCTTACCAGAGAATTTCGAGCTCGCGTTCTTTTATTGTTCCCACATGTGTCGACCGCACGCTGATAAAGCAAATAAATGTCTCAACCGGGCCGAAACGTTGTATACTGACATGGGATCAACTCTTTCAGCGCTTCGTGTGAATGCCTTCTTTGAAGAATGTCAGGGCAAGCCGGCGCCCACCCTGACCGTGAAAACTCCCTCTTACTTGAAGGTCGTCAAAATATAAGTGGCTATCTCACTTGCTTCTCTATCCGATATAGTATTCGCATCAAAGGGGGTCATGCCGGGCCCGGGCTTTCTCATCAGCCCGATGATATCCTCAGCATTCCTGACACCGTTCGCGTCACGATCCTTTTTGTGTAGTGTCTTCTTCGGGTTTATGATATTCCCGCCGTCAGGATGGCAGACCGTGCAGTTTTTCTTGAACTCTGCTTCCCCGGGCATCGCACTAACAGCCTTTCCTACAATACCGAACGTGACAAACAAACAGAGCGCCATAATCGCAATACACAATGTAAATACTCTGCCCATATTAACAGCCCTCCTTCTTTGAAGTTTTCGGCTTCGTTCATTCTCTTCCATTATCGCGTGCGTCATGCAACCTTCGACGCCAGTTCAACTCTATGGAAATCGTCCTTCGCACAATACAATTTCTATCTACACGAGCGGTCCCGGGTTCTTCAGATATTTCTTCCTGATGATGTCGGCCGTCCAGTAGGCGAGCGCTCCGACCGTTCCGGTCGGGTTGTATCCGGCGTTTTGAGGGAACGCACTGGCGCCTACGACAAAAAGATTCGATACATCCCAGCTCTGGAGATACCTGTTCACCACGCTCGTTTTGGGATCTGCTCCCATAATGGCGCCGCCGGTGTTGTGAGTAGTCTGATAGGGCACGATGCTGTAATGCTGCACCTGCTTCTTTTCCTCAGTCCCATACCATCCCGTTCCCGCCACCGTGAACTTGCTCGGGTTCATCGCCTTCGCTATTTTCGTGGCAACGTCGGTAAGATAGCCGATCCTTCTGAGTTCGTTTTCCCTCCAGTCAAAGGTCAGACGAGCCATAGGCAGGCCATAAGCGTCCCGGTAGGTCGGATCGAGATCGAGATAGTTATCACGGTAAGAAAAAACACCGCCACTCGTTGACATCGTGAAAGCTCGATTGTAGTATCTGGCGACCGCCTTTTTCCATTCGGATCCCCAGCGCGGCGTGCCAGGCGGCGTCGGATGCGTCTGAATAGGACGAGAACCGGTAATCTGGGTGAGCACGTACCCTCCGCCCATGAACCCCAGGCCGCTGTGGTCGAAATTGTCTCCGTTGAAATCGTCGATCAGCACCCCGCAGGCTCCCGCACCCATGAAATTATTCATTATCTTATCTTCAAAGTACACGGCGACGCTGCTCGTCACCTGGTACGCGTAGTTCTTGCCGACGATTCCCTTGCCCGTTGCGGGATCATAGGGCTGTCCGATACCGGATAGCAGGAGGAGGCGTGTATTATTGAAAACATAGGAAGTCAGAAAAACGATGTTGGCAGGCTGCTCATATTCTTCACCCGTCACCAGATCGAGATAGCTGACACCCACTGCACGACGCCGGGAGTCATCGAGAAGAATCTTCGTTACCATGGAATTCGTGCGGATCTCAAAGTTACCCGTTTTCATTGCTGCCGGGAGAACCGTTGTCTGAGGTACGGCTTTCGCAAACATCTCACAACCGAAGCGTTCGCAATAGCCGCAGTAGGCGCAGGAGCCCAATTGAATTCCGTCCGGGTTCGTGTACGCCTTCGTACAGTTCGACGACGGCTGAGGGAACGGGTGATATCCCAATTGCTCGGCCGCTTTCCTGAAGAGAAATGTCGCATGCGTCATTTTCATGGCCGGATTTGGATATTCGCGCTGACGGGGACCTTCGAAAGGATTTCCTCCCGGCTGGATCTTGCCTTTCAGGTTTCCGGCCTTGCCTGTTGTGCCGCAGACATATTCGAACTGATCGAAGTACGGTTCGAGCTCATCATACGTCACCCCCCAATCCTGGACCGTGCAGTCCTCCGGCAGTGCGTTCTTTCCATAGCGGGTCGTGATCCTGCTTTTGGTCTCAAAGTCCCATGGCAGGAAACGGTAGTGCTGGCCGTTCCAGTGAACGCCGGCTCCGCCCACTCCGTCGCCCGGCAGAAAAGAGCCGAGGCGGCGCATCGGCCTCGCCGTCTGACTGCGGCTGTTTCGGAACGTTATGGTTTCCCGAGAGGGGTCCTGCATGAAATCGTAACGGACTGCATATCTCAGCTCGTCATGGATACGGGGAACCAGAAAATCCGGGATAGTGTCCCTGTTTCCTCCCCGCTCCAATCCGACCACCTTGAGGCCGGAAGCAGCCATCTCTTTGGCAAGGATTCCGGCTGTCCAGCCAACACCGATCGTGACCGCATCAACGGGTTTCAATTTTTTTGGCATGGCTAACTCCTCTCCTCAATTTTTCTCGGTTTATGTACAACATGACCATGATCGTCCAGACTGGCTTGGCCCTGAAGAACATCGGCGATGCCGACGGGCTCAACGTCGTATGGCTTGTTATATTCTTCGATCAGACCCGCATAGGAAGCTGCGACTCCGGGAAAGCCCACGAGTTTCCACCCGACCTTGTCCCTGTTGCCGCCGTAGATCGGATCTGCAAAGAAACCTTCCATCGTGTTGTCGTAAAGCATTCCAAAGAAGGTTTTTGCAGGGAGTTCTCCGAGCGAGACGGTTCCGGAATCGAGTCCTTTGAGCACTTCATCCTGCTCCTGCATCGAAAGTCCGTCAAAGGTCTTGCCGTATTTCTTTTTACAATACTGATTCGTAAGAGTAATTCCCAATCGATAGACCTCCTGGGGGGACAGCGGCAGCTGATAGCCCTGCTCCGGAATACTCTCACCCCAGGGTCCCTGGCGGTATGTCTTGGCGCCTGTGCCGAAGGTCCCGGCAAGCTGCTGGTCTATGAAATACGACACCCCTGCCTCCAACGCTCCGGGACCCAGTTCGTCCTTCGGGATAAGACGGGACACAGCGGCTTCGACAAAAGCCGACTCCGGAGTGGTGAAGAAAGCATAGCCTTCCTTCAACGTGCCAAGACCCGCTGTCTGAGCCCCTGTTCCCGATGGGAGTATCGTGACAACTCCCATCGCGCCAAGCATTTCCAGAAATTTTCTTCTACTCATGGCTTTCATAGTCGACCCTCCTTCTTCGCGCAGGATTGAAATTATTAAACCGGTCATCTCTGCGGATTTCCTTCACTTCGAACCCTTGCTATTTCTTCCGACGTAATCGGCGGAGCGTTATTTCCCCAACTCGTCCGCTCATGGTTGATTACCGCGGCTGCCTCCTCATCGGAAAGCTGGCCGGCCCATGCAGGCATCGGGGTCTGGTATTTCCTGCCGTTGATCGCGCCTCCCGCTTTTCCAAACAGCACTATCTTTATGTGTTCTGAAGGATCCTGTGCCGTTACCACCGGATCGCCGGCCAAGGGGGGAAATACATTCGGTACCCCCTGGCCATTTATCTGATGGCAGTTCGCGCAACTGGTGCGATAGAGCTCCGCACCGAGCCCGGATGCCGGCTTTTCCGTCTGTCGAGCAACAACCTTATATGTCGGAGTGTCCGCGAACCGGGGCGTGGGTTTCCACTGCTGGATGCCGTAGTACATCGCCCATGCGACGATTCCGATCAAAACAACCCAGGCCCATGTCGGAACG
>Ga0187786_10000538_pt1 | contig 10270 bp, 12 predicted proteins | sample 0815_BV2_10_20_M_FD_132449 | JGI IMG/M metagenome (GOLD analysis project Ga0187786, IMG submission 132449) | Tropical peat soil microbial communities from peatlands in Department of Meta, Colombia - 0815_BV2_10_20_MG | ecosystem: Environmental > Terrestrial > Soil > Wetlands > Peat | place...
AAGAACTGCTTTACAGTTCGGACAGGCATGCAGCCTCTCTGACAGGGTCTTGGGCACCCTTGTTCCGCAGATCGAACAATCCTGGCTGCTGTAGGATGGGTTTACTCTGACCACGTCATTACCTCTGAGCATCACACTCTTATAGACGGTATAACGGATCAGATTGCCCCATCCGGCATCAAGGATTGCCTTGGCAAGGTGAGGATTCCTCACCATGCCGGGTATGTTCAGTTTTTCAAACGCGATGTACGCATAGTTCATCACCAGCCAGAAAGACAGCTTGTGCAGAAAATCTTTACGCTGGTTCGCGACGTGCTCGTGAGCCTTGGCGAGCTTGATCCGCTGTTTGTCCCGGTTGACCGACCCTTTTTGATTCCGGGATAGCTTGCGCTGCTCCTTCTTGAGGAGCCGTTCGGACTGCCGGAAATACTTCGGGTGTTCGGTATAGCTCCCATCGGAGGTGGTAACCTGCTTCAGAAGCCCGACATCAACGCCGGTCTGCTTGCCGTTATCCGAAAGCTTTGGCTTCAGGGCCTGCTCGATCGAGATGCAGACATACCAGTCGCCAGATGAGGTTCTTTTGACAGTGACGGTTTTGGCATTCTGCCAGTCTACCGGACGGTGCAGTCTGATCTTGATATCCCCGATGCCTGGCAGGGTTATAACAGCAAATCGACTGTCGGCATCACAAGAAAGCTTCAGCACTTCAGTCTTCCCCGTCTTCCCTGACATCCAGACTTGGGGGAAGGTGAACGAGGAGAACTTCTCCAACTTCTTCATGCGGGGATACCCGACCCTGATCTTTTCCCCGGATTTCTTGCGCTTGATATCGTCGAAGAACTTCTGATATGCCTTGTCCACACGCTGCAGACAGTCCTGCAGGACCTGACTGTGGACCATGCGTAGTGCCGGGTCAGCTTTCTTCAGTTTTGGCAGTGCGTTTTGCTGGTCGGAGTAGGTGACTGATTTGCCGGTGATCTTGTATGTCTCTTTCCGCTCGGCAACCGCACTGTTATACAGTCCTCCCAAGGTCCATAGCCAGTTTTCCATACGGTACTGTTGCAGATCGGTCGGGTAAGCACGATATCTGCAGGCAATACGGACGGTCGGAACTTCAGTCTTGTTGCTGTTCTTTTTGGGTCTCGACATAGTGTCGTATTGTCTCAAGGGTTACCTGTCCGGTTGTTGCAAGGAAGTATGAGGGGGACCAAAACACTCCGCCCCATAAATGCTTCTTCATCACCTGAGGGAATTCTTGCCTCAGCTTCCTTGATGTAACCGACTTCAGGCTGTTGATGAATCTGGAGATAGACAGTGACGGACGACCGGAAAACAGTATGTGGATATGGTCCTTGTCTGTCTCCTGCTGAAGGATTTGCACCTTGAAGTGCTCTGCGACTTGTCCCACCAGGCCCTTCAATCGCTCATCAAGCATCCCCGTCAGTATCTTCTTGCGATATTGCACGCACATAACCAGGTGGAACTGAAGCGCATATACAGAATGGCATCCTTTATCCAGCTTGTATTCCATGTCTCATTGTACCATCAGAACCAACTTAGGGGCATTTCATCCCACTACCTCACGGAAGGGGACTTCTTGCCCGTTAAGTTAAAAACCATCCTGTCGTTTTTTCCGTTTACAAATTAACCATGCGCCGCTGAAAAAAAAGGCCTCCCGAAGGAGGCCGAAAATAATTGCCATGGAACTGAATGTTCCGAGCTCACTCAGTCATGCTTTTCTTTCTCAAGCGCCGGACAACCGGCAGACCTGCCAACCCCGCTGCCATGAGCAGCATGGTTGCAGGTTCCGGCGTAACTGCGGCAGAGGTGTGTCCGGTAAGGGTTGCAGACGTAATGGTCGGATTGGTTTGGCCATTACCATAAAACCGCACGCGGAATGTATCGTCGAGAACATTGTCGCACTTTTCGCCGCCCGTGAGACAGATATTAACTTTTCCCAGCGCATCCGAAGGAAGTGTAAACGGAAGGGTGGACGGGGGAAAACTATAGGGAACGTCGCCGTTATGACCAAAAACAACTTGATAAGAATATCCGGGAGCCAGCCCCGCGATATCGAGAGTCAGGTCCGTGAATACAACATATTCAGAGACGGACTTCCCATAATTCGGATTCGCGAACTGCAAATTCGGGTTCATACCGGGATAATCTTCAAATACTGCATTCGATGAATAAGACAGAGCAAACGCGCTCGATGCCATGAGCATACACGCCGCAACCAGACCGACAAATACTTTTTTCATGATTTTCCGCGCCCCCTTATATATATGAAAACTTTTTATGATGAACTATAACTTATTGATTCCGTAAAAAACATTGGCCTAACGGTTCAGGTTGTCAAGTTATTGGTTATAATACTTTAGATGGATATAAATTACAACCATAAAACAACAAAAAGCCCCCAAAGCCTTTGTAGCGGCAGCTTCGTAACGATACGAACTTAGCGTAAAATGCGACTTTCCGATACAACAGAGACGAGTTGTGAGCGGTTGGTGACGTTGAGCTTTTTGAAGACGCGGTTGAGATGGGCTTTGATGGTCTGTTCGCTGAGTTTCAGCGTGTTGGCGATTTCCTTGTTCGTCATACCGTCGCAGACGTAGCTTACTACCTCGCGTTCGCGGGTACTCAGGATATCGTGGCCGCCGGTAGTGCCGCGCCGAGCGCCGTAGGCCTCCACAAATGCCTTCATTATATCTCTGCCGACCCAGAGTTCGCCCGCCATAACAATGCGAATGGCCTTGGCAAATATAGGCAGGTCGGAGTCGGCGCCGACAATACCCGATATCGGGTAAAGAGAAAGAATGCGCACGACGTCGGCACGCGAAAGCCCGGTATCGACCACTATTGTTCTGGCCATGGGATGGCGCTTGGTGCAGCCGTCGTTGATGCTGCGATCATCGACTATCAACAGATCGGGGTTCATGCCGCTCGTGATAAGCTCATTGTGCGTAAGCACAAGATATTTCTCCAGATGCGCCGAGAGGTAATTCTTGAGCGCATCGCCCATGAGCGCATTGGCGAGATGAATAGCCACGCAGGTCATGGTACCGCTGCCGCCGTCTACTTTCTTTTTCTCTCCCATTCCCATGCCGTTCTGATGATAAAGCGAAGATCATCGTGTTTCGGTGCCCACTTCAGGGATCGTTTGATCTTTCCCGAATCAGCTACGATGACTGCAGGGTCTCCGGCCCTGCGGCCGACTTCTTCAACCGGAAAATCGATGCCGGTAACTTCCTTTGCGATTGAGACGACCTCGCGCACCGAGAATCCGTGTCCGTATCCGCAATTGAAAATATCGCTCGCGCCACCTGCTCCCAGATGCTCCAGGGCGAGCAGATGCGCGTCTGCAAGGTCATCGACATGAATATAGTCGCGGATGCAGGTTCCGTCCTGCGTTGCATAATCGGTGCCGAATATCCGCAGTTTCGGAAACTCCCCTTTGGCTGCCTTGAGGCAGCAGGTGATAAGGTGCGTCGCATTTGCGTAAGCCTGGCCGATTCTTCCTGCCGGGTCGGCGCCGGCCACATTGAAGTACCGGAGCGCCACATAGCGGAAATCCGGGTCCGAAGCAGCCAGGTCGCGCAGGATGAACTCGGTCATCATCTTCGACGTGCCGTACGGATTAATCGGGCTGAGCGGCGTCTGTTCCGTTACCGGCATCACCTCCGGCATCCCGTAAACCGCCGCGGTCGACGAAAAAATGAAGCGGCCGACCTTTTCCCGGCGAAGCACGCGAAGAAGGTTCAGCGCGTTCGCCGAGTTGTTGCCATAATAGCCGAGCGGATCGGCCACGCTTTCGGGGACGACGATTGATGCCGCGAAGTGGATGACTGCATCAGGTTTGAATTTCCGAACGGCCTCGGTAATGGCATGTTCATTATTCAAGTCGCCGACAAAAAGCTCTCCGGAAAGCACGGCCCACCGGTTGCCGGTCGAAAGATTATCAAAGGTAAATACTTCGTGTCCCCGTTCACCCAGCATTCGTACGACATGGCTGCCGATATAGCCGGCGCCGCCTGTCACAAAAACTCTCATCGTCCCCTCTGCTTTTCTCTTTTTTTATGATAGACTTCTTCAAAAGACTTGCACTATTATACACACGTGTAACCCAATTTGCATCCGCATCGGACGGATGTCCCGATCTTTTTACCTGATGGGCAGTGACTTTACGCGCGGGTTTTTGCCGCCCGTGTGATTGGTCGCGCACATTCGGTAAAATAGAAGGAGAGTGAGTCAGTCGGAAGGTAAGTTATGGATCATGAACCGTCAGACATGAACACACACCTCTTTCACCGCGACTTTTCGGATATCGAAAAGCTGGCTGCGCTCGGTGAACTCCTGGCCGGGCTCGCCCATGAACTGAACAGCCCTATTTCCTCGATCATCGGTTTTTCTGAAATGCTGCAGGCGCAACCTCTCGACAAAAAATCCCACGACAGATACATCCAGAACATTCACGGCGCCGCCGTGCGCGCCTCGAAAATCATTGAAGGGCTGCTGCTCCTTCTGAAACAGCAGAAACAGTCGTTTACGCCTATCCTCGTCAACAATGTCATCCGCAAGACCGTGCCGCTTTTTGATTACCAGTTGCGGGCAAAAAAGGTGGACCTCGTACTCGACCTTGCATCGGGGCTGCCGTTTGTCCAGGCGGACTTCCACCGTCTGCAGCAGGTGGTCTTCAATCTCATGATGAACTCCATTCAGGCCCTTGAACAGTGGGGAGGCGAACGCAGGCTTACCGTCTCGACCGCCGCACGGGGCGATTCAATTGAAATAAGCGTGCAGGATACCGGCCCCGGCATTCCGCCGGCCCAGGCCGATACTATTTTTACGCCGTTCTTCACGACTAAGCAGCACGGCACCGGCCTGGGGCTGAGCATCGTGCAGAGCATTGTCGTGGAGCACGGCGGCACCATCGCGCTGAAGCCGCAAGCCGCCGGATGTTGCATTACCGTGACCCTGCCGGTCGGACAGCAGGTTGTCGCCCTCAGCACATTCGGCGAGACGCCGCAGCCGGAGCGCCCGGCCCCGCGCGTGCTCATCGTGGACGATGATGAATTCGTCGTTGACACCTTCTGCGGAATGATGGAGCACATGGGCTACCACGTCACCTTTGCCACGTCGGGCCCGGCGGCACTGGCGGCACTTTCGCATTCATCGTTTGCCCTCATCTTCGTCGACTACCGGATGCCGGGCATGGACGGGATCACGTTCATCCAGGAAGCTTTGAAGCGAATCAAGGAGCAGCACATCATTTTAATGACGGGAGATCCCTTCTTCGACCCGGCTGACGTACTTAAGGATATGACCGTGCCGGTCCTGCGCAAGCCGTTTGCGCTGGATGACCTCAGGGCGATACTCGATAATTTTCTGCCGCGGGAGAATTGAGCGAATGACGGTATTTGAGCGCATAGAAGAGTTGAAGAAGCTCCCGACCCTCCCGGAGAATCTCGGGAGTCTCATCGATGTGCTCAATAACGAGTCGGCGTCGATACGCGATCTGGAAAAGGTGATCCGCCGCGATCAATCGGTTGCGGCCCGTCTTATCACGGTGGCCAATTCCCCGGCATTCGGCCACGCCGGTTTCATCAACAGCATCGAACAGGCAATCCTCGTTTTGGGGTTCGATCTCGTGCGCAGCATTGCAGTCGGGGTTTCGATTTTTCAGTCTTTTCCGATACCGCGTCTGCTCATGAAGCATCTCTGGGCGCATGCATATTGCACCGGCCTTACTGCCAGCCTGCTTTCGCAAAAGATGCGGCGTGCCGACAAAGGAGTCTGTTTTCTGGGAGGGCTGCTCCATGATATCGGTCGCATCGTGTTCCTGACGCTCTTTCCGAAAGACTATTCAATCGATCAGGATGCCGACTGGCTTATCGAAACCGAAAAGAAACGATTCGGCTGTTCTCATCCTGAAGCGGGCGGCCATTTCCTGCACACGCTGAACGTGCCTGATGAAGTAGCCGGTGCCGTCTCTTCGCACCACACCGCCGTGCCGGACAATGATAACCCGCACCGCGATGCGTTTGCCTGCGTTTATCTGGCGGAGGGGATGCAGCAGATCGTGAATCCTTCCTTTGCGTGTGACAGCCTCTGGACCGGAGATCACCAGACCCTGCTTGAATCTTACGGACTCGGGGTGCCGGATCTTGAGACGATTGCCGTGGTGCTGCGGACCGAGGAGCAGGGAATGATAGAATTTCTGGACATATGATCTGAATGACGCAACCGGAAACGACCCCGCCTGCAATAATGATGAAAGAGAAGAACTATTGAACATCCGTCCGGGCGAAATTTGCCGCAATGGATTTGCTATATGCGTAATAACTGATTGTATTCCCTGAGCACATAAACAGCCAGCGCCGCCGCCATAACGAGAAGCATACCGATAACTATCCGATTCGTCTTTTTTTCTTTCCTGCTTCGCCCGACGAGGCCGAACCCGTTTACGGCTGCCAGTTTGTCCTTCGATTCCACCATATCGCTTCTCTATATCGCCGGGTCTGGAGAAAACTGAAGAAGCGGCAGGCCGTCCCCGCGTATGTAGGCGCGTCAGAGCGGCTGCCGTCTTGTCGTGCCTTATGTCAGCATGTCAGAAAGCTAATACCTCGGCGGAGGTCCGGAAGAAGGTCCATTGCCCCCCGGATAGTCGGGCGGAACGCCGCTGTCAGTGTTTGGAGGCGGCGGAGCCACATACCCTCTTCTGTACATGCGCCGGTTAGGTTCGGCCATTGCGGGGACCTGATTGCCTTTGGAGTACATGCATTGCTGGTACGCGATATCATATCTACGCTGCACATTCCTGCCGGAGGCATATGCCCAGTCTGATCCGGCCAGCGTTCCGAAAAGGAGGCCGGTCGCCGCACCTATGGCAGCCCCCGAGCCGACATGCCCGCCTGCCGATCCGATTGCCGCACCGAGTCCTCCGCCGATAACCGTGCCCGCGACAGCTCCCGATGCCGTATTCTGATTAACGGTTTCCTGCGGAGAAATTCCGGTCTGCTGCGCCGCCCATTGGCGGCAGATGGCATCCTCTGCCTGAAATTGCTCGAAGGGCTTTCCCGGGGCCGGAAATACCGCAACGGAAGGACCTACAGGAACTGTAGCACAGCCACCGATCGACGCAAGGACAATGATCACGGAAAGCAGCTTGATTCCCTTCTGCCGCACCATCGCTAATACCTCTCTTCTCTTGGACTCGGCGGCTGCACGCTGCCTGATGACCGCTCACGCGGGGCCGCTGCCGGGTTATTCATCGAATCGCGATCATCCGGAGCAGACGGAACGACTTTCAGCCAGCCGCTCGGGCATCTCCTTACATACGGATAATAGCCCTGCGGTTGAGTACAATAGTACCAGTAAGGCTGTTCCGTTTGCTGCGGCTCCCGGTCGCGATATACTGTTGTTTCCCGCTCGATAACGACAGGAGGCGCGGGATAGTATGGATAATAGGGATAATATGGGGGCCCCCACCATCCCGGGCCGATCCAGATGCCTCCGCCAAAATGTCCCCCTCCGTGCCCTCCGTGCCATCCGTGATCTCCCCGCCACGCTGCCTGACCGGGAACAGAACTTACCGCAATCAAAAGCATCACCATCAAAATGGGTAAAACGTTCTTCATCGTGTCTCCTCCCTTTGAGGGCCGATATATATCTCCTCCTGCAAACTGCTACAAATGCAGCATGCCCTCACCTCATCTTCACCGCCCTGACAACCGCTCTGCGGACAAAAACATCTGAGCTTGTTTACCATCGGTGGTAATGATATGGTCCACGGTCATGATAGTCGAAATAGATCGACGGACCATAATAATATCCGGGAGCATAATAATAAGGATATCCAGAGCCGCTGTACGGAGCGCCTGGATAATCATAGCTCGGATATGGCGGTGGTGCATAAGCCACGCATCCGATGAGCATCAGTATCAGACTGCAGAGAATCAGAAGGCTCATCTTCGCTTTCATGACATTCACCCCTCTTCCTGCACTGCCACACCGGATAAGGCACGGCGCATCATCCATCTCATGATGCTGCCTGCCTCCCGGTACGACCCCTCACCAATTATATTTTAGCTCTTCTCGACACGTTGTCCAACCACGCATTATCATTACGACACATGCAAAAATGGGTTGAGCAGCGTGCAGCATCCATGGCTATGATATGCTTCAATCCCTTATTACTGTTGCTGCTTGCGCTGTTCCATTTTTTCGCGGAATCTTTCTTTGCCTTCCTCATGCCCCGCCCTCATCTTATGACGGCAGACACGCAGGTCTTCATTGCTCTTGGCCGCCTCTACGCATGCGCGCACTTCCTGACGCTTCTGGGCCATGACCTTTTCCCGCTCGTCCATACGCTGAAGAATATTCGCCTTTTTCGTCGCGAAATCCTCCGGAGCTTTCTGCGCCGACGTACCCTCAGCACCTGCCAGGCCTACGCTCGCAAGAATGGCCGCCGAACATACCGATACGATAATTTTTTTCATGACTTGAGCCTCCTGTGGTCTTTGTTGATGTGGACAGTGAAAGCAGGGAAAGGTTTAATGGCGAATGGAAAGACAAGCGGGCGGACATTGAGGGGGTGGGGTATCCGCCCCCTCAATGAGCATATCGAGATTTATGCCTGAATATTTACCGTAACGCTGATGTTTTTGGCCTGCATATTGGAATCATTCTGGCCCATCATAGACGAATAAGCGGCATTTGCGCGGTGATGATGGTGATCATGGCCTTTGCTCCCCTGGGCCGACGCCATGTCGGTCTGCATATGCTGAACCGCTTTTTTCAACGCATCCTGAGCCGATGTAATCTTGCTCTGATCCCCAGACTGCTGGGCCGAGAGGGTAGCCTGTAATGCATCGCTGAGGGACTGTAGGTCAGTGCGAAAAGATGCATTGCTCTCAGAGGCCTGTTGCCCATGGTGATGGCCGTGTCCCTTTTGGAGCCCGGCAAGAACGTTCTGAAATCCCTCAAGCGCTTTTTTGAGCGTGTCCGGCGCGGGCGTGAGCTGGTCCTGATTGTTTGACTGACTTGCCGTTGATACTGACTGCAAAGCGCTCATGAGATTCTGCAGACCGCTCTGAAAGGACGCGTTTTGACCGGAACCGTTGTTCGTCTTGTCGCTGCCGGAGTCGGTCTGAAGCTGCTGAATAGCCGTCAGCAGGGCGCTCGCCGCGCTCGTTATCCGGGCCTGATCACCGCTGTCTTCAGCCTTCAGGAGATCCCTGAAATCCTTGCGAAAAGCCTTGAAGTCAGATTTCAGCGAACTGATTGATTGTGTGCTACTGCCGATAGCTTCGATGGACATTGATCTGCCTCCTTATTGACATTGGATGTCATCAAAGATTGCAATATCCATGCCCCCAAATCAATACGAAAGATTGCAATGGTAAGTTTCGGCGATAACTGTCTATCAGTCTGATTTCGTTAGTTTTTATGAAGGCTCATCGATACCTGTAGAAATCCCGTACGCCAGTCCGTCATACAAACGCGCAGTGAAAGCGGCAATTTTTTCCGCTCCAGATGAGGACCGGGGGATCACCGAGCTGTGATAGATGCAAATGCCAGTCTCAGACGCAGAATAAGGCGATTTATCCATTTTTTCATGCCGGGCACAGGTGTGGTTACCGCAGATGCACCCTCCAAGAGCTCGAGCAGATGCGTGCTTGAGCGGCCTTCCTTTATGAAAGTATTCTTACAGCCCATGCAGTAGGTGACTACGGCACTGCCGGCCTGCCTTGCAATCTTTCCGGCGAATCTGCCGGCAAGCTCCGGCTCAAGCCCTCTCAGCCCTCCACCGCAGCCGCAGCACTGAGGCGCTTCTGCTCCATCGGCGGGTCTGCCCGCAATTGCAAGGGCGTGCTCTCTCAGCCCCCCGATGCGAACGGATGGGCAGGGATGATGAAAAGCAGCCCCTGACGGCGTGTCGCGAAAAAGCGGGGCGGGCAAGACCGTCAGGACATGGCGGACAGAGAGCGTCGGCAATCGAGGCTCAAGCACTTTGGTGCAATTGATGCAGCCGGTGATGATCGTTTCCACTCCGGAACGTCGGAGTCGATTTTGAATACATGAGATCGCGTCATCCACGGCCTCGACATCCCCTAGTTGCCAGAGCGGATCGAAGCAACAATCCAGAACGATTCCAACCTGCTCATGGAGATGCTTCGCGAGATGCCGTACGACAACCCCTACGAGCGTCGGATTTGTGCCAGCCAACCCGCATCCCGGCCAAAAGACCGTCCGGGCTGGCTTCCAA
>Ga0187786_10000539_pt1 | contig 10268 bp, 7 predicted proteins | sample 0815_BV2_10_20_M_FD_132449 | JGI IMG/M metagenome (GOLD analysis project Ga0187786, IMG submission 132449) | Tropical peat soil microbial communities from peatlands in Department of Meta, Colombia - 0815_BV2_10_20_MG | ecosystem: Environmental > Terrestrial > Soil > Wetlands > Peat | place...
CGAGCAGGCCGGCGTTGGCACGGCGACCCTGATGACCGGCAGCGGCAATGTGGTGGCCAGCAGCAGTAGCGATATCGGCGGCCTGCTGCCGTCGCTGCCCTCCTCGATGCAACTGCGGCAAGCCCGCCAGAGCCGTGGCATCAGCGCTGTCGAGGGTGAGGCCGCGAGCGGACTGACGGTGCGGGTGCTGGTACCCGTAAGCGGCTTCAGTCTCGGCGCCGAGCCGCGCGTGCTGCAACTGATTCAACCCGTGCCTGACGCCATCGGCAAGAGCGCCGAGTCGGTGCAGGCCGCCTATCGCGACTACCAGGAGCTGCAACTCGGCAAGGAAGGCCTGAAGCGGATCTACACCCTGACGCTGACCTTTGCGCTGCTGGTGGCGCTGTTCGCGGCGGTGGCACTGGCCTTCTTTCTCGCCGAGCGCCTGGCGCGGCCGCTGCTGATCCTGGCCGAGGGCACCCAGGCAGTGGCCGCAGGCGACTTTACCCCGCGCGCGGCCTTGAAATCCCACGACGAACTGGGTGTGCTCACCCAGTCGTTCAGCGACATGACGCGGCAGCTCGACGAGGCCCGCAGCGAGGCGGAGCGGCATCAGGCTTATCTGGAAAGCGTGCTGGCCAACCTGTCCGCCGGCGTGCTGGCCTTCGATGCCGAGTTCCGCCTGCAAGCCGCGAATCGCGGCGCCAGCACCATTCTCAAGGACGACCTGACGACGCTGGGCAATGCCCCGCTGGCTGGGTGGCCGCGCCATGCCGCCCTGGCCGTCGCCATCGTCGAGAGCTTCCGCGAGCGCGGGCCGGAATGGCAGCAGCAGCTCGAACTCGAAGGCCCGGACGGCGTGCCGCAGACGCTGCTGCTGCGCGGCTCGACGCTGCCCGAAGCGGGCGGCGGCGGCTACGTCGCTGTGTTCGACGATATCAGCCAGCTGATTTCCGCGCAGCGATCGATCGCCTGGGGCGAGGTGGCGCGCCGGCTTGCCCACGAGATCAAGAATCCGCTGACGCCGATCCAGCTTTCCGCCGAGCGGCTGCACATGAAGCTGACCGATCGGCTGGACGATGCCGGCCGCGAGATGCTGCGGCGTTCCATCACCACCATCGTCAATCAGGTCGAAGCCATGAAGCACATGGTTAACGACTTCCGCGACTATGCCCGCATGCCGCCGCCGACGCTGGCGCCGTTGGACATCAACGCTTTGGTGAGCGAAATGCTGCAGCTATACGAGGCGGACGCGGTGATGACCCTGGTTGCCGATCCGGCGCCGGATTTGCCGCCTGCCCTGGCCGACGGCAGCCAACTGCGGCAGGTGCTGCACAACCTGATCAAGAATGCACGCGAGGCACTTATAGAGCATCCGCCGGCGGCTGGCGAGCCGCGGCTGGTGATAGCGACTCGTGCCGAAGAACGGCGCGTGGTGCTGTCGGTGAGCGACAACGGCCCTGGCTTCGGCGCGCAACTACTGACGCGCGCCTGCGAACCTTATGTCACCAGCAAGGCCAAGGGCACGGGCCTGGGGCTGGCGATCGTCAAGAAGATCGTGGATGAACACAAAGGAGACCTTCGGCTGGCCAACCGCGAAGGCGGTGGTGCCGAGGTGACCATCAGGCTGCCGCTGGCGGCGTAGGATAGGAATATGGCGCAGATACTTGTTGTTGACGACGAAATCGGCATCCGTGAGCTGCTCTCGGAAATCCTCACCGACGAGGGCCACGACGTGCGAACGGCAGAAAGCGCCGCCGCAGCGCGGGCGGCACGCGACGAAGCGCGACCGGACCTGGTCCTGCTGGATATCTGGATGCCGGACACCGACGGCATTACGCTGCTCAAGGAATGGGCAGCCGGTGGTCAGTTGTCCATGCCGGTGATCATGATGTCCGGCCACGGCACTATCGACACCGCCGTTGAAGCCACCCGCATCGGCGCCATGGACTTCCTGGAAAAGCCGATCGGCATGCAAAAGCTGCTCGCCGCCATCGGCCATGCCCTCGAGCGCGGGCGCAAGCGCGTGGCGGCCGGCCTGTCGCTGGCCGCCTTCCCACGCTCAGCGCCGCTCAAGGACCTCAGGAAACGGCTTGAACAAGTGGCGGCAAAGAGCCCGGCGCTGCTTCTGCGTTCGGGTGCCGGCGGCATCGTTGAACTGGCTGCGCGCACTCTGCTGGCGCCGGGCAAGCCCTGGCTGGACCTGGCGGCCAGTTCCGAGCCGCTGAGCCTGGAAATGCTGGCGGCGGCAAGCGGTGGCGTGCTCTATTGCGAAGAACTCGCCCGCCTGACCCGCTTGCAGCAGAAGAACCTGCTGTTCGCGCTCGACCGGCTGGAGAAGCACAACCTGCACTTGATCGCCGCCACCGGTCAGGACAACGCCAGCCTCGCCCAGCTCGGCTGGGAAGAGGCGGGCTTGCGGCGATTGTCGGAAGTCTGGCTGGCCCTGCCGACGCTGGTGGAACTGCGCGATGAAATTCCCGACATCGCCAGCCATCTGCTGGCTCAGTTGGGCGAAGCGGGCGAAGCCCCGCTGCGGCGGTTCGCCACCGGCGCCCTGAACGCCTTGCGCCAGCACTCCTGGCCGGGCGGCTACGGTGAACTTAAGAGTGCGATCCGTTCCCTGGCGCTGGCGGCGCTGAACGACGAAATCGACGCCGACGAGGTTGGCCGGCTGCTCTTTCCGGAGGCTGGCGGCACCGTGCCGGCCATGCCCGGCCTGCCGCCGGACGTGATGGATCTGCCGTTGCGGGAGGCGCGCGAGGTGTTCGAGCGCATCTACTTCGAACATCATCTGCGACTCGACGGTGGCAACATGACGCGTCTCGCCGAAAAGACCGGACTCGAACGTACCCACCTGTACCGCAAGCTGAAGGATCTCCGCCTGCGCGGTGGCAAGGGGGAGGAATAGCCCGCAAGCTCGGCCTGCAAGTGAGATAATCCGGGCTCATTTTTGAGCCGGCTGCCATGACCCGACCCCGCAACGATACTTTCCTGCGTACCCTTCTGCGCGAGCCCGTGGATTACACGCCTACCTGGCTGATGCGCCAGGCCGGCCGCTATCTGCCGGAATACTGCGAGACGCGCAAGCGTGCTGGCAGCTTCCTCAATCTCTGCAAGAATCCGCAGCTGGCCTGCGAAGTCACGCTGCAGCCGTTGGCGCGCTATCCGCTGGATGCGGCGATCCTGTTTTCCGACATCCTTACAGTGCCGGACGCGATGGGCCTCGGTCTCTATTTCGCCGAGGGCGAAGGGCCGAAGTTCGAGCGACCGCTGCGCGAGGAATGGGCCATCCGCGATCTCGAGGCGCCCGATCCCAATGTGCATCTGCGTTACGTCATGGACGCGGTGGCCGAAATCCGCCGGGCGTTGGACAACTCGGTGCCGCTGATCGGTTTTTCCGGCAGCCCGTTCACACTCGCTTGCTACATGGTCGAGGGTGGCGGTTCCGAGGATTTTCGCAGCGTCAAGACCATGTTGTTCGACCGACCGGATCTGCTGCACCGAATACTCGAAGTCACCACCCAGGCGGTTACCGACTATTTGAATGCCCAGATCGAGTCCGGCGCCCAGGCGGTGATGATCTTCGATACCTGGGGCGGGGCGCTGCCCGGCTGGGCCTACAAGGAATTTTCGCTCGCCTATATGCGCCGCATCGTCGCCGACCTGAAGAAGGTTCACGATGGCGAACGCGTGCCGTCCATCGTGTTCACCAAGGGTGGCGGCCAGTGGCTGGAGTCGATCGCCGGCATCGGCGTCGATGCCGTCGGCCTCGACTGGACCACCGATCTTGGCGAAGCCCGCCGACGCGTTGCCGACGGCGTGGCACTACAAGGTAACCTCGATCCGATCGCCCTGTTCGCCTCGCCGGAGGGTGTGGCGCGCGAGGCTCGGCGAGTGCTCGACAGCTTCGGCGCCCATTCGGCCAATAGCGGCCACGTGTTCAACCTCGGCCACGGCATCTCCCAGTTCGCCCCGCCGGACAACGTCGCGGTCCTGGTCGAGACGGTACGCCAGTACAGCCGCGGCTTTCATGGCAACCGGTCCGCTCAGGCCGGCGCTGACTGAAACGGCCGGCTGGCTGGCCGGCAATATTGGCGGGCCGAGCCTTGCGGACCAGCCACTGGAAATTCGCAGATGGGGCGCGGAACCCCGAACAAGCCGGCCGGCAAGCCTGACCCCGCAAGGCTTGCCGAGAGGGGTTGACAATCGACTTATTCACAATCCGAAACCGCAATCTGCTGGCTGCAGCGAATTACCATGCTTGCAATGCTGAATTTATAACATACTGTTTTTCAATGTTATTTTTTTGCCTCATTATTACGCAGCCGTTAAGTTTTCCTTAAGTGACCGCCATTTACGTATCGCCGGGTACCGTTGCCCACAAACTTATCCACAGTTTTTGTGGGTAAGAAATTTCCTTCACGCTGCCAATGATTTAGCCCAACAAGCGGAAGTCGAGTCGAGTTGTTCCGACCAAGCTCTTGATCCCCGATGACCATCGTTCGAGTTGCCCTCGATGTGCCCCTGACCAGACTGTTCGACTACCGGGCGGACGACGCCTCCGATGCCGATATCGGCCGGCGCGCAGTGGTCGCTTTCGGCAGAGGCAGCAAGCTTGGGCTGATTCTTGGCATCGCCGAAGCGAGCGACCAGCCGTCGGAAAAGCTGAAGCCGGTCGAAGCCATCCTGCGCGACATGCCGGCCCTGCCAGCCGACTGGCTGGCGTTATGCGATTTCTGCAGCCGCTATTACCAGCATCCGCTTGGCCAGGTCATCGGTTTTGCTTTGCCGCCGTTCTTGCGCCGGGGCAAGCTGCCCCGGCCACAGAAGCGCAAGCCAATGCTTGCCATGCCGTCCAAACAGTCGCCCGCGCTGCTGCCCGAGCAACAGGCCGCTGTCGGCGCCATCACGGCGGCCAGGGGTTTCGAAACCTTTCTGCTGCATGGCATCACCGGCAGCGGCAAGACCGAGGTGTACCTGCGTGCCATCGAGGCGGTGCTGGCCACCGGCGGTCAGGCGCTGATGCTGGTGCCGGAAATTGCGTTGACGCCGCAGCTCGAACAGCGCGTGAGTGAGCGCTTCCCCGATGCCAGCGTGGTCTCGGCGCACAGCGGGGTGGCCGACGCTGCCCGCGCTCGGGGTTTCCTCGCTGCGCTCGAAGGCCGTGCCGACATCGTGCTCGGCACCCGGCTTTCGGTGTTCATGCCGCTGCCGCGGCTCAAACTCATCGTGGTGGACGAAGAACACGACGGTTCCTTCAAACAGCAGGAGGGTTTGCGCTATTCCGCGCGCGACGTGGCGGTATTCCGCGCCAAGCAACTCCACATCCCGATCGTCCTCGGCTCGGCCACGCCGTCGCTGGAAACCTTTCACCACGCCGCCTCCGGCCGCTACCGTCTGTTGGAACTTTCCCGCCGGGCCGTGGCCGAAGCGCCGCCCGAGGTGCGCACTGTCGATACGCGCCGGGAAAAGCTACAGGACGGCATGAGCGCGGTTCTGATCGAGGGGCTCGCCGAGAGACTGAGACGCAACGAACAGAGCCTGGTCTTCCTTAATCGCCGTGGTTACGCGCCCGTACTGGCCTGTCCGGCCTGCGGCTGGGTATCGCGCTGCCGACGCTGCGCCGCCAACCTGGTCGTGCACCTGGCCGACCGGCGTCTGCGCTGCCACCATTGCGGCCTGGAGGCGGGAATACCGAAAGCCTGTCCGGATTGCGGCAACCAGGACATCCACCCCTTCGGCCGCGGTACGCAGCGGCTGGAGGCCGCGCTGAGTGAGCGCTTCCCGCAGGCACGCATCCTGCGCATCGACCGTGACTCCGCCAGCACGCCGAAGAAATGGCAGGCTCTGCTGGCGGCCATCCACGAAGGCTCCGCCGATATCCTGATCGGCACCCAGATGCTGGCCAAGGGCCATGACTTTCCGCTGTTGACGCTGGTTGGTGTCGTCGGGGCCGACGCTGCGCTGTTCGCCGCCGACTTCCGGGCGCCGGAACGCTTGTTCGCCCAGTTGATGCAGGTGGGCGGCCGCAGCGGCCGGGCAGAACTGCCAGGCGAGGTACTGATCCAGACCGAGCATCCGGGGCATCCGCTCTATCGGGCACTGGCCGCGCACGACTATGCGGCCTTCGCCCGTGCCCAGCTCGACGAGCGGCAGGCGGCCGGTTTCCCGCCCTTCTCCTTCCAGGCGTTGTTACGGGCGGAAGCGAAAACCATCGACCAATCGCTGGCCTTCCTGGCCGCCGCGCGCGAGGCCGCCCTGCCGCTGGCGGGCGAGAAAGTCAGTCTCTACGACCCGGTGCCGATGCGCATGGCGCGACTGAAGAACCTTGAGCGGGCGCAACTGCTGGTCGAATCGGCCAGCCGGCCGGCTTTGCAGACATTCCTGGCGGCGTGGAACGAGAACCTGCACGGGCTCAAGCTGCCGCGTGACCTGCGCTGGCATCTCGACGTCGATCCGCTGGAGTTTTGATCCTTGCTACACTTGTGCATCAACCTTGGGGGGAGTCGATCATGCCTTACGTAGCCCGCGATGCCGAAGGCCGGATCGTGGCAGTAGCCGCCCAGGCGACCGAGTCGGTCGCCGAGGCCATCGATGCCGGTGCGGCGGAGCTACAGGAGTATCTGGCGCAGATCGCCCCGGAGGCGGCGGGCCACCTGGCCCGCAGTGACCTGGGACTGATCCGCGTCGTCGAGGATCTGATCGAGACGCTGATGGACAAGAATGTCCTGCGCTTCACCGATCTGCCCGAGGCGGCGCAGCACAAGCTGATGCAGCGCCGTTCCCTGCGCAAGTCCATGAACACCCTGAGCCTGCTGGGCGGCGCCGACAGCGCGTCGCCGGTGATCAAGCTCTAGCGTCGCGCGTGCCGAGCAGGAACCAGCCGTAAGCGAGCGTTTGCATGGCGACCAGCGCGCCGAATGCCCAACGATAGGCTTCTGCCGTCGGCATGCCGCCCGCGGCGAGCAGGTCGACCAGGGCGCCGATGCCCCACTGGATGCCGAAAGCGCCGACGAAGGCGCCGAGATTGAGCGCCGTATTGACCCGGCCGGAGAGCTCGCGCGGAAAGTGGGTGCAAAGCAGCGCATAGGCGAGGTTGCCGACAGAAAACACCAGGCCGAGCGCAAACCAGATGATATGGCTGGGGCCGATGCCGAGCAGGATCAGCATCATCACCGCCACGCCGATGCCCATGCCGGCCTTGAGGATGGTTTCCGGTTCGATCCCCATGTGCTTGAGGCGAACCACGAAGGCGGCGATGGAGAGGAAGCCGATCAGCATGGCGCCGCTGGTCAGCAGCAGATGGAACGCCGCGACATCGCGCGAGTAGCCGTCTACGTGCATCAGCCAGGGCACGGCCCACAGGCCCTGAAGCGCCATGAAGCCGCCGACTACCGCCGCTGTCTGCGGCGCGAAACGCCAGAACACGCGGCTCTTGAGGATGCCGGCCAGCGCGATGAGTTGTTCGCCGAGCGTCTCGCGGCTGCCGCTGGCGGGCTTCTCCGGCGTCGAGAAAATCAATGCAGCGACCAGCAGGGCGAGAACTGCGGCGGCGACGAAGATGCCGCGCCAGCCCAGGGCGGGTAACGCCCAGCCGATCGGCGTGGTGGCCGTCAGGGCGCCCAGCCCGCCGGCGGCCATGACAGCGGCGTTGAGCGACGCCTGACGTTCGAGCGGAAACCAGAGCGAAAAAGCCTTGAAGCTGGCCATCAGGCAGGCCGAGACGCCGAGGCCGATCAGCCCGCGGGCGATCGCCAATTGCGGCAGGCTGTCGCCCAGCGCGAACACCGCGCAGCCGGTGGCGGCGACAAGCAACAGGCTCGCCTCGACTTTGCGCGGGCCGTAGCGGTCGAGCAGCAGCCCCAACGGCAGCTGGAAGGCGCCGAAGGCCAGCAGGTAGGCGCCGGTCAGCAGCCCCAGCTCGGCGGCCGATACCGACAGCGCGCGCGTCAGTTCCGGCGCGATCACCGCATTGACGTTGCGCAGCAGATAAGAGAGGTAGTAGCCGGCCGCAAACGGCGCGAACACGCGCAGCCAGGGATTCATAGCCAGGCGGCGCCGCGGACGCCGGAGGAATCGCCGTGGCGGTTCTTCGCCAGGCGTGTTGCCACGTGGTCGGAAAAAACATGCGCGTCCCACAGGCGCGGCACGCTATCGTAGAGGCGGTCGAGGTTGGACAGGCCGCCGCCGAGCACGATGACGTCCGGGTCGAGGATGTTGATCACCAGTGCCAGCGCCCTGGCCAGCCGTTGCTCGTAACGGACCAGGGTGGCTTCGCAGTCGGCATCGCCGGCGGCGGCGCGGGCGACGATATCCTCCGGCGCAAAGTCGGTCATGGTGAGACGCCGATGTTCATTCGCCATTCCCGGCCCCGAAAGATAAAGTTCGATACAGCCCTTGCGGCCGCAATAACATTCCGGCTGATGGTGCTCGCCGGGCATCGGGTTGTGGCCCCACTCGCCGGCGATGGCGTTGGCGCCGATGAGCGTCTGGCCACGGACGACGATGCCGCCGCCGACTCCGGTGCCGAGGATCACCCCGAACACCACCTCGGCACCGGCGGCCGCGCCATCCGTTGCCTCGGAAAGCGCGAAGCAGTTGGCGTCGTTTTCGATGCGCACTTGCCGCTGCAATGCCGTTTCGATATCGCGGCGCAGTGGCTGGCCGATCAGCCAGGTCGAGTTGGCGTTCTTGATGAGGCCCGTCAGCCGCGACTCGGCGCCGGGAATGCCGATGCCGACGGAGCCACGCTGCCCCAGTTCCCGCTCGGCCGCCTCGACCAGGCCGGCGACAGCCATGACCGTGCCCTCATAGTCACCCTGCGGCGTGGCCACGCGCCGGCGCAGCAGCGGGTGGCCATCGCTGCCGAGAGCGATGATTTCGATCTTGGTGCCGCCGAGGTCGATGCCGAACCGCATGGTGCAATTCTGGCACGGGCCGGCCAAGTCTGAGAAAATCCGTGCCCATGGACCAGACGCAGAAGGACATCATCGAGATCGACGATCTCCACTTCGCCTACGGCGCCAACACGGTGCTGCGCGGGGTGAAGCTGCGCGTGCCGCGCGGCAAGGTAGTGGCGATCCTTGGCGTTTCCGGTTCCGGCAAGAGCACGATCCTGAAGCTGATCGGCGGCCAGTTGCAGCCGCAGCGCGGTTCCGTGCGGGTCGACGGCAAGGTCATCCATACGCTGGATAACGACGGCCTTTACGAAATGCGTCGCGAGATGGGCATGATGTTCCAGGCGGGGGGTCTGTTCTCCGACCTTTCGGTGTTCGACAACATCGCCTTCCCGATGCGCGAGCTGACCGACCTGCCCGAGGACCTGATCCGTCATCTGGTACTGATGAAGCTGAACTCGGTGGGCCTGCGCGGCGCCAGCGGGCTGACGCCGAACGAACTGTCGGGCGGCATGGCACGCCGGGTGGCGCTGGCCCGGGCCATCGCGCTCGACCCGATGCTGATCATGTACGACGAGCCCTTCGCCGGCCTCGACCCGATCTCGCTCAACGTCATCGCCCACCTGATTCGCACGCTCAACGACGCGCTCGGCATCACTTCCATCGTCGTCACCTACGATGTCTTCGAGTCGCTGAAGGTGGTCGATTACGCCTACTTCATCCACGAAGGCATGGTGGTGGCGGAGGGCACCGCGAAGGATATGCTGAAATCGCGCGACGACTTCGTCTATCAGTTCGTCAATGCCAAGCCCGATGGCCCGGTGGCATTCCATCACCCGGCCGTGTCCTACCGCGAGACGCTGCGGCTGGCGTGATTATTTTCCGAACAGGCCTTTGAGCAGCTCGTCCTTGGCCTTCTGCTTGAGTTCCTGCTTCTTCTCTTCCACCTTCGCTTTCACCGCTCCCTCGGCCAGGGCAGCGTACTCGATCTTGTAGGCAAGATGGTCGAATGGCCCGCTGGCGCGCACCGGCACGGTCAGGCCCTGCAGATGTTCGAGATCCTTGGCGCCCTGACCGCCGGAGGTGCCGACCACGCTGGCCTTGGCCAGGTAATCGAGCCGGCCGTTGCCGATGTCGATGTCGCCGGAGCCGCCCAGCCGCAGGAAGGGCGATTTCGCCGACAGGTCGTCGTTGTGGGCGACACCATTGGCGATACGAAACGAGGCGGCCATCTCGGAGAAGTCGGTCTTGTCGGTAACTTTCGCCTGCTGTACGGCATCCTGCTTGTTCGACAGCAGGGCTTTCGCTTCGCGGAAGCTCTGGGCGAGATTGATGCCCTTCAACGCACCATCCCTGAGGGCCAGCGCCGCCGTGCCGCCGAGCGCCTTC
>Ga0187786_10000540_pt1 | contig 10254 bp, 10 predicted proteins | sample 0815_BV2_10_20_M_FD_132449 | JGI IMG/M metagenome (GOLD analysis project Ga0187786, IMG submission 132449) | Tropical peat soil microbial communities from peatlands in Department of Meta, Colombia - 0815_BV2_10_20_MG | ecosystem: Environmental > Terrestrial > Soil > Wetlands > Peat | place...
CATAGCGCATCTGATATCGATGAAACGCGTCACCGGACAGACGTTTTGTCTCGACAGCAGGATTATTTGATACAGCTATTTTTCCGGAAGGAGCAGTTCAGCGGATGAAGAACGGCTTTTTTGTTACCGGCACTGATACCGGCGTCGGGAAAACAACCATCGCGGCGGCAATAATCAGAACGGCTCTGCAGAAAGGGCTTCGGAGTGTCGGGATGAAGCCGGTCGAAACGGGCTGCAGACGCGAAGGAGATACTTTGATCCCTGAGGACGGAACCGTCCTTTGGCATGCCGCCGATCGAGTTGTTGCGCTTGACGATGTCGTCCCCGTGCGATTCGCAAAGCCGGTTGCGCCGCTTGTCGCGGAGCGACTTGAGGGGCACACCGTTGATCTCGCACGGATTCATAAGATGCTTGACCGCTTGAATGAGGAGTTCGATACAGTTGTTGTCGAGGGGGCCGGCGGTCTTTTTGTGCCCATTACTGATAGCTCTCCCCGCCGACCGTATTTCATGCTCGATCTTGCGCGGGATATCGGCTTTCCTCTTATTATTGTTGCGCGGGCCGGTCTCGGTACACTCAATCACACGTTGTTGAGTGTTAAGGCTGCCGTGAACTCAGGCGTCGACGTGGCTGCAGTTATCGTCAATCAAGGGGAAGGCCATACCGACGTATCTGGTGAAACAAATCTCGCAATGCTCCGTGAACTGCTTCATGTTCCTGTGCTCGGTGTTTTCCCTCGGCTGAGGAATTTCTCCTCTGATGAGGTGGAGAGCGCATCGGCTTTGATTAATATTTGCCGCCTGTTCTGATTCAACCGCCCATTGTCGGTAGTAACGATCCGGCAACGAGTCTTCCTCCAACCGGACCCTTTTTGGCCGCGATGACGCGCAGGAGCTAAGACTTCTTATCGGAGATGTGCGACAAGGCATCCAACTTGAGGCGGACAATTTGAATATGTTCTTTCAATATAAACAGCTCATCATAAAACGCTACTGATGTTCTGATATTACTGACGGCATCCTCAATGCGATCGAGGCGAGCCCTGTAGTCATCAGCATTGTCTTTGTGCGGCGCATCGAGAATTTCCTTCTCGAGCTTTCTCAATTCACGATACCACGGATAATATTTTGCCCGGTTCCGCCATGTGTATATCCACGGCGCAATTCCCAGCAGGGGAAGGATAATCATGCCCAGCGGAATCAAAATCAGCGTAAGGCGCTCAACCAGTGTAGCCGCCCAGAACGGCAAGTAGGCGTATAACCACGAGCCTCCGGACTTGTAAAATCGCTGGGCTTGTTCACTGATAGGGTCATCCTGTTTGCTGAGGGCAGGAAATTCTCCGGCCCTGTTGACCCAGCTCGCACCGCCATGTATTGCCACGGATGCCTTCAATAGCAAATATACCAAAGCGGGATGCACTTCTTTGCGAATAATGAGGTTCGTCGTCGGCGATATGAGATGTATATCGGACGGAGGATTGCTCGCTCCTGGGTCTATAACGCCTTTCGGCAGCACGACATGCGAAAGATCGGGGAATCGCCGTGCATAGGCCTCTGCCTGACTGAGACTCATGAGCCTGATTCCCTTAGAGTTCAGCAGTTCCTGAATCAATGGGTTTTCCGGCGAACCGAGTGTCAAGACTGCATCGACCTTTCCGGCATGGAGCGCTTGTTTTGCTTCAGCAAACGGCAGGAAAAGGAATTCGGTCTGTTGCTCGGTAACCCCTGCAAGTTTCAGTAAGTCGAGGGAGAGCTTCCGCGCCGCACTCCCTTCCGGCCCAATCGCAAGCCTCTTACCCCGCAATTGCCCCAGTTCATCATAGGTCTCCGACCCTCTATAAAAAATCCACAATGGGGTGTAGGCCAGGCCTCCGAGTGAGAGAAGATTTGAGGATTCTTCGATAGTACCGACGGTGCCTTGAACAAACCCCGCATCGACGGCGAACGATCTGTCCCTGAGAAGCCTGATGTTCTCAACAGCTCCCGAAGTCGATCGCAGTTCAACCCGAATGCCGTCGAGTGCAAGCGCTTGTCTGTATTTTTCGCCGAAGACGGAATATGACCCGCTTTCCGTGCCGGTAGCCATAATGAGGGTCTTTGGGGGAAACGGGTCGAGAAAGCGATAGCTTGTCCACGCCAGGAGCAAGACAAACAACACTACAGTCAGAACCAAGGCGGACCATGCACTAAACGTTAGTTGCCTGATTTTTTGGCGGGCCATTGTTCATCTCCCCAACATCTGTCTTCATAAGTATATCTGAATTTACGTGGTTTGGATATTTGTAGAATTGGCCGTCGAAATCGTGATGACATAAACTGATTTCGTGACCTTCGGGTGAGCAGTAGTTTTTGTCTTGATCAATGTGGAGTAACAATGATAGGTTTCTTTAATCGATATAATCGCGGGATTCAAGCCAGCAAGGTGAACAACCAGGATAAGCATGAGAATACGTCTAGGAGGGGCGTGACAGGTGATTCTGTTTTTCAGAATGCGTGGAATGCGGCCGCAAGTTGTCGGCAAGTCGGGGCATTGATATGAGCGTCAGACGCGGCAGGCTCACCATGCGGACCAAGATTTGGATAGAAGACGGAAACGGAGAAGTGGTATTCGGTTCAGGAAGATTCCGTATTTTGAGCGCTATCGAACAACACGGGTCCATCGTCTCTGCTGCGCGGGCGCTCGGAATGAGCTACCGGGCGGTTTGGGGCAAAATCAAGGCTACTGAAGAACGTCTCGGCAAGCCTCTGTTGAGCAAGCAGAGCGGCGGTTCGCACGGGGGCGGCTCCGAGCTTACGCCGTATGCAAAAAGCCTCCTGAACCGATTCCAGCAATTGCAGAACGTGACCAAGACCACTGCAGATGCCTTTTTCCATGAATATTTCGAAAACGATCCATCCGAGAAACCTGTCAAACGATCGTCCAAGAAACGCTGATGTGGCGGTAATCTGAAGCCGCCGAACCCGCGCGCCCGCCCTATTGTTCACGGCCTTCTTCACGCGGGATGCGCATGATGTGCAAGGCGTTGGTCAATCCGTCGTTTTCTTCAGAACAGATTCATTCAGCAGTTCCAACTGAAACGAAAAGTCCTCATACCGGATGATATTGAGGCAACCGTACTCTTGCGGGATTGCAAGCAGGTCGTCCATCCTCGTCCCAAGCGCCAGCCCGAGGAGCAACCGATTTACTCCGGCATGAGCAACGAGAAGTAAATCGCCTTCTGAAGTCGAGAGGATGTTGAAGAGTGCAGCGATCACCCTCGCATTGCAATCGGAAAAGCTCTCACCTCCGGGCGGACGGAATAAGACGATATCACGACCTCGCTCGCCATACTCCTGAGGCGAGTGCCGGCGTATTTCATCAAAAGTGATTCCCTCCCATGCGCCGAGTGCTATTTCGCGCAGATCGACCCGCTCGATCGGCTGCAGGCCGTGAGGCTGGGCAACGATTGCAGCTGTATCCCGCGCCCGCGAAAGGTCGCTGCAATAGACGGCTGTAAAGGAGACATTTCTCAGTCGCTCGCGCAGGGCTGCAGCCTGACGGATGCCTTTATCATTTAATGGGATGTCAATCTGCCCGATATAGCGTTTTCGCCCGTCGGCCACATCAAGACAGCCGTGTCGGACGAGATAGATGATTCTCTTGCCTTCGGCAATTCTGATTCCGCGCTTATGTCGCTCAATCAATGCCGTCAAGGACATCCCCAGGCAACGTTCGACGCGTTCTTGTATGACGCGCGCTGTCTGAAGCCGCTTGGTTGCTGAACTCAGTGCCTCGGGCTGATCAGCAAATCGCCGCAGGGACTGCTCCAGGCGCTTCTCCAGACTGATAAAATCTGCTCCGCAGACGCATTTGTCCGCAAGATAGAGCACCTGCGATTCGTCGATGTCCTCGCTGCGAAGGACGATATCCATGTGGGTCGCGACAATATCCGCTATCCTATCGAATCCTGCATCACGCAGTATTTCAGCTCCGATACCGGCGTGGTTTCGCTGACCCTTTGCTATATCATGCACCATCCCTGCCGCCGACACGGCTTCGGCGTTCAGTCGGTGTCCGGCACAATTGAGATGAATGGCCATCAGACGGCCAAACTCTGCAACTATGCGGCAATGCGTGATTGTTTTATCCAAAACATTATGTTGTTCCCATAATGCCTTGCACTCATTAATGGTCGGCAGCCCGTTTCGTTCGGCATGCGCGGCGACGACATGATATTCTTCCGGTATATTGCAGCTCAGAACAATCCCCTCATCAACCGTGGGCAGCTCGCGTGCCTCAGTGTCGAATTTGCGCAGATACGCCTGCAGCCCGCCTTCCTGATCAGGCAAGAGCCCTGCGACACAATGCGTTGCTATCAGCGGCGGGTGTCCTCTTGTTCCGCGAAAGAGCGGATAGATAACAGGCGCTTTGCTCTGCTGGTACTCTTGCAACAGACGTGCAATAGTCTGCGGTTTTACGAGCGGCGTATCGACGGGAAGAAGAAAAAAAGCCTCGACATTCTCGTCAAGGGCGGCGATCCCTTTCAGAACAGATGAAAGCATCCCGTCCCGGAATGATTCGTTATGAATCCAGCGTGCCCTGATATTTGCGACTATGGGAATGAGCACATCAGCCTGAAACCCGACGACAACCAGTACATCCGGAACTCCTGCGGCGCGGAATCGCGAAGCTGCTTCCTGCAGAATGGTAGAGGCGGCCAGCTTCATCAATGGTTTTAAAGTGCCCATGCGCGAGGAAGCACCTGCCGCCAAAATTATCGCAGCGACAGAACCGGCTCGATTCATCTCACCTGCTCCGTGAAAAGCTGTGCATCCATGATGCTTTGCTCGTCTGCTATTATTCTTTTGGCGGTTCTGTTTGCATTTGCGTGAGTGGCGGCGTTGACCTCGATGGAAATCGAGAGCGTCCCGCCGGCAGTCGCATTCCGAATGGCGTTTACAGACCCAAGGGCATCAAGTACTTCTTGAGCGATGGTGTCTTTATGCGGGGTTAGCGTAAAAATCGCGACGCTCAGATGCTCTTTGCCGTTTTGACTCGACAAAGCAGCACTGAAATCCAGCACCCCCGAAATTGGAAAGATCGCCTCTTCAAGATCAGGCGGGCCTATCTCTTCCCCTGTCGAAATGCGTTTCTGTGCCGCCATCCTGCACTCAACGCGATCCAAGCTTTTCAGAACCGTCCCGCATCGACAGGCATCCGGAAGAAACCGGCTGATGTCTCCGGTTCGGTAGCGGATCAGCGGCATCCCGTGCCTGGTCAATGTCGTAAAGACCACCTCACCGTATTCTCCATCAGCAAGCTGCCGTCCGCCAAGCGGATCGACGATCTCGAAATAGAGATCAGCCTCGCGCATGTGGAAGCCGTCGCGTGCTTCACACTGGACACCGCCTCCGAAGCCCATTTCCGTCATGCCGTAGTGCGCGAATACTTCGCAATGCCAGAGCGCTTCGAGTGCGCGCATAACCGCATCCGACACGTAATCGGTACTCAGCAGGACACGTTTCGGTGGTGCCGCAAGTTCTTGTCCCGTTCTTGCAAGGGCAAGCACTTGGGTGGGAATGCCGATGAGTATATCGACCCGCCCCCGAGCCATGATACGGAGCGTGGAATGCGGATCGTCGACAGGGCCGTGAGGAATGCCGACGGCGCCAAGCCGTGCAAGAGCGGAGACGAGCAGATCGCCGACACTTCCCGGACGGCCGCCGGGCAGCAGTATCAGAACGCGATCTCCCGGTTTCGTAAGCGTCGCCATGCCGTGATGGAAGAAATCGATAATCGATTCCTGCTCGTCAGCGGTAAAACAGATTCTTTTCGGCTCCCCTGTTGTTCCGGAAGTCGGGAGCGTAACTATCCGCTCTATTTCGTTCTGCGAAGTGCAGAGAAATCTCAGATATCCGTGCCGCAGGTCGTCTGCAGTAGTAAACGGAATGCTTTTCAAATCATCGAGAGATCGGATCGCGGCAGAACAGCCTCTTAATCTCTTACGGTAAAACTGGCTTCTGTCCGCTGCCCACTGAATTGTTTCCCGAAGCGTGCGAAGCTGATATGATTCTATCGCCGCACGACTCAGGGGGATATCAGTAGCGCCGATCTTGGAGGCAATCCATTGTTCGAGCGGCGTCTTTCGTATCATGCCTGTGGACTCCGCTGCGGACGATAAAGCGCTTGCCCGGAGGCGTCGGTCAAATTATAGGCGCAAAAAGGGACTATCTTTGCATCGGGATTCACCACATGGATAAAACATTCACGCAAGCGATCGAGATCGAGGTTCCATGCATCCTGAAATGCCATCCCTGAGATGCAGAGTGAATAATTTTCAACGCGCGAAAGAAATGCATCAAGACTGGCTGTATTCATGAAGTTCCTGTTCCGTCGTCCTGCGGGCGGCGCGCTTCCAGCAGACCATTTCCTTGCGACAAAAACCTGTGCCTTTCGTACACAATCGGCCGCGGTCCGAGGGCTGCCACAACAGCCGTGACCTTCAACCTGACGAGGCTTTAGCTCTCCGTTTTCCATGAGCACAAAGCTGCCGTTAAACGAGCAGTAGGGATTCTCGGCCGTCGGCGGTCGAAAATCGCCAGCCTTCATCATGCCGCCGGTCTGCCGCTCGATCTCCCGAAGTATTTCAGGGATCGTAATGCGATCCGAATCATCAGGCGGCTTCGGATACCTCCCGAAATAACTGACTGGCTGGAAATGAACACCCCGCACTGCGGGAAGCATCGAAATTGCGAACCCTATAATCGGACCTATTTCAGATATATTGATGCCGGGAACGAGGGTCGGAACAAGAACGACACCCAGCCTGCTCTCGTTGCAGCGCGCAATAGCCGTCTTCTTTGTTTTCAGAAGAGATATGCCCCGAATCTTCTTGTATACTTCATCGCTCACTCCGTCGAACTGGAGAAAAACGCAGCTGAGCCCTGCATCTTTTAATGCCTGCGCATATCCCGCCTCTGATGCCAGTCTGATACCGTTCGTGTTCAGTTGAAAGAATGAGAACCCGAGAGAGCGTCCGAGTGCAATGATCTCCGGCAAATCATTCCGGAGCGTCGGCTCACCGCCCGACAGCTGAATGTTGAAAGGCCCCCCGAAGGCAATCAGCATGCGATACCATCCTTCGATCGCTCCGAGATCGGGATTGTTCCCCTGCGACAATGAGGCAGCAAAGCAGAAAGGACACGCCAGATTGCAGCGATCGGTCACCTCAAGGAGAACGCAGCAGGTATGCTGGCGATGCGCGGGGCAGAGGCCACAGTCAAACGGGCAGCCTTGTTCCACCGCTGTCGCACAAACCGGAGGTGTTGCATGTTGTTTCGGTACCGGCCACGAGTCAAAAGCAGGTTGACCGCGCCAGATGATCGTCCGGAATTTACCATGTTCCGGACATGTTTTTACGAGGTAGACATCTTCGCCTGATGCAACACGATGTGCCGGGAGGCGACGAAGACATTTCGGGCAGACGCTTTCGGTGCTGCCGATTACGGATTCGTCAGCCCTGACCACGGCAGCCTACTTCCGACGCCGATATCTGACGGACAAAACATGCGACAATCATTATTGCTTAGCGGATGCACGCTGTTCCCGCTCCGCCCTCACTTTTATCAATTCCCCGACAATGCTCACCGCGAGTTCTTCAGGCGTCTCGGCGCCTATGTTCGTCCCTATCGGTGAATGCACCCGATCGAGATCGCGTTTCTCGAAGCCTTGTGTGGCAAGCGCCTCATAGATGGCATTGCGCTTTCTCCGACTGCCTATCATGCCGATATATCCGGCCTTGGCCCTTAACGCCTGCTCCAAGACTGTTTTGTCATGAAGATGACCTCTTGTTACGATGATGATATAACTGTCTTCATCAATTTCTCTTTCCGGAAACTGCTCAAATGATTCTATGAGCCGGATCTCCACCGGCTCGGAAAAACGAGAGCGATTGGCGAAGTCCGGGCGATCATCAAGGACGATGGTCCGGAACCCGACCTTTTCGCTCAAAGGCGCAATCTGCTGCGATACGTGGCCTGCCCCGAAGATGAATGCCGTTGAGGGTGTGCGAATCGGTTCCACAAAGAACCGTTGATTCTCAATGACGTCGGCATGTATGGATATTCGCGCCGGTCCTTGGACAAGTTTCGCCATAAAGTCGGCATCTCCATCGAAGCGTCCGACAAGAGAGCCGTCCTGCTTGACGAGACAATGCCGGCGCACTCGATACCAGCCGTCATCTGCATCCTCAAGTTTAGTGACAAGCCACCCCTTTCCCCTCTGCTCCATGAGCTCTGCTGCTTCTTGATAAACAGTCTGGACACTTTTGTCCGAAGCGTCGATGAACTCCAGGAGAACCTCTCCCCGGCCGCCGCATATCATATCCATTTCAGCGACATCTTTTCCGGTAAGAAGAAACGAATAGATGACGCTTTTCCCCTTCACTACAGCATCCGACGCAAGCCGAATGGCCTCGGCCTCAAGGCGTCCCCCGCCGATGGTGCCGAGAATCGATCCGTCGGTTTTCACAACCATCTTTGCCCCGACCGTTCGTGGCGCCGACCCCGATTTATTGAAAATGGTCGCAACGACGAACTTTTCGCCGAGTTGTGCCAAAAGAGACAGGTCTTTCAAAAGCTTTTTCATCGGCAACCTCTATCTGGGCTGTGTGAAATCGTGGTCGTTCGCTGCCAGTATTTCGACCACTTTTTCATACGTCGCGATAACCATCTGGGGACAGCGCGACATCCGGTTCCTGGGATCGTCCTGCAGAATGTCGGCGCAGTTGATGCCGCCGTATTGCGCCCCAAATCCTTTTTCAAACCACTCCACAAGCTCGCTCATCATCAAATAAAGTTTGGCGTCAGGCTCTTCCTCGGGCGCTCCCTTGCCGGCGTATAAGCCGATGAGGCAGGCACCGGCTGTCAGGGTCCCGCATGTCTTGCCGCAAAAGCCGATTCCGCCGAGCAGGCCTGACATGGACCGGACAAGATCCGGATTGGTCTTGCCCTGAGCCTCTAATGCCATGATCATCATGATCTGGCTGCAATGGAATCCCTGCTGCGATAATTGCATCATTCTCATGAACGCATCCGTCATGGTCTGTCTCCTTTTGTGGCGATCATAAGAAGATAATGCGGCCTGACTTTCTTCAATGCGCAGAGCGTCGCCTGCGTGACAGCAAAATCTTGAGAGCTTCTCCCACCATTCCCTTCCAGTATGTAGCGAATGATAAAGTCCTTCAGAACTGCAGAATGGTCTTCCAGGATATCGATGCTGAAGCCGAGATCTTCGAGCATTCTCTCAATATCGACCTGCGTCATGAGGCCGGCCATGCAGAAGGGAAGTTCCATCCGGTCCGCCGAAGATGCAGCCTGAGCATTTTCCACAAAGACATCGGTAAGAATCAGCCGTCCGCCCCTTTTCAGTACGGTACCGAACTCGCCAAGCACCTGCGCCCTCTGCCGGAATACCGAGAGGCTGCATTCGGCGATTACAGCGTCGAGTGATTCACTCTCGAACGGCAACGCAGCAGCATCTGCCTGCACAAACCGTTCAGATACCCCGCCTTCAAAATCGGCAGTTTCGATATCGACTCCGACAGCTTCCAATAAATAGCGATTGCGAAGGAATTGCACTGTGGCCCCGGTCCCGCAGCCGACATCGGCGATCCTTGCCCCGGGCTGAAAAGAGCAATACCTGAGGGCTCTTTCCGTAAGTTTAAGCCCGCCCGGGCGCATAACCGAAAGATGAGCGATCTCTGCGATCATAGCGCACAAACATCCCGTCTGAAATCAGGCGAGATCACTTGTCCTCGAGCGCCTGCTCGACCTGCAGCATCTTTCCCACTGCGAGGTCCTCGGGCACGAAGACCGTCCCGCAGGTGCGGCATTTCAGAAGTTCCACAGGAAACTCGCTTCCAAGATATGATACCGTCACCTTGCCCAACGTCATAGGCACTCTGCATTTCTCACAGACAAGTTCCGGTGCGCTGCCGCTCTTGTCTTCGATCATTTTTCGGGCACCTCGATGACTTCCATTCTGTGGCTGTATGCGTTATGCAGGACATACACGGAATCCTGCATAGTAATGGTATATTCGACCCAATATGTTACGCTTCCAGGGCGATAATGCGCTATAAAACGTCCGCTCTGCTTATCGAACATCGCGTTACCGGTCTTTTCAGCATGTTCGAGTACCCTCCGGACATCCTCCATCAGAATCAGCCTGCTTTCGAGTAATTCCGAAACCTCCGAAGAAACGGATATCTCCGGG
>Ga0187786_10000541_pt1 | contig 10239 bp, 10 predicted proteins | sample 0815_BV2_10_20_M_FD_132449 | JGI IMG/M metagenome (GOLD analysis project Ga0187786, IMG submission 132449) | Tropical peat soil microbial communities from peatlands in Department of Meta, Colombia - 0815_BV2_10_20_MG | ecosystem: Environmental > Terrestrial > Soil > Wetlands > Peat | place...
GATGCTTCGCCGGCAGGTCGTCGGCGACGACGCTCCGGCTGGCCGGGAAGGTCACGCCCTCGGCGGCCGCGCCCGCGGCCTTGGCGTACTGAATGTTCGCGAAGCCGTGGCTCTGAAAGATCGGCACCTTGATGCCGATCTGGCGGGCATTCTTGATCACGATGGACTGGGCCGGTTCGATGGACCAGTTGACAATCGCCTGGACACTCTTCGCCTTGAGCTTGGTCACTTCCGCCGTGAGATCCGTGGCAGACTTGTCGTATACCTCGCTGATCACGATTTCGATACCGCTCTCAGGCGCAAGTTTCTCGAGCTGCTCCTTGCCCGCCTTCCCGAATCCAGTGTTGGAGGACAGAACGCCGATCTTTTTGATTTTCATTTTGTTCATTTCATCGAAGATCTTCGCGACCGCGAAGCTGTCCTTGGGTGCAACCTTGAACACATATTTTGCGACAGGATTCACAATGACCTCGGCAGCGGCGCACGACAGAAGGATGGTTTTTCCCTCCTCGGCAATATTCTTGATGGCCATCGTTTCACCGCTCGTGGACGGTCCGATGAGGGCGAATACTTTCTCTTCCTCGATCAACTGCTTTGCAAATGAGACGGCTTTTTCCGAGCTGCCGCCGGAGTCTTTAATCACGAGTTCGACCTTCTTGCCGATGATGCCGCCCTTTGCATTGATATCTTCGACGAGCATCTCGAGGGTCCGGGCTTCGGGTGCGCCAAGATTCGACGCCGGTCCGGTCACTGCAAGGATTGCACCGACCTTGATCGTGTCCTGGGCCGGTGCTGCGGTTGCGAACAGCATCAGGCCGGCCGCGATGCTGAGGAATGTTTTGTACAGATTCATGGGTTGATTCCCTCCTCGAAGAGCATTCAATAAATTATGCATGCGCACATGAGGTGCAAACAGCAGGAGCGCCCGCTCTCTTCGGACGCTCCTGTTCAATCGTCGACAGCTATTTTTCAAGCACAGCGAACTTACCGTCTTTCACGGTCAGCATTTCAAACGCATTGAGATCCAAGCCGTTGTGGTCAGCGGCGGTCAGCGTGAAAACGCCCGCCGTACCCACGAGCCCTTTGATGTTTTCGATGGCGGTTCTCACTTTTTCCCGGTCCGTACCGCCTACCTTGATTCCCTGTTCGAGGAGGATGAATGCGTCATAGGCGTGGCCCCCGAAGGTGCTTACCTCCTCCTTGTACTTTGCTTCATACTCTTTCTTGTAGGAAAGAAGGAGCTTCTTCTGGGGATTCCTGTCCGAGAGAATATCTGCTGCGAGAAGCCGGCCTGCCGGGAACAACACGCCCTCGGCTGCAGCTCCGGCCGCCTTTGCATAGTTGATGTTGCCGAAACCGTGGCTTTGGAAGATCGGCACCGTCATGCCGATCTGACGGACGTTCTTGATCACAATGGCCTGTGCCGGCTCGATGGACCAGTTGACGATCGCCTGGACGTTTGCGGATTTCATTTTGGTCGCCTCGGCAGTAAGGTCCGTTGCTGCCTTGTCATACACTTCACTGATCGCCACCTGGATGCCGTTTGCCGGGGCCAGTTTCTCGATCTGTTCTTTGCCTGCCTTGCCGAACCCCGTGTTCGACGAGAGGACGCCGACTCTCGTGATGCCCATTTTTTTCATTTGCTGAAAGATCTTGATCACTGCATCGCTGTCTTTCTGGGGCGTCTTGAACACATATTTCGCCACGGGATTCACAATTACTTCCGCTGCAGCACAGGAGAGGAGGATGGTTTTTCCCTCTTCCGCGATGTTTTTAATGGCCATGGTCTCGCCGCTCGTGGAAGGACCGATGATGGCGAACACCTTTTCCTCCTCGATCAGCTGCTTTGCAAAGGAGAGCGTCTTTTCCGAGCTCGCGCCCGTGTCCTTGATAATCAATTCAATTTTGTTGCCGTTTATGCCTCCTTTGGCATTAACCCCGTCCACGAGCATTTCGAGCGTTTTTGCCTCGGGCGCTCCGAGAAATGATGCCGGACCGGACACTGCCAGAAGCGCTCCTATCTTGACAGTGCCCGCCATGGCGGTCGTGGCGATCATGGCCATGAGCGCTGCCGCGACTGCAGCTAATCCTGTTCTTTTCATCTTTGAATTCTCCTTCCCCGAATTTGTTCCGAGCACGCCCTGCGGGCCGGAATTACAGCCGCTGCACCTCTTCTCCCCGCAGTATGCGGATGCCGGCTGTCTGCAGGGTGCTGATGGCTTTTTCAACCTCGTCAAACCGGAAAATCAAAACCGCATTGCCTTCGCTTTTCTGGGTGAAGGCATACATGTACTCCACATTGATCCCGTTGCCTTGCAACGTTTTCAAGATCGTCGCCAGGCTGCCGGGGCGGTCGGGGACCTCCACCGCCACAACTTCGTTCCGTCCGACAGTGAAACCGTTCGTCTTGAGGAGCGATGTCGTTTTTTCAATATCGTTGACAATGAGGCGCAGGATGCCGAAATCGGATGTATCCGCCAGGGAGAGGGCCCTGATGTTGATCCCGTTTTTTGCCAGAATATCGGTCACTTCGGCAAGGCGGCCCGACTTGTTTTCAACAAAAATGGAAATCTGCTGGACTTTCACCCAATCCTCCCTGAAATGACGCGGAATGCAATAGATCGTGAAAAGGCATTGCCTGCGGAAACGCATAATAATATGTCGAATTTACCGTGTTTGTCAAGCTGCCATTTTGATTTTCTCATTTTAACTCATGCCGTCGAGAGGGCCGTCATTATCCCAGAACAGCCGCAGTCGGAGCGTTCGTCAAACCGGTCAGATCTCTGTTTGCGAAACGAACGTACTGCCAGTTGGGATGTGCAAACCGCCATCCTTGCCCGATGCTCCGTCCGATGAGGAAGTGCCAATAAGCCAACTGTTCGACCGGCGATCCGCTATCTTTCATCTTGCCTTTTTTTCTGATTTGAACTATTTTTGCTGCATGAAAAAATATTTCGAGTTTGCCCGCCATCATACCGGCTACCGACAGGAGATTCTTGCCGGGCTGGCGACCTTTCTCACCATGGCTTATATCATCATTGTAAATCCCGCGATCCTCGAAGCTGCAGGCATACCCAAGGGGGCGTCGATGACCGCCACAATCCTGTCCGCGGTATTCGGCACGCTTGTCATGGGACTCTACGCAAAAAGGCCTTTTGCTCTCGCTCCTTATATGGGGGAGAACGCCTTCATAGCCTTCACGGTTGTGAAAGTGCTCGGGTATCCCTGGCAGACCGCTCTTGGTGCAATATTCATTGCCGGCCTGCTTTTTACGGCGCTTACGCTCATGAAAGTACGCGGCTGGATGGCGGATGCACTGCCGCTGTCACTCAAGTACAGCTTTTCCGTGGGCATTGGCCTCTTCCTTACCTTTATTGGACTCAATCTGACCGGGGTTGTTGCAATCGGCGTCCCCGGTGCGCCCGTGAGTCTGGGCCGGTTGTCCCAGCCCACGGTGCTGCTCGCTGTTCTCGGTTTTTTCATCATCACGCTGTTCATCATCAGGCGTATCAAGGGGGCGATCATCATCGGCATCCTGGCAACGACGCTCCTGTCTTTTTTTCTGAAGGTCACACCCGTTCCCGCTTCCTGGCTCAGTCTGCCGCCGGGGCTCGGCCCCATCGCGTTTCAGCTCAATATCAGCGACGCCCTGAGCCTCAGGAACCTTCCTATTGCCCTGATCATTTTCGTGATGGCGTTCGTGGATACCGTGGGTACGCTTCTCGGCCTGTCAGCGCGCGGCGGTCTGCTCGATGAAAAGGGGAACCTGCCGGAGATCGAAAAGCCCATGCTTGCCGATGCCGTCGCAAACCTCGCGGCGCCGATCCTTGGCACAACGACCACGGGAGCCTATATCGAATCCGCAGCGGGAATCACGGAAGGCGGCAGGACGGGTTTTACCGCGCTCGTGGTCGTCTGTCTGTTCCTCTGCGCACTGTTTTTTTCTCCGGTCCTGACAGCGGTGCCGCCTCATGCTTACGGCGCAGCGCTTGTCGTGATCGGCATTTTCATGATCAATCCGCTCACCAAAATAGATTTCGAAGACTTCACCGAGCTCGTGCCCGCCTTTCTGACTATTGCGCTTATGGTCTTTACGTTCAATATCGGCGTGGGTATGACGGCCGGCCTGCTGGCTTACCCCGTGCTCAAAATGTTCAGCGGCAGGAGAAAAGAGATTCACGCCGGTATGTGGATCTTCGCCGTGCTTTCGCTGCTGTTTTATGTTTTTTATCCCTATCAGTAGCACCGTGCATGATTGCACGCACCGTGGCAGGGTGCTTCTCCGGCAGGCGCGCGAACCATTTGACACCTTGAACCAATCTGCTACAATGCAGGTAACAAGCAGCGCAGCACCGGTTGCCGCGTGTAAACCATGAATACTATCAAAGACCTCCGTATATCGCTTCTTATAATGATGTTTCTCGTGACCGCCGGCACGCTCGGATACATGGTCATCGAAGGATGGAACCTGCTCGATTCCCTGTATATGACGATCATCACGATCGGTACGGTCGGGTTTCAAGAGGTCCACAGCCTGAGCAATGCGGGAAGGGTCTTCACCATCCTGCTGATCGTGTTCGGCGTGGCTGTCCTCGGTTATACCGTAAGCAAGCTGGCGCAGGTCATGTTCGAGGGCCAGATCCAGCAATTTTTCGGGAGGAAAAAAGTGGAAAAGGCAATCAGCGAAATGAAAAACCACTATATTGTCTGCGGGTACGGCAGAATCGGCTCGCTTATCTGCAAGGAATTCGCTGCTAAACCCATCCCTTTCGTTGTTGTCGAGACCAATCCCGCGGTTCAGGAAAGGCTTGAAGAAGACAGCATGATCTATCTGCGGGGGAACGCAACGGAGGACGAGACGCTGCTCAAGGCCGGGATCAAGCGTGCAAAAGGCCTTGTGTCCGTGGTCACGTCGGACACCGAAAATGTCTATATCACCCTTACAGCGCGGGGTCTGAATCCGCATCTCTACATACTTGCCCGGTCAGGTGAACCAGGAACGGACATCAAGCTCAAACGAGCGGGCGCAAATAAGGTGATTTCTCCGTACCAGATCGGGGGGACACGCATGGCCCAGGCAATCCTGCGTCCGAATGTCGTTGACTTTATCGAGATCGCTACGGGCAGGCAGCATCTGGATTTGCAGATGGAGGAAATTTTCATACCCGATCATTGTACATTCATTGGACAGAACCTGAAAGACGCAGGACTTCGGAGAGACACGGGAGTCATCATCGTAGGCATTAAAAAGGCGCACGGCCAGATGGTGTTCAACCCGGGAGGGACGAGCGAACTTGATGCACGGGATACGCTTATCGTTCTCGGCCAGCAATCGGAAATTGTAAAGCTCGAAAATATGCTGACGAGCGAGTCACCCGGATCCTCAGTTCCAGGGGGTGCATGAATAAATTACGAAACAAAAGCACCGGTCCTTTTCGATCTCCGGTTTTTTATACTATAATAAAAGACACCGTGGTGGACTGAACACTTCTTTATTTACCAGCCGTTGTTACCCTAATGTATTATTAAATCAGTTGTTTTTAATGGCAAGCCACCATCAACATCATTTTTTTCTGATGAAGAGAAAAGCTTTTGCTGCTATAATAGCGGAAAGCGAAAATTGAAACGGGTTATTAATTGGATTGGGCGCGGTCGGGTAATGCACTATTATTTCGCGCCGGGTCTATTAACTGTCATCCGTCTTTCTTGTATCTCCATGAAGTCATCTCTCCTCTCCGCAGCTTCTATCCGGCGGAGTGGAGAGGCACAAAGGTGGTTTTTTTTCTAACACAGCTGTAGTATCGTGGCGATCTGCTTTCTTGCAGGTTTCATGAGGGGCTGGTGGTATTTATTATGGAAACTATGCATGCTAGGAAAAGGAGGTGAGGTGAGTCGCTGCAGTGCATGAAGCAAATTTCGAAAGGGGGACTACTGGTGTATGGAAGAAAAGACAAAAGGCATCAGTGAAGACTGGTTAGCTGTATGGATCGGCTTGTTCATCTTTATCGTTTCGCTCGGTTCCTTTGTCGGCACGGATGTCCTGAACTGGGGCGTGACCACTGCCGTCTGGACCGATATGTCGAAAGCACTCAAGCCGATTTCGGCGGCCTGGCTGGGTGGATTCGGGTCGCTTCTTCTTACCTATGTCGTTTTGCTTGTCGTTATGACAATTGGGGCCGCTGCACTCAAGGCCGACCTCAAGAATTTCATTATAGGTTTTACCGTCGTATTCTGGATAAGTTATATCTGCTGGATCCTGGGGAGCTACGCGAATATCGCCGTGACTACGGCGCCGGACATGAAAAAATTCGGCATTACGTGGTCGCTGAAACTTACGGCCGAGGCCGGGTTCATCATCGCTCTTCTCGTCGGCCTGTTCTTCGGAAATTTTGTGCCTTCGTTTGCGAACTCGATCAAGGCAGCGGTCCGGCCAGAGTTATATATTAAAACTGCCATTGTGATTCTCGGCGGCTCCCTCGGCCTGATGGCGGCGGAAAAGCTGGGACTGGCCACAGCGGTCATGTTCCGCGGCCTCTGCGCCATCGTCGAAGCCTACCTGATCTACTGGGCACTCGTGTATTTCATCGCCCGTAAATACTTCAAGTTCAGCCGTGAGTGGGCGGCGCCGCTGGCCTCGGGAATCTCGATCTGCGGCGTCTCGGCAGCGATTGCCACCGGCGGTGCGATCAAGGCCAGGCCTGTGGTGCCGATCATGGTCTCCTCGCTCGTCGTGATTTTCGCCGTGGTCGAGCTGATCGTGCTTCCATTCTTTGCAGAGACGTTCCTGTATAAGGAACCGATGGTTGCCGGCGCATGGATGGGGCTTGCCGTCAAGACCGACGGCGCCGCGGTTGCTTCGGGAGCGGTAACAGAAGGCCTGATCCTGGGTAAGGCTGCTGCAGAAGGGATCATGTATCAGCCGGAATGGATTAAGAACGCTGCCGCAGTCGTGAAGGTCTTCATCGACATTTTCATCGGGGTGTGGGCCTTTGTCCTGGCCATTGTCTGGTGCTCGTTCATCGAGTGCAAGCCCGGTGAAAAAGTCAGACCCGGCCAGATCTGGGACCGGTTCCCGAAGTTCGTCATCGGTTACATCGTCACCTTCATCATCATTCTTCTGGTATGCCTCCCCGCCTCGAAGAAGATGACGGCAATGAGCGGCCAGGTCACCCCGCTGACGAAGCAGATTGCAGCTCAGGAGGCGCAGCTTGCAGCTATGAACAAGCAAGTTGCTGATGAGGAATCAAAGCTTGCGGCGACTAAGCCGAAGGACAAGAAGGCCATTGCGGCCCTCAAAGGTCAGATCGCGAACGACAAGACCTCTGCCGCCGCTCTCGCAGACAAGATCGGAAAGGACAAAGCACAGCTCGCCCCCCTGAACGATCAACTCAAAGAGCCCAAAGCCACCATGAATGCAGCCAGGGCGTCTACGGGCGAAGCTAATGTTTTCCGCGGCATCTTCTTCGTCATGACCTTTTTCACGATCGGACTGGTGTCCAACTTCAAGAAGCTCTGGGAAGAGGGAATCGGCAGGCTTGCAGCAGTGTACGTGATTTCACTCTTCGGGTTCATCATCTGGATCGGGCTTGTTATCTCGTGGATCTTCTTCCACGGCGTTAAACCGCCGTTGGTGGGCTAGAAAGGAGGAAAGGAGACTATCATGGCCGAACAACCGAAACTGTCTGAAGAACTGAAAAAGATGGAATGGGAACCGCTTCTTCCCGTTGAAAAAAAACTGATTGGATGGAGCATCGGTCTAGGCATCGTCCTGCTCGGAATCCTCGTATGGGTGAGCTACACGTTTTTCCCGACCGGGCATTGATTCATGAATATGAGCGATACCACAAGCGGCAGGTCGAAGCCTGCCGCTTTTTTTAATGCAGCATCATGGACAGATGCGGCCCCTGTCGTGAGCTCGATTATGTTTTATCATATCATCTGATGGCAAGGCTTTTCGGATTGCGGAAATGACACAAAAAAGAGAGCATCCCGAAATCGATGGAGAGAGCAAGATCGTTTCTGAAGCACGACGCGCACAGAAGATACGCGAGCAGGGTTACCGCGATCAGGCGCTCAAGCTTTTTCCACATGTATGCGGTAGATGCGGCCGCGAGTTTTCGGGGAAAAAGCTGCGCGAGCTGACAGTCCATCACCGGAACCACAACCATGACGACAATCCGCCCGACGGAAGCAACTGGGAACTGTTATGTCTTTACTGCCACGATAATGAGCATCAAAAGCAGCTGCTGGAAGGGACCATCCCGCCTGATGAATCGACCCCATCACGCACGACATATCAGCCGTTTGCCCGGTTACAAGAGATGATGAATAAAAAGAAATGAAATTCGTTTGCTGAATTACAGTTTATGTTCATTTGTTGTGGTTATGTATGTTGTTGAACTGTGAGATCATTTCGTAGTGTTAATGAAATTAAAACGGGCGCAATGTTAACGAAACAGTTTTATTCGATCAGGTAAGAGGTGTCTGAAACTAAGTATTACTAAGATAGGAGATTCAGCAATTATTTTCATAATGTCGATCATGAATAGATGGTCTGTTACAGGTCTTTCAAAAAAGTATTAAAATTCTAATCATTAAAGTGCCTGCCTGCAGTAAAAACTTGCCCCCTTCATGCAGTAATTAAACTGCACCGATGATTATAACCAATTGATTTAAAGCTGATTTTATTCTGGCACATGTCATGCATTATAGAAAGCAAGATTGCGGTTGAACATATCCTACTGAGTAGAAGGGGGACAGATACATGAAGATCATGGTTGCTTATGACGGAACGCTCCAGGCCAAGGAAGCCCTGGCATACGGATTAGAAAAAGCAAGGACAAAGGGCGGCGAAGTAATGGCATTATATGTATTCAACAGCGATCTGTTCATTGATTATGACGCATCAATGGGTGCAGCGGCCGCCGCACGGCGTGAAGCAGAGGGTTATATAGCAGAAGCCAAGAGCATCATTCGCGAGAAGGGAAATGGCGTGACAGCGCATCTTTACAGCGCTGAAGGCAACCCTGAGCAGGAAGTCATTCAGTTCGCACGTGAGCAGAAAGTAGATGTGCTTCTGTGCCCCCCGAAATTCAGAACGATTATCAGGAAATATCAGAATTCACTGTCCGCATCCGATCTGGCAGGTGAAACGGCTAAGATGAACGTAACCGCCTTTGCAACAAGATCACTTTAGCTGATTCGTTCCTGGAGATTGTGGATGAAAGGGGAAAAGCCGTGGATTTCGAACACATGTTCCAACAATCAGGTTTCATGACAGCATATCAAACACTGATTTTCGGATCATTGATGATCATTGGCGTGGCTGGAAAGGATGCTCGATTCCGCAGAGTAATAGAAAAAGCCACGTCCTCGATGATCACGTTCGGGCCCATGGCTGTTTTACTATACGTTCTGTATTCGGTGAGTCACTTGAGTTAGGCGGGGAGCCCTGCATCAGGGCTCAAATCTGCTCATATCGACTTCCCAGAAGTTTTTTCCTTTTACGCGTGCTTCGTCATGGTTTGCTTTACGAAGTGATTTCCAGAACCTGCAAATGCCCAGATACATGAGAGCATATTTTTCAGGCGCGATCAGAAGCAAGGCCAGTTGCAGAAGCAATATATTACGTATTGATAGAATAAGCGTATCGGTAAGCATAGTAACCTCCTCATTGCCTGAGGTTATGAAACATGTGCACAAGCGGCTTTTTCTTCGTATTCCGGAACTTGCTTTTCTTCACGGATCATTTCGTACTCCCCGGCTTCGGCAAAGGTCACCGCAACCCACATATCCTCGAAGTACTGAAAGAACTTTTTCATATGGCCTCCTTTGCTGCTTTGCTGATCAATTTCTATTTCTATAAGAGCAATAGCTATGCCATCATATAATTACTTAATAAATAAGTGGAAGTTAATTTGGTATTTTTGCTGGTGCAATAAATTAGTGCATTAGGTTAGATGCTTAAAAAAACATTATTACATTTTGTAACGATTATTCAATAGTTAGAGGTGCATCAATATAGTGCAGCAATTTGGTGTATGAACAAAATGCATGTAGGATTTAGCTGGAGGAAATGCTAATGAAGGTTATAGTTTTGTATGACGGCAGTCTCCATGCAAAGACGGCATTGGATTATAGTTTTGAAAAAGCGAGAGAAAAGCAGGGAGAGCTTGTAGTATTGCTGGTATTTCAGAGCAGCCTCTATCTTGATTATGATGGGGGAATCATGGCGCAGAA
>Ga0187786_10000543_pt1 | contig 10199 bp, 11 predicted proteins | sample 0815_BV2_10_20_M_FD_132449 | JGI IMG/M metagenome (GOLD analysis project Ga0187786, IMG submission 132449) | Tropical peat soil microbial communities from peatlands in Department of Meta, Colombia - 0815_BV2_10_20_MG | ecosystem: Environmental > Terrestrial > Soil > Wetlands > Peat | place...
GATCAGGTGCCGGTAGCGCTCGTCCTCGGGATTCACCGCCACGGCAACGTCGCCGAGCATCGTCTCGGGCCGCGTGGTGGCGACGGTCAGTGAACCGTTGCCGCAGGCGAACGGATATTTGATCTCCCACAGGAAACCGTCTTCCTCCTCGCTGACGACCTCGAGGTCGGAAACGGCGGTGAGCAGCTTCGGGTCCCAGTTGACCAGCCGCTTGCCGCGGTAGATCAGGCCTTCCTTGTAGAGGCGGACGAAGGTCTCGGTGACGATCTTTGACAGTCCGGCATCCATGGTGAAGCGCTCGCGGCTCCAGTCGGGCGAGGTACCGAGGCGGCGCATCTGGCGCGTGATGGTGCCGCCGGAATACTCCTTCCACTCCCAGACTTTTTCGAGGAACTTCTCGCGGCCGAGTTCATGGCGGGAAATGCCCTGCGCATCGAGCTGGCGCTCGACGACAATCTGCGTGGCAATGCCGGCGTGGTCGGTGCCCGGCTGCCAGAGCGTGTTGTCGCCGCGCATGCGGTGGTAGCGCGTCAGCGCGTCCATCAGCGTCTGGTTGAAGCCATGGCCCATGTGCAGGGTGCCGGTGACGTTGGGGGGCGGCAGCAGGATGCAGAAATTGTCCTGCTTGGACGTATCGAGGCCGGCCTTGAAGTAGCCCTGCGACTCCCAGATGGGATACCAGCGCCGCTCGATGTCGGCGGGCTCAAAGCTCTTCGCGAGTTCCATGGGAATGCCCGATTATCGGGATTGCAAAAACGAAAAATTATACCGGAGGGGGATTGCTCAATCGGCGACGGCGTCTTGCGACGACTGACTTTCTGTGTCCAGGGCAGCTTGCAGGCGAGGCAACAGCGCCGCCCGGGCCTCGGCGGTCACCTGGATGACGAGTTGGTCGGTGATGCCGTCGAGCACGCGCATGACCACCAGTGGCAGTTCGTGATCGAGCCAGGACACCAGTTCGTCGGCCAGCGCCTGGCGCTGGGTGGGAAGGCGCTCGAACAACAGTTCCCTGGCCAGCGCTTCGACTCGCTCGGGTGCGATTTGCCGACTGTCTGCGATCGCTTGTTCAATGGCCTGCGGTGTGGCTGATTCGTCCGTGATGCCGGTGACGACCTCGGTTAATACTGGTAAGTCATCGTTTTCCGCTTTTGCCTCTGAGGCAGCGGTGTGACGGAAGGCGCCGGCAACGAAAACGCGATGACGCTGCATCAGGTTGTTGGCTTTTTGCAGGATGCTGTCGCCGTCCAATTCATATTCCTTCGGAGATGTCGCGTGACTCAAGAGCATAGCCCCGTTCGCGGTAGAACTTGAAGCGCTCGCGTGCCGGCAGGCGGTCGGCATCGGCGGTGCTGACGATTTCCACCAATTCTTCGAAGCGCGAGAAGCCCGGCGGCAGCTCGTCGCCAAGATTGAGCAGGCAACGGTCGTGGGGCAGCTGGTCGAGATCGCCGGTGAGCAGGATGGGCGTTTCGGCGGCCAGTGACGACTCCGCCCCGCAATGGGGCAGAAAGCCTGTTGCCGGCTGTGACCAAAGCAACCGGTCCAACTGTTCCGCGGTTTGCCGGACCGGCACGTAAACGAGTACCGTCTGGCGATCCTGCCAAGCCTGCCGCAGCCATGCGGCCGCGGCGGCAAGACGATCCGGTGCGCCGTGGAGGAACTGGATGCGGGTCACGACTTGGCGCTGGCGGCCCTGGACATCAGGAAATGGGTGAGCAGCGGCACGGGTCGGCCGGTCGAGCCCTTTTCCTTGCCGCCTCGGTAGGCAGTGCCGGCAATATCCAGATGCGCCCAGTCGTATTTCTTTGTGAAACGGGCAAGGAAGCTGGCGGCCGTGATGGTGCCGCCGGAACGGCCGCCGATGTTGGCCATGTCGGCGAAGTTGCTTTGCAACAGTTCCTGGTAATCCTCCCACAACGGCAACTGCCAGGCGCGGTCATAGGATTCCTGGCCGGCATCGATCAGTTCCCGCGCCAGTGTGTCGTTGTTGGCCAGCAGGCCGGTGGCGATATGGCCCAGCGCGATGACGCAGGCGCCGGTCAATGTAGCGACGTCAACCACGCAGGCGGGATCGAAACGCTCGACGTAGGTGAGCGCATCGCAGAGGATCAGTCGGCCCTCGGCATCGGTGTTGAGGATTTCCACCGTTTGGCCGGAAAGCGAGGTAACGACATCGCCCGGTTTGGTCGCGCTGCCGCCCGGCATGTTCTCGGTGGTCGGGATGGCGGCGACGACGTTGAGCGGTAGCTTCATCTGGGCAATCGCCTTCATCGTGCCCAGCACGCTGGCGGCGCCTGACATGTCGAACTTCATTTCGTCCATTTCCGGCGCCGGCTTCAGCGAAATGCCGCCGGTGTCGAAGGTGATGCCCTTCCCGACCAGCACGACGGGTTTCTCGTCCGCCTTGCCGCCGGAGTGCTTGAGGACGATGAACTTCGGCGGTTCGTGCGATCCCTTGGCGACCGACAGCAGGGTGTGCATACCGAGCTTTTCCATGTCGGCGCGTTCCAGCACCTCCACGCTCATGCCATGCTCGGTGGCGAGCTGTCTGGCCTGGTCGGCCAGATGGCTGGGGGTGCAGATGTTGGCCGGCAGATTGGCAAGGTCCTTCATCAGCGCGGTGCCGGCAGCGATCGCTTCGCCTTGGGCCAAGGCCTCCTCGGCCGGGCCAAGTTCATTGCGCCGCTCGACGCAGAAGGTCAGTTTGCGCAGGGGGCGGCGGACATCGTCCTTCTTGGACTTGAGGCGATCGAAACGGTACAGGGATTCCAGGGCCACCATCGTGGCCTGGCGCACGCGCCAGACGACGTCGCGCTTCTTGACCGAAAGCTCGGTCAGATAGAGCGTGCCGTCGAAGCCGCCAGTTTCGTTGAGGGTTTTTACCGCCGTGGCGACGGCGGCGCGGAATTCCTTTTCGCGGAATTCCTTTTCCTTGCCGAGGCCGACGAGCAGCACCCGGTCCGCCAGCGTGCCGGAAACATTGTGGAGCAGCAGGGTGGATCCGGCCTTGCCTTCCATGTCACCGCGGCGTACCAGGTCGCTCAAGTAGCCCCGCGCGGCGTTGTCAATGACCTCGGCTGGCAACGACAATTTGCGGGGTTCGAAAACGCCGACAACGACGCAGGCGCTCCGTTGCTTCTCGGGACTGCCACTTCTTATGCTAAATTCCACGTGTCGCTCCTGTATCCGAAGGATGGGAAGTCTTGATGTTTTTGTCCAATTCACCGCTTTTGTGATTATCGCCAATAGTTTTGCCAAAAGTCAAAGCCAACACAGTCCAGGCCCATTAGCGTCGAAATGATCTTTCAGCGCGCTGCCCAACGCGAATTTTCCCAGACCGCGGCGACCGTCTTTGTTGCATTGTTCGCCATCCTGCTGACGACACAGCTGATCCGCCTGCTTGGCCAGGCGGCCGGCGGCAAGATCGCGTCGGAAGGTGTCGTGGCGCTGCTTGGCTTAGGCGCCGTCAGCTACTTGCCGACGCTGCTGTCGCTGACGTTGTTCATTTCCATCCTGATGACCCTCTCCCGCTCCTACCGGGATTCCGAGATGGTGATCTGGTTTTCGGCCGGCATGTCGCTGACGGCGTGGGTAAGGCCGGTGCTGACATTCGCTTTGCCGCTGGTGGTGGTGATTGCCGTTCTGTCGCTATTTCTCTCGCCTTGGGCGCTCACCAGGAGCGCCGAGTACCGGCAGCGCATGGATGAACGCAACGATGTTTCGCGGGTGTCGCCGGGAGCTTTCCAAGAATCTGCCCAAGCCGAGCGGGTATTCTTTGTCGAGGGCATTTCCGGCGATCAGGGGCGGGTGAAGAACGTGTTTGTCAGCTCCGTGCAACAGGGCCGCTTGGGCGTTATCGTGGCTGCGGAAGGACATACCGAGGCCGCGCCCAGCGGCGACCGCTTTCTGGTACTGGAGCGCGGTCGGCGCTACGAAGGCATTCCGGGAGCGGCGGACTATCGGGTCATGGAGTTCGAACGCTATGGCGTTCGTATCGAAACTCGGGAAAGCCGCGGCATCGAACAGACTCAGAAGAACATGACCGTATTGGAACTCGTCAGTCGACCGACGCCGGGCAATCTCGGCGAGTTACTCTGGCGGATCGGTATTCCCCTGTCGGCGTTGAACCTGGCCCTGCTGGCGATACCGCTGTCGTTCGTCAACCCTCGGGCGGGGCGAACCAATAATCTGATCTTCGCGCTCCTGACTTTCATGATCTACAGCAACCTGGTCAGCGTCAGTCAGGCGTGGGTGGCCCAGGGCAAGCTGCCCTTCGAGATCGGTGTTTGGGCCGTGCATGTACTCATGTTCGTCGGCCTGCTGGTGTTGTTCTCGCGACGCCTGCTGGTCTTCTCGTGGGGGCGGCTGTGGCGCTGAACGTGGGCCTGCGAGTGTTCGAACGTTACCTCGCCCGAGAGATCTACGCGGCGACGGCACTCGTCCTTGTCGCCTTCCTGGCCCTGTTTGCCTTCTTCGATCTCGTGCATGAACTTGCAGATCTGGGCAAAGGCAACTACCAGATTCATCATGCCGTGGTCTACGTGCTGCTGACCATGCCCGGATATGCATACGAACTGCTGCCGGTAGCTGTATTGATTGGCACACTGTACGCTTTGACCCTGCTTGCCAGGCACTCCGAAATCACCGTACTGCGCGCTTCGGGGTTGTCCACCGGGACCTTGCTGGGTTCTCTGGCCAAGATCGGTTTGGCCTTTGTTGTCCTGACCTTTCTGATCGGCGAGTTCGTTGCTCCGCCGGCGGAGCGGGCGGCCCAGCAACTTCGCCTGCAGGCGATGAGTTCGGTCGTCGCACAGGAGTTCCGCTCGGGTTTGTGGATCAAGGACGAGCTGGCCTTCGTCAATGTTCGCGAGGTGCTGCCGGACACGTCGCTGCAGGGGGTGCGCATCTACGAGTTCGACCGCAACTACCAGCTGCGGTCGATCAGCCAAGCTCAATCGGGCCGCTATATGCCGCCCGATCGCTGGCAATTGAGCGATGTCGCACAGACGGTCTTCGAGGGCGATCGTGTTCGGGTGGCGCGTGTGCCGGAGCTGCAATGGCAATCGGCATTGAACCCGGACATTCTGAGCGTGTTGCTGGTGGATCCGGGGCGGATGTCGCTGTTCAATTTGTATCTCTATACGCGTCACCTGGCGGAGAACCAGCAGAAAACGCAGCGTTACGAAATCGCGATGTGGAAGAAGCTGATCTATCCTGCTGCCGCGCTGGTCATGATGGCCTTGGCGCTGCCTTTCGGCTATCTGCACGACCGCATGGGTAATATCAGTTTCAAGGTCTTCGCCGGCGTGATGCTCGGCGTCACCTTTCACATGCTGAACGGACTGTTCTCCAGTCTCGGTGTCATCAACAGCTGGACACCGCTCTATGCGGCCGTGACGCCGAGTGCCTTGTTTCTGCTCGCGGCTGCGGCGATGATCTGGTGGGTGGAGCGGCGCTAGCCCCGGAAGACGATGCGCGTGCCGGCCAGCCGGTCGTGCAGGAACTGACGGTCGCGGTCGAATAGTGCCCAGAGCAGGCCGACAACCGACAGTACCGATGGCCAGGCCAGAAGGAAGCGAACAATCGCGCGCTGGATTGAGGGAGTCCCGCCATTTTCAACCGTCACGATCCGGATATGCCAGGTTTGCATGGCCAAGGTGCGACCATCGCGATGCCACAGCCAGACAAAGTAGAGTCCCAGTGCCGCCACAATGTTCAGCCAATGAGCCCATCCCGGCAGTACAATCTGCCAGACGACGGCGATAATCAAATTCGGCACCAGAAACAGTAACGCCAGAACACCGACCAACAACAGGGATTCATAGAGCATGCTAGCCAAGCGCCGACGAATGCTCGGCGTCTCTGCCTCGGTGCTCCGCGGAGGCTTCACTAATGCGTCGGCTCAGCAAATGGCCAGACAAAGGCTGGTGCCGGCGACGGCGGTGGTGGTGATGGTGTCGTAGTGGTGGCTGGCTCGGGCTGCACTGAGGGCAGGGTCATTGCAGGTACCAACGACGGCTTGGCTGCTGCGGGCTTGCCGGGCGGTCGGCTGCCTGACTTGGCAGATGCTTTGCTGGCCGCAGACTTGGCAGCGGATTCCTTCAGGCGCTGTTTCTCTTCATCGGGAAGGGTCTGGTATTCCGACCACATCCTTTTTAGCGCCTCGCGTTGCTCCGGGCTCGCCTTCTGCACGTTCTTGTATTTTTCCCGCGCCGCCTTGCGCTCCTCCGGCGTCAGCTTGACCCATGCTTTCATGCGGCGCTGAATTCGCGCCTGTTCGTCCGGACTCATTTGCGGATAGCGATCCGCAATCTCCAACCATTTCTTCTTGCGATAAGACTCCAACTGATCCCATTCGCCCGACAGCGGGGCGAGAATCTGTTGCTTTTGGGGGGGGAGCGCGCTCCAGTCCGGGGGGAGGACAAGTGGTACTCCCGCCATCGCGGGAGCCATGGCCCCCGCGAGGATTATTGCGGCAACGACTCTTCTGACCCTTCTTCCTGCTGGGAGAGGTGATTCAGCCATTCAATGAAACCTTGGTCAGTGTACGCATTCGGAGAAACTTCGTCGGCCAGCAGGGCGCTGTCGATTTCCGCCAGCTCGGTGGCTTGCCGGGCATTCTGCCAGAACTGGACGCCCATCGCGCCGATCACCAGAGCCAGAAAGGCAAGGATGCCGCGGTAATGGCTATGCAGGGATTCGGTCGCCAAGTGGCCAATTCCGGCGAGACTCAAGACCGCTACTGGCGCTGCCTGGCGGCAAAGCGCATCCTGACGGAATTGGTAGAGCCGTGCCACTGCCTTCTGGTCCAGGTTCGAAGTGCCCTGATCCAGAACGTGACGTATGCGGCTGGCAAATTGGGATTCGTGCAGTTCCTGGTTCATAGTTCAACGCCTTTCGCTTTCAAGACAGCAGCTAACGTATGAGTCGCGCGGGAGCAATGCGTCTTGACGCTGCCTTCCGAGCACCCCATCGCCAACGCTGTTTCGGCGATATCCATATCTTCCCAGTAACGCAGCAGAAACGCTTCCCGTTGACGCGCCGGCAGTTTTTCAACCTCTTTTTCAATAATGGCAAGGACTTGGCTCTGTTCGAGACTGCCATGGGGGTTGCCGAAACGGGAGGTGCTGTCGGTCGGCAGGGTTTCCAGGGGATCCGAGTCATCGTCGTCGCCGGACGAGAAGGACGACAGCAGCGTCGTCCACATCGACCGTACCTTCTGCCGGCGGTAGAAGTCGCGGATCGTGTTTTGAAGAATGCGCTGAAACAGCAGGGGTAACTCTTCCGCCGGACGTCCGCCGTACTTCTCCGACAGCTTCAGCATCGTGTCCTGAACGATGTCCAGAGCCGTATCCTCGTCGCGCACGGCAAAAAGCGCCTGTTTGTAGGCACGCCGTTCGACGCTGGCGAGAAAGTCCGAAAGTTGCGGGCGGGAAGCCAGGAAGAAAATCCTTATGCTGAATGGGGGATCGTGAACCACCGTTTGGCCAGCCGCGACCTTGACCAACTGCGTCTGAGCCAGTAAGGTAACGCGCTTTTAGGCTGAACCCCTCGAAATTCGGAAGAAATGATGCAGTTGACCGGCGCAGAGATTGTAATCAGGTGTCTTCAGGAAGAAAAGGTGGAACACGTCTTCGGTTATCCGGGCGGTTCCGTGCTTTTCATCTATGACGAGTTCTTCAAGCAGGATCAGATCAAGCACATTCTGGTTCGTCATGAGCAGGGGGCCGTGCATGCGGCCGATGCCTATTCCCGCTCCTCGAACAAGATAGGTGTCTGCATGGTGACGTCCGGCCCGGGCGTCACCAATGCCGTCACGGGCATCGCTACCGCCTACATGGATTCGATTCCACTGGTGATTCTCACCGGGCAGGTGCCGACCGCCTACATCGGCCAGGACGCCTTCCAGGAAGCTGACACCGTTGGCATCACGCGGCCCTGCGTCAAGCACAATTTCCTGGTCAAGGATGTGAAGGACCTTGCGGTTACCATCAAGAAGGCGTTTTACCTGGCCAAGACCGGCCGCCCCGGCCCGGTGCTGGTGGATATCCCGAAGGACATCACCGCCCAGAAGTGCGAGTTCCAGTATCCGAAGACCATCGCCATGCGGTCGTACAACCCGGTGGTGAAGGGGCATGCCGGCCAGATCAAGAAGGCACTTCAACTGCTGCTGGAAGCCAAGCGGCCGATCATTTACACGGGTGGTGGCGTCATTCTTTCCGATTCTGCCGAGAAGCTGACCCGACTGACCCGCACGCTCGACTTCCCAATTACCCAGACGCTAATGGGGCTGGGCGGTTATCCGGCCACCGACCGGCAGTTTCTCGGCATGCTGGGCATGCATGGCACCTACGAGGCCAACATGGCCATGCAGCATGCCGATGTCGTGCTGGCGATCGGCGCCCGCTTCGATGACCGGGTAATTGGCAGTCCTAGTCATTTTGCCCAGGTGGCGCGCAAGATCATTCACATCGACATCGACCCTTCCAGCATTTCCAAGCGGGTCAAGGTCGACGTGCCCATCGTCGGCAACGTGCCCGACGTGCTCGATGAAATGCTCAAGCAACTCGACGCCAGCGAGGCCAAGAGCGAAGGCAAGGCACTGGCCGCCTGGTGGAAGGAAATCGAGGGTTGGCGCAGCCGCGACTGCCTGAAGTACAAGCAGGGCAAGGACGTCATCACGCCACAATACGTGGTGCAGAAGCTCTACGAAGTAACCGGCGGCGACGCCTTCGTCACGTCCGACGTAGGCCAGCACCAGATGTTCGCGGCCCAGTTCTACAAGTTCGATAAGCCACGGCGCTGGATCAATTCCGGCGGCCTCGGCACCATGGGGTTCGGCCTGCCGGCGGCGATGGGCGTGCGCTTTGCCAATCCGAAAGCACCAGTCGCCTGCATCACCGGCGAAGGTTCGATCCAGATGTGCATCCAGGAGTTGTCGACCTGCAAGCAGTTCCGTCTGCCGATCAAGATCATCAACCTCAACAACGGCTACCTGGGCATGGTTCGGCAGTGGCAGGAGATGTTCCACGGCAACCGCTACTCCGAGTCCTACGTCGATGCCTTGCCTGATTTCGTCAAGCTGGCCGAAGCCTACGGGCATGTCGGCATGCGCATCGAAAAGCCGGCCGATGTCGAGCCGGCCTTGCGCGAAGCTTTCACAACGCATAAGAGCGATCTGGTTTTCCTGGATTTCATCATCGATCCGAAGGCCAACGTTTTCCCGATGGTGGCGGCGGGCAAGGGACTGTCCGAGATGATCCTGGCCGAGGACTTGTAATCATGCGGCATATCATTTCCATCCTGATCGAAAATGAATCCGGCGCCCTGTCGCGCGTTTCCGGCCTTTTTTCGGCGCGCGGCTACAACATCGAATCCCTGACCGTGGCGCCGACCGAAGACGCCTCGCTGTCGCGCATGACCATCGTCAGTATTGGTTCCGATGAAATCATCGAGCAGATCACCAAGCAGTTGAACAAGCTGATCGACATCGTCAAGGTGGTCGATCTATCCGAAGCGGCGCACATCGAGCGCGAGCTGATGTTGGTGAAGGTACGCGCCACTGGCAAGGATCGCGAGGAGATGAAGCGCGTTGCCGACATCTTCCGCGGCCGCATCATCGATGTCACGGAGTCGAGCTACGTCGTCGAACTGACTGGCAATACCGCCAAGCTCGATGCCTTTCTCGATGCCATCGACCGGTCGTTGATTCTCGAGACTGTGCGTACCGGCGTATGCGGCATCGGCCGCGGCGACCGCATCCTGCGCGTCTGATCATTTTTCGCAACAGTTTTCCCATGAGGGGTTTCAAATGAAGGTCTATTACGACAAGGACGCCGACCTGTCGCTCATCAAGGGCAAGAAGGTCACCATCGTTGGCTATGGCTCGCAGGGCCATGCCCATGCCCAGAACCTCAAGGATTCGGGTGTCAAGGTTACCGTCGGCCTGCGCAAGGGTGGCGCCTCGTGGGACAAGGCCAAAAAGGCCGGGCTCAAGGTCGAGGAGGTCGCCAAAGCCGTCAAGGATGCCGACGTCGTCATGATCCTTCTGCCCGACGAGACCATCCCGTCAGTCTATTACGCCGATGTCGAGCCGAACATGAAGAAGGGCGCCGCGCTCGCCTTCGCCCATGGTTTCAACATCCATTACAACCAGGTGGTGCCGCGCGCCGACGTCGATGTCATCATGGTGGCGCCGA
>Ga0187786_10000544_pt1 | contig 10197 bp, 12 predicted proteins | sample 0815_BV2_10_20_M_FD_132449 | JGI IMG/M metagenome (GOLD analysis project Ga0187786, IMG submission 132449) | Tropical peat soil microbial communities from peatlands in Department of Meta, Colombia - 0815_BV2_10_20_MG | ecosystem: Environmental > Terrestrial > Soil > Wetlands > Peat | place...
GGCGAGCCACGCGCGGTGTTCAATCGTCGTGCCAAGGAACTTATGCGCCTCAACGACTATGATGATTACCAGGTCGTGGAATACAGCGAAAGCCTCAATTCTTCAGTCCTCGGCTCCCAGCGGACTGCCGAGGGCGTCATTCGGTTGACCAGAAAGCGCGCCTAGACTGCTCCCGTCGCCTGCATGACCGTGCGCAGGGCGACGAAACCCTGATCGAAGAGCCTTTCCAGCGCAGCGCCGAAATAGGGCATCGAGATCATCAGCACGGTGAAGCCGGCGATCATGGTCACCGGAAAACCGACCGCGAACAGGTTCAATTGCGGCGCCACCCTTGAAAGCACCCCCATCGCGATGTTGGTGATCAAGAGGGCCGCGATGAGAGGCAGTGACAACAGCAGCCCGGCCGCAAACACCGTTGCCGCCGATGAGACGACCGCGTGGAAACTCTGTGCCGAAAACGGTGTAGCGCTGACCGGCAAGAGTTGAAAGCTTTCGGCGAGTACCGACAGGGCCAGCAGATGGCCATTCATGGCGAGGAACATCAGTGTCGCCAGCAGACCGAGAAACTCGCTCAGCACCGGCGTTTGTCCGGCGTTCTGCGGATCATAGAAGATGGCAAACGACAAACCCATCTGCAGGCCAATCAGTTCGCCGGCGATGTCCACTGCCGAGAAAACGATGCGCAGCGTGAAGCCGATCAGGACGCCGATCAATGTCTGCTGGGCGAGGACGGTCAGGCCGAGCCAGGAGCCGGCCGGTATGGCTGGCATCGGCGGCAGTGCCGGGGCGAGCGCAAAGGCGATCGCCAGGCCGATGAGCAGGCGAATCCGTGTCGGCAGGCCGGCGTTGTTGAACACCGGAGCCATTGCCAGCAATCCGAGGATCCGGGCCAGAGGGAACATGAAGGCTGCCAGCCAGGCATCGAGCTGGGCCGAGCTAACCGAGATCATCAGCCGATCATGGTCGGTATCGCTTCGTAGAGCCGCCGGATATAGTCGGTCATCACCGTGATCATCCAGGGCCCGGCAATGATCATGGTCAGGAAGATGACGACCAGCTTGGGCACGAAGGACAGCGTACTTTCATTGATCTGGGTTGCCGCCTGAAAAACGCTGACGATCAGGCCGGTGACCAGGGCGGCGATGAACAGCGGTGCCGAGATCAGCAAGGTAACTTCGAGCGCCTGACGGCCGATTTCGATGACGGTGGTTGGAGTCATGGCGTGTCTATCCGAAACTGGCGACCAGCGAGGCGATCAGCAGATTCCAGCCGTCCACCAGCACGAACAGCATGATCTTGAACGGCAAGGCCACGATCACCGGCGACATCATCATCATGCCCATGGACATCAGAACCGAGGCGACCACCATGTCGATGATCAGAAACGGAATGAAGACTATGAAGCCGATCTGAAAAGCCGTCTTCAGTTCGGAGGTGACGAAGGCCGGGATCAGCACCCGCATCGGCACCTCGTCGGCCGTGGCGGGTTTTGGCTGGTTGGCGATCTTGGTGAACAGGGCCAGGTCGCCTTCCCGCACCTGCTTCATCATAAAGGCGCGCAGCGGCACCGCGCCACGGTCAAGCGCCTCGCTGAAACCGATTCGGTTTTCGGCCAGCGGCAGGTAGGCCTGCGTGTAGATCCTGTCGCCCACTGGCGCCATGACGAAGAAGGTGAGAAACATTGCCAGGCCGACCAGCACCTGATTGGGTGGCGACGTCTGGGTGCCTAGCGCGTGTCGCAGCAGGGAGAGAACGATGATGATGCGGGTGAAGCTCGTCATCATCAGCAGCATCGCCGGCAGGAATGTGAGACTGGTGAGCAGCAGCAGGGTCTGGATCGACAGGGACCACTGGGTGCCGCCGCCCGCCGCCGGCGTGCTGGTGACGGCCGGCAGCACCTGGGCGAAGGCCAGTGCAGGCATCAGGAACAGCAGCGACAGCGCGAGTATCCGGCTAGGACGCATGGGGACGATCAAGCATCTGGCGCAGGCGGCCGGCGAAATCCTTCGACTGTGACGGAGTTGGTGCGGCAGGAAGATTGCCGCGCGGCATCTCGGCCAGCGCGGTCACCCGTCCGGGCGCGACGCCCAGGACGAGCCAGGTAGTGCCGACCTCCAGTATGACGACACGTTCGCGGGCGCCAACCGCCGTACCTGCGACGACCCGCATCAACCCGGCCGCTTCGCCGCGTGGTGCCGACAGGCGCTTCAACAGCCACAGGCTGGCGATCAGGACAACTATGACCACCAGGAGGCCGAACAGGAGCTGGAAGATGCTGCCGCCGAGGTCTTGCGACGGTGCGGTCTGGGCGTGTGCCAACCCCGGCAACAGCGGCGCCAGGGCGATCGGGAAGCGGTTCGGGACGGCGGGGACCATGACCCCGCCAGAATACGAATAGCGCCGCCGTCGAAAACGGTGGAGCAGAAGGGAAAAGGGAGGGCTTTCCCGGCTGTCAGTGGTTCAGCTTGCGGATCCGCTCCTGCGGCGTGATGATGTCAGTCAGCCGAATGCCGAACTTGTCGTTGACGACCACGACTTCGCCCTGTGCGATCAGGGTGCCGTTGACCAGAACATCCATCGGTTCGCCGGCCAGACCGTCGAGTTCAACTACCGAGCCGTGCGCCAGTTGCAGCAGGTTGCGGATGGAAATCTTGGTACGGCCCAGTTCGACGGTGATGCGCACGGGTATGTCCATGATCATGTCGAAGCCCTGGGGTGCCGCCGCCTTTTCCTGGCCACTGCCGAACTGCTCGAATATTTGTGGCGCCGCCGGCTTGGCCGCAGGCTCGGCGGCATCCGTCGCGCCCTGCTCGTTCATCGCTGCCGCCCAGTCGTCGTCCGATACCTGTTTTTCTTCGACCTGATCGTTCATGATCTGCTCCTATGCCTGCCCGGCCTCTTCCTTGGCCAGAAAACGTTCCACCTTCAATGCGTATTGCCCGTTGCGGACGCCGTAACGGCAATCCATGACGGGAACGCCATCCACCAGCGCCTGCACGCGATCGTCGACGTGGAGCGGCAGGACATCGCCGACCTTCATGTTCACGATGTCGCTCAGGGTCAATTCGTTCGTGCCGAGGGGAGCCACCAGTTCGACTTCGGCCAACTGCAGTTGCCGCGTCAGCAGGCCGGTCCAGCGTTTGTCCGCGCCTGCCTGTTCGCTGTGCATGGTGCTGTAGAGAACGTCGCGGATCGGTTCGATCATGGCGTAAGGCAGGCAGAGGTGCATCTCGGCCGAGTTGCCGCTCAGTTCGATGCTGAAGGTGAGCGCAATGACGATTTCCGAGGGGGTGGCAATGTTGGCGAACTGGGTGTTCATTTCCGAGCGCACGTACTCGAACTTGATTTCGAACACCGGTTTCCAGGCCTTCTCGTATTCGGCGAAGAAGACGTTGAGCAGGCCCTGGATGATGCGCTGTTCCGTCGGCGTGAAATCGCGGCCTTCGACCCGGGTGTGGAAGCGACCGTCGCCGCCGAACATGCTGTCCACGATCAGGAAGACCAGATTGGGATCGAACACGACCAGCGCGGTCCCGCGCAGCGGCTTGACGGTGACGAGGTTGAGATTGGTCGGCACCACGAGGTTGCGGATGAATTCACTGTACTTCTGCACCTTGATCGGGCCCACGGAAATCTCGGACCCCTTGTGCATGTAGTTGAACAGACCGATACGCAGCAGGCGGGCGAAGCGTTCGTTGATCAATTCCATCGTCGGCATGCGGCCGCGGACGATACGCTCCTGTCGGCCGAGGTCGTAGGGCTTGACCGACCCCGCGTTGTCTTCGACCACGGTCTCTTCGGTGTCGCCGTTGACCCCCTTGAGCAGGGCGTCTACTTCTTCCTGGGAGAGAAAGTCCTGGCTCATGCGCGGAAATGGACGATGCCTGCGTTATTGAACGATGAATGAGGTGAATAGCACGGCCTGCACGGGGTCGTCGGGACCTGCCTGGTCGCCGGGCTCTTCCGCTGCCTTGCCTTTCTTGCGCGGTACCGGTGGCTCGATGATCGCATTGATGGCGACCCGCATCTCATTGGAAAGCTGTTGGACCCCTTGGGGCGTACTCAGTTCCGATGCCTTCTTGCCGGAAAGGATCAGCAGCACCTTGTGCCGGATCTCCGGGTTGTACTGCTTGATCTTGTCGCCAAGATGGGCGTCCAGCACGCGCAATTCCGGCACCGCCTGCAAGTAGGCGTCCTGGGATTCAGACTGCAGCTTGACCGTGAAGGCTTCCAGCTTGACGAATACCGGTGGTGCATCCGCATGGTCTTTCTTGGCCTTCTTGGCTTTTTCCTCCTTGGCCGGCGGTTCGTCGCCTTCCTCGTCACCGTGGTTGGCGTTCTTCTTCATCAGGAAAAAGGTGGCGCCCCCGCCAATCAACGCGACCGCCACCACGGCGGCGATGATGATCAGCAGCAGCTTGCTCTTTTTCGGCGGCGGCTGTTCGCCCTCGCTGCCTTCAGCCTTCTTGGCTTCCGCCATACTTCATCTCCCCGGAATTTCGTAATTCATGCTCAGGCAAACACGTCAACCAGTCCGCGTCCCGCCTTCACCCACTGTGTGGCTACGGTGGCTGCAACGCCTCGCGCCGAGCCTTCGCCGGCAAGTTCGGACGCCGGGCCACGCCGGAAATTATCGCCATTTTCACGGTTGCCCGCGGACTGGTTCGGTGACTCGGCGCCGACCTGGGCCTGATTCAGCGTGACGCCCGCATCGGCGAGGATCTCGCGCAACCTCGGCAGCGCATTTTCAAGTGCGTCCCGAACCGTCGGATTCGCCGAGATGAAAATGGCATTGGCCTGATCGCCATTCATGGTCAGCGATATCTCGATACGGCCGAGTTGCGGCGGCGTCAGAACGAGTTCGGCGCGGTTCTGCTGATTGCCGCTCATGAAGACCAAATTGGTGCCTATCGCGGATTCCCAGTGTGAACTGCCGATCGGCGTCGTGACGTGCAGTTCCGGACCGGCGCCGGCTTGCGCAGTTGCGGTGCTTGCATGCATCGGCACCATGAATCGATCCGGAGCCGTCGAGGCTATGGAGGTGTCGCGTCCTTCGGTCGGCGTCGGATCAATGCTTCGCTGGACTCCCGAGTCGGCCTTGATTGGGATACCAGCGGCAATGCCCGGCGGTGCGGCAACTATTGCCGGCGGATTTGCCGCCGGCGGCGATGCCGATGAACCATCCGCTACCCTGATCATGCTGGCGTCGGATTGGCTGCCCGATCCGACAGGAGGCAGCGAGGCGCCATTCGAGGCAGGGAGGGCCGCCGGTATGCGACCCAGGCGTCCGTTGGCTTGACCGGTTTCGTCAGGTTGGGTAACTGAGACTGCTGGTGCAGTCGTCGCCACCGGGAGTCCCGGCAGCGCCAATGCGAGTTCCGCCTGTGTTGCCGCAGGATCGAGCGTGTCTTCACCCGTCTTCGGCGTGCCGCCACGGCTGACTTTCCCGCTGGCGATCTCAGCCGCCAGTTCGGCGCTACCGATCAACATGGGCAGCAGTGTGGCGACGCTTGCATCGCTCGATTCGATGGCGGTGTCGGCATTCGCTGCCGTCAGAAATTCCGGCTTGATGGCATTTGCCGGAATCGTCGCCGGATCATCCATTTGTTGCTTGAGGATGGCGGCGAACGGACTGCCGGCTTGCCCATCGGAGGCTGTCGCGGCATTACCAATACCAACCGTTGCCGGGACGCTGACAAGGGCCACGGGGCTGGCGGCAACATTCATTTCTGGCATCTGATCATCCTCGATGGCAATTCTGTCGGGATGAAATGCAAGGTGCGTGCCAGTCGCGTGAAATGATTGATCACTCCTCGCCGTCTGTCTTCTCATGGTGGATGCGGCTGGCGTGCTCGTCGAGGTTCTTTTGCTCCTGCCGGGATTCGGCGTAATTCAAGCGGGACTGGTGGCGCTGTGCCAGCGTGTCGAAGGCCTGGACGCGTCCCCGCTTATGCAGCCATTCCTGCTGGCCGGCGGCGGTCATTTGTTGCGACTGGGACATCATCTGCTTGGCCTGGGCAATGGCATCATCCAGCCGCCCCAGAAAGACCTGGTAGTTCCGCCACTGCTCGCGGCTGAGTCCTTCCCGGGCTGCTTCCAGGAAACGTGCATAATATTCCTCGCGATACTGGACGAGCAATTCCATGCGTTGCGTCGCCTGCTCCTGACCGGAAATCAGTTCGCCGAGATGGCGGGTCGCCTCCTCCAGTTTCATCTGGGAGAGGTCGAGTATCGATTGCAGGGGAAAATTCTTGGTCACTCGCGACATCCGGGTTGTGAGCATGACAATGCTTTTCTATTGTAGTTCAGGCAAACAGCGTGGCCAGGGCATCGACGCTGTCCTGGCTGCCGGCCCGTTCCTCGATGCCCTGTTGCAGGAAACGCTCCATGGTCGGATACAGGGCAATGGCCTGATCGAGCAGAGGATCGGAGCCGCGGGCGTAGGCACCGACGGCCAGCAGATCGCGGGCACGCTGATAACGTGAATAGAGCTGCTTGAAACGGCGCACCAGTTCCAGTTGCGACGGATCGATGAGGCTGGTCATGGCCCGCGAGATCGATTGTTCGATGTCTACGGCCGGATAGTGGCCGGAATCCGCCAACTGCCGGGAAAGTACGATATGCCCGTCAAGGATGGCGCGGGCGGCATCGGCGATCGGGTCCTGCTGGTCGTCGCCCTCGGCCAGGACCGTGTAGAAGGCGGTGATGGAACCGCCGCCTTCCGGGCCGTTACCGGCGCGTTCGACCAGCTGCGGCAGGCGGGCGAAGACTGAAGGCGGATAGCCGCGAGTCACCGGCGGCTCGCCCACTGCCAAGGCGATTTCGCGCTGGGCCATGGCGTAGCGGGTCAAGGAGTCCATGATCAGCAGCACGTGGCGCCCCTGGTCGCGGAAATGCTCGGCTACGGCAGTGGCATAGGAGGCGCCCTGCAGCCGCATCAGCGGGCTGACGTCGGCGGGGCAGGCCACGACCACCGAACGCGCAAGTCCCTCGCCGCCAAGGTTGTGTTCGATGAATTCCTTGACCTCGCGGCCGCGTTCGCCGATCAGACCGACGACAATGACTTCTGCCTCCGTGTAACGCGCCATCATGCCGAGCAGCACGCTCTTGCCGACGCCGGATCCGGCGAACAATCCCAGCCGCTGGCCGCGGCCGACGGTGAGCAGTCCGTTGATTGCGCGGATGCCAACGTCGAGGTTCTGCGCGATCGGCGCCCGCTGCAAGGGGTTGAACGGCCGGGTGAATAGGGAACGCGTCGGTTTGGCGCCCAACGGCCCCAATTTGTCCAGCGGACGGCCGTTGCCATCGACGACCCGTCCCAGCAACTGGTCGCCCACCGGCAGGCGTTTTGAGCGATCGAACGCGCGTCGGGTCATTGGCGCCGACTGGCCGATTTTCGGCGCAGCGGGCGGGATATCGAGCGGAACCACATTCGAGCCAGGCGCCAGGCCATAGATATCCTCGGTCGGCATCATGTAGAGCCGCTCACCGGCGAAACCGACCACTTCTGCCTCGACGGCGCCGTTGCCTGGAATCTGGATGCGGCAACTGGAACCGAGCGCCAGCTTGAGTCCGGAAGCCTCCATGACCAGGCCGCTGATGCGGGTCAAGCGGCCGCTGGCCTGGAAGGGCATGACTTCAGCCAGTTGTTCTCGGCAATCGGACAGGAGGCGGCGCCAAACCTGGCAATGTGGGGTCATGGTTATTCTCGTGGTTCCCAGGCGCTTTCGAGCCCCAGGCTTTGGATGACGCGCCGCCAGCGCGTAGCCAGCGAAGCATCAAGCTGACTGTTGCCGGATTCCAACATGCAGTCGCCCGGTTTGAGTTTCGGTTCCTCGAGAATCCGGTGCCCGGCATGAGTGAGCGCGTCGCCCATATGGGAACGCACTAGGGCAGCATCTCCGGGATGCAAGTAGATTATTGCGTGCTGGTGCGGCAACTGCGCCAAGGCGTCGTGCACGACCTGGAGGATGATGTCGGGGCGAGCGGAAATTTCCCCACGCACGACCTGGCGAGCGGTTTCGACGGCCAGCGCGAGCAGTTCGTCGGCGACCTGCTGATTGAATTCAGCCAGCGCCTTGTCCAGTTCGTCCGCGGCGTGGCCGATGCGGGTGGCCTCGGCACGGGCCGTGGCCTGGCCGGCGGCGTAACCCGCCTGATAGCCTTCTTTGCGCGCCTCCTCGCAGATCCGGTCCAGCTCCTCGATGGTCGGTTGCCCTGCCGTCGAGTCCTGGCCCAAGGCCGCCGCGATGGGCGTTTCCGCATCGAAGCTGGCCAGTTCCCAGCGTTCCCAGGCCGTTATGCCGTTCATATCATCTGATCCTCACCACCCTTGCCACCAAGGACGATCTGCCCTTCGTCGGCCAGCCGCCGGGCAACCTTCAGGATTTCCTTCTGTTCCCCCTCGACCTCGGACAGGCGCACCGGGCCCTTGGCTTCCAGGTCTTCCTTGAGCATTTCCGCGGCGCGCTGCGACATGTTCTTGAATATCTTGTCCCGCAGTTCCGGCGAGGCGCCTTTGAGGGCCAGGATCAGCGAATCGGACTGAACTTCACGCAGCAGCAACTGGATGCCGCGGTCGTCGATGTCGAGCAGGTTCTCGAACACGAACATCTCGTCGAGGATCTTCTGTGCCAGGTCAGGGTCGTATTCCCGGACGTTGTCGACGATCGAAGTCTCCGCTGCCTGGCCGACGAAATTGAGAATTTCCGCGGCGTGGCGGATGCCGCCCATTGCGGCTTTCTTGACGTTGCCGGAGGCGCCGGCCAGCACGCGCTTCATGGCGTCATTCAATTCGTGCAGGGCGACCGGCTGGACACCATCAAGCGTGGCGATACGCAGCAGCACGTCATTGCGCAGCCGCTCGGTGAACTGCTTGAGGATTTCGCCGGCATGGTCGAATTCGAGGTGTACCAGGATGGTGGCGATGATCTGCGGATGCTCGTTCTTGATCAGATCGGCCACCGTGGTGGCATCCATCCACTTCAGACCTTCGATGCCGGCCGTGTCGCCACCCTGGAGGATGCGCGAGATGAGGTTGGCAGCCTTGTCGTCGCCGAGCGCCTTGGTCAGCATGGCCTTGATCTTGGCTTCGTCCACATCGAGCGGCGTGCCCTTGGCCGAGTGCTGTTCCAGTTCGTCGAACACCGCTTCGACCTTCTCGCGCGACACCGATTTCATCTGGGCCATCGCGTGACCGAGCTTCTGGACCTCTTTCGGGCCAAGATGCTTCAGTATCTCGGCGGCTTCGTCCTCGCCCAGCGAGAGCAGCAGCATGGCGCTCTTTTCCAGCCCCTCATCTGGGTTCGCCACCGACCCACTCCTTGATTACACCGGCGACCAGTTTCGGATCCTGTTTGGCGATATCGCGCGCCTGCTGGAGCTTGGCGTCATAGCTCTTATGACCGCCGTGACCATGGCCGGCGGCGGCCACCGCGGCTTCTGCAGCCGTCTCCGCTTCGACTTCGACACGATGTGCGGCAGCGGCGAACATCTCGAACAGGGGCTTGAAGGCCTTCGTCCAGAGCAGCCAGGCGAGGGCAATAAACAGAATCCACTTGCCGAGTTCCTTGATGGTGGCAATCAGCCATGGGTCTTTCCAGATCGGCGTGTCGGCAATCGCTTCCCGTTCGGACGCGGCGAAGGAGACATTGGCCACGTTGACCGTGTCGCCACGTTCCTTGCTGAAGCCGACGGCTTGCTGAGCGAGCGCCGTCGCCTGTTTCATTTCCGGCTCGGTCAGCGGTGATGACTTGCCCTTGGCGGCATCCTGCTTGTGGTTGATCACCACGGCCACCGCCAGGCGCCGGACGATACCGGAGGCACCCTTGGTGTGCTTGACGGTCTTGTCCAATTCGTAATTGATGGTTGCGTTCTTGTTGAAGCTGGTTGGCGATTGGCCGCTACCCCCCGCTGCGCCGGCGACGGCCGGGTTGGTGATCGGCGCGGTAGCCGGTACCGGCGGCTGGTTGGTCAATGCACCAGGCACGCCAATGGCACCGGCGCCGGCGGAGCCACCGGCTTCGGCGGTCTGTTGGCTGCGGATGGCGGTGTTCGGATTCGGATTCGGCTTGTAGGTCTCCGCTACTTGATCGGTCTGCGAGAAGTCGATGTCGGCGGTGACTTGTGCCTTGACGTTGTTGAAGCCGACCATCGGTGCCAGAATGGCCTCGACGCGCCTGCGGTATTCCTGCTCAA
>Ga0187786_10000545_pt1 | contig 10192 bp, 10 predicted proteins | sample 0815_BV2_10_20_M_FD_132449 | JGI IMG/M metagenome (GOLD analysis project Ga0187786, IMG submission 132449) | Tropical peat soil microbial communities from peatlands in Department of Meta, Colombia - 0815_BV2_10_20_MG | ecosystem: Environmental > Terrestrial > Soil > Wetlands > Peat | place...
GTCGAGTAGATGGCGACCACCGGCTTCATGCCTTCGCAGGCGAGGCCAGCGGCGAATGTCAGCGCGTGCTGTTCGGCGATGCCGACATCGTGGTAGCGCTGCGGGAACTCCTCGGCGAAGCGCACCATGCCTGATCCTTCGCGCATGGCCGGCGTGATGCCCACCAGGCGCGAGTCATCCTTGGCCATGTCGCACAGCCAGTCGCCGAAAATCTGTGTGTAGGTCAGCTTGCCGCCCGCCGACTGAATGCCGTTGGCAGTGTCGAATTTCGAAACGCCATGGTAGAGGATGGGGTCCGCCTCGGCGAGCTTGTAGCCCTGGCCCTTTCGGGTGACGACATGCAGAAACTGCGGTCCTTTCAGTTGCCGTAGGTTCTGCAATGTCGGAATCAGCGAGTCGAGGTCATGGCCGTCTATGGGACCGATGTAGTTGAAACCGAATTCCTCGAACAGCGTGCCCGGCACGAACATGCCCTTGAAGTGCTCCTCGGCGCGCTTGGCCAGTTCCAGCAGCGACGGTGAAACGGACAAAACCTTCTCACCGGCCTTGCGGGCGGCGTTGAAGGTGCGGCCGGAGAGCAGGCGCGCCAGGTACTTGTTGAGCGCGCCGACCGGCTGGGAAATCGACATGTCATTGTCGTTGAGGATCACCAGCAGATTGGCGTCGATTACGCCGGCGTTGTTGAGTGCTTCGAAAGCCTGGCCTGCGGACATGGCGCCATCGCCGATGACGGCAACCACGCGCCGGTCCTCGCCCTTATCGCGCGCCGCGACGGCCATGCCCAGCGCCGCCGAGATCGAGGTCGACGAATGACCGACGCCAAAGGTGTCGTAGGGACTCTCGACGCGGCGCGGAAAGCCGCCGATGCCATTCTTCATGCGCAGCCGGGCCATACCGGCACGCCGGCCGGTAAGTATCTTGTGGCCGTAGGTCTGGTGGCCGACATCCCACACCAGGCGATCCTCGGGCGTGTCGAAAACGTAATGCAGGGCGATGGTCAGTTCCACCGTGCCCAGATTGGACGACAGGTGACCGCCGGTCCTGGCGACCGAGTCGATCAGGAACGTTCGCAGTTCCTCGGCGACTTGGGCCAGAGACTCGCGCGGCAGCCCGCGCAGGTCTGCCGGGTCATTGATGGTATCGAGCAAAGGATATGGCATCAGAAACGACGGTCGGCGATGTAATCGGTGAGTTCGTGCAGGCGTTGCGCGCGGTCGCCGAAGGGTGCCAGTGCTTCCTTGGCTTCGGCGCGCAAGTCGGCCGCCATCTCCTTGGCGTGCAAGGCGCCGAGCAGGCTGACGTAGGTCGGTTTGTTCTGCGCGGCATCCTTGCCCGCAGTCTTGCCCAGCGTGGCGGTGTTGCTCTCGGCATCGAGGATGTCATCCACCACCTGGAACAGCAGGCCGGCACGGCTGGCGTAATGGGCCAGCTGGAGCAAGGCCTTGTCGTCCGCATTGCCCGCATGGGCACCGAGCAGCACGGCGGCGCGGATCAGTGCGCCCGTCTTGTGGACGTGCATGAATTCGAGTTCCTCGACCGTCAGCGTCTTGCCGACGGCCGCCAGGTCGATCGCCTGGCCGCCAGCCATGCCGCGCGAACCGGTCGCCTGGGCAAGCAGGGCTACCATGGCGATCGTGGCACCATGATCGGCCAGCACCTGGAAGGCGAGCGTCTGCAGGGCATCGCCGACCAGCAGCGCCGTCGCTTCGTCGTATTCGACATGGCAGGTCGGCTTGCCGCGTCGGAGGACGTCATCGTCCATGCAGGGCAGGTCGTCGTGCACCAGCGAGTAGGCGTGGATGAGCTCCACGGCACAGGCCGGAGCGTCCAGCCGCCCGCCGTCGGCGGCGAAGATCTCGCCGACGGCATGGCAAAGCAGCGGCCGCACGCGCTTGCCGCCGCCGAGAACGGCATAGCGCATCGCTTCGTGCAGGCGCGCGGGGGCAGTGGCGGGTGCCGGCAGACATTGCGCCAAGGCAGATTCGGTCCGCGCTTGAATCGCGGCCATCCAGGTTGGGAAATCCATCATCAGCTTTCCGCAGTGCTATCGCCGGCGGCATCGAAGTCCCGCAAGGCTCCATTCTCCAGAATCTGCAGCTTTTTCTCGGCGGCTGTGAGCGTCTCCTGGCAATGCTTGAGCAGCGCGACGCCGCGCTCGTATGCGGCAAGCGATTCCTCCAGCGGCGCTTCACCGGCCTCCATTGCCTGAACGATGGACTCGAGTTCCTGCAGGGCAGCCTCGAAAGACGCGGGCGAAACAGGGGACCGGGGAGGCACGGTTGCCTTGGCCATGAATTGCGGCTCTGGAAAAGGCGCCAAAATACCGCAAGCAGCGCCTGTCGGTCAATTTTGGCTATACTGACACCCCCCGATTCCGGCACGTTCTTCGCTGTTTTTCTGCCGGTTTTTGGCAACTCTTGGAGGTTGGGAACATGTCCGACATCGCCAGCCGCGCAAAGCTCTCGCCCGGCGTTTCCCAGTTCCCCGTCGACTGGTATTTCGACGAAAAGCGGTTTGAACTGGAGAAAAAACTCTTCTTCGATGCCGGATCGGGGTACGTCGGCCACGAACTGATGGTGCCCGAACTGTACAACTATCGCTCCCAGGAGTGGCTGGATCATTCCCGGCTGCTGGTGCGCCAGCCGGACGGCGTGTATGACATGTCGAACATCTGCCGGCATCGCCAGGCCGTCATGCTGCAAGGCTCCGGTACGGCCCACAACATCGTCTGCCCGATCCACCGCTGGACCTACGATACGCAGGGCGAACTGATCGGCGCGCCGCATTTTCCGGCCAATCCCTGCCTGAACCTGCACAAGCGCAAGCTCGAATCCTGGAACGGCCTGCTGTTCAAGGGCCCGCGCTCGGCGGCAGCCGACCTGGCCGGCATGCAGGTGGCGGGCGAGTTCGATTTCAGCGGTTACAAGCTGGACCGCGTCGAGTTGCACGAATGCAAGTACAACTGGAAGACCTTCATCGAGGTCTATCTCGAGGACTACCACGTCGTGCCATATCACCCGGGGCTGGGCAATTTCGTCACCTGCGACGATCTGACCTGGCAGTTCGGCGAGTGGTATTCCGTGCAGAAGGTCGGCATTACGCCGCTGACACGCGTCGGTTCCAAGGCCTATGGCCGCTGGCAGCAGGCGGTGCTCGACTACTACGGCGCCAAGGGCGAGAAGCCTCCGCAGGGCGCGGTCTGGCTGACCTACTATCCGAACATCATGGTCGAGTGGTACCCGCATGTCCTGGTCGTCTCGACCCTGATTCCGCAGGACGTGAACAGAACCTTGAACGTGGTCGAGTTCTACTATCCCGAGGAAATCGCCCTCTTCGAGCGGGAGTTCATCGAGGCGGAGCAGGCGGCCTATATGGAAACGGCGATCGAGGACGATGACATCGGCGAGCGCATGGACCGCGGTCGCTACGCGCTGATGAAGGAGGACCGCAACGAGGTGGGCCCCTACCAGTCGCCGATGGAGGATGGCATGCAGCATTTCCACGAGTTCTATCGTCGCATCATGGCGGACCACCTCTAGCCGAAAGCAAAACAATATGATCACCACCGACCACACGCGTTCACTGGTTTCCATCGTCGTTCTCGGCGAATTCACGCTCGCTGATTTTAGGGAGTTCGAGGAACTGGTTCTGTTCAAGGTCAAGTTCGATGGCCCGGTCGACCTGCTGTTCGACTTGCGGGAAATGGCCGACTTCACCGTCGACATGGCTTGGGAGGAGATCAAGTTCTCGCGCCAGCATGGTGGCGATTTCCGCCGCATCGCCGTCATCACCGACAGTCAGTGGGTGACCTTGAGTGCCTGGCTGGAACAGCTGTTCGTTTCGGCCGATCTGCGAGTGTTTGCCGACGAGGACGAGGCCCGCGCCTGGCTGGCCGAGGGTGGGGTGGCATGAGCGGTTTGCTGGTCAGTACCGAGGAGTTGATCGCCCATGTCGGCGATCCTGGCTGGCGCATCTTCGACTGCCGCCACGATCTCCAGAACATCGAGTACGGCGCCAATGCCTACGCCAAGGGCCACATTCCCGGTGCCCTGTTCCTGCATCTCGACCGCGACCTGTCGGGCGAGAAGACCGGCCGCAACGGCCGCCACCCGCTGCCCGATCCGGCAGCCTTCGCCAGGCGTATGGGCGAGTGCGGCGTCGGTCCGGCAACACAGGTCGTCGCCTACGACAACGAGGGGGGCATCTTCGCCTCCCGGCTTTGGTGGATGCTGCGCTGGCTGGGCCACGACAGGGTGGCTTTGCTCGACGGCGGCCTGCCGGGCTGGCGACGGGCGAAGCAAGTCCTGGTTACCGAGGTGCCGGTTGTTTCACCCGTTGATTTCCAGCCGAAGCCACTGCCGCTGACGGTGGACGCAGACTTCGTGCAAGCGAAGCTGCAATTGCCCGAAACGCTGATTCTCGATGCCCGCGCACCGGAGCGGTTCACCGGCGAAGAAGAAACGCTGGATCCCGTCGGCGGCCACATTCCCGGTGCCGTCAATCGCTTCTACTTCGACAACCTCGATGACGCCGGCTGCTACTTCAAGCCGGCCGAAGATCTGCGCGCCGAATACGATGTCCTGCTCGCGGGGCGCGATCCCGCGAAGGTAGTGCAGCAGTGCGGCTCCGGCGTCACCGCCTGCCACAACCTGCTCGCGATGGAAATTGCCGGCCTCAAGGGCTCCAAGCTCTATCCCGGGTCCTGGAGCGAGTGGTGCGCCGATCCGGCGCGCCCCATCGCGACTGGCGAATGAACCGCATTACCCGTATCGGCACGCCGCTGTCGTCTTCTGCGACGAAGGTGATGCTGCTTGGCTGCGGCGAACTGGGCAAGGAAGTCGTCATCGCCCTGCAACGGCTCGGCTGCGAGGTGATCGGCGTCGACCGCTACGCCGACGCGCCGGGCATGCAGGTTGCTCATCGCAGCCACGTGATTGCCATGACCGATGGCGTCGCCCTACGTGCCGTCATCGAACAGGAGCGGCCGCATCTGGTGGTGCCGGAAATCGAGGCCATCGCCACCGCGATGCTGGTCGAGATCGAGCGCGAGGGTTGGACTGAGATCATCCCCACCGCGCGGGCCGCACAACTCACCATGAACCGGGAAGGCATTCGCCGCCTCGCCGCCGAGGAACTTGGCCTGCCGACTTCTCCCTACAAGTTCGCCGATTCGCTGGCCGAATTGAAGGCGGCAATCGATGGTGGCGTCGACTATCCCTGCGTGATCAAGCCGGTCATGTCCTCGTCGGGCAAGGGCCAGTCGCTGATCAAGTCGGCCGGCGATGTGCAGAAGGCTTGGGACTACGCCCAGGCCGGCGGTCGCGTCGGCCTGGGGCGCGTCATTGTCGAGGGCTTCATCGATTTCGATTACGAAATCACCCAACTCACCGTGCGCGCCATCGGTATATCGGGCGAAGTGGAAACGCATTTCTGCGAGCCGATCGGTCATGTGCAGGTCAATGGCGACTACGTCGAATCCTGGCAGCCGATGGCCATGTCCCCGACCGCGCTCCAGAAGTCACGGGATATCGCCAAGGCGGTCACCGGAGCGCTTGGCGGTCGTGGCATCTTCGGCGTCGAACTCTTCATCAAGGGTGACCGGGTCTGGTTCTCCGAAGTCAGCCCGCGCCCGCACGACACCGGCCTCGTCACGCTGGCCACGCAGCGCCTCTCCGAATTCGAACTCCATGCCCGCGCCATTCTCGGTCTGCCGGTTGACGTGAGCCTGCGCCGGCCCGGTGCGTCCGCCGTGATCTATGGTGGCATCGAGGCGAAGGGCATCGCCTTCGAAGGCGTGGCCAAGGCGCTGGCTGTGCCCGAATCGGACCTGCGCCTGTTCGGCAAGCCTGAAAGCTTCGTCAAGCGGCGCATGGGCGTCGCCGTCGCCAACGCCGACACCACCGACGAAGCCCGCCGGCGAGCCAAGCAGGCGGCGTCCTGTGTGAAACCTGTCGCCGGCTAAGTGACTCCGTGCCGGGCCAGCGCCCAGCGTACGTGTTCCCGGACCATTTCTGATTCATCATCGCGGCGCGATTCCAGCGCCGCGATGATTTCCGGAGTCGTCGGCGCATTGCCGAGTGCGACGGCGATGTTGCGCAGCCAGCGCTCATGGCCGATGCGGTGAATGGCCGAGCCGGCGAGGCGTTCCGCGAAGACTGACTTTGGCCACGAGAACAGTTCCACCAGCGTTGCCGTATCGAGATGGTGGCGCGGCGCGAAATCCTTCTCCTTAGTCTGCGGCGCGTTGCGGTTCCACGGGCAGCAGAGCTGGCAGTCGTCGCAGCCGTAGATGCGATTGCCGATTGCCGGCCGCAGGTCTTCCGGGATGGTGCCCTTGAGCTCGATGGTGAGATAGGAGATGCAGCGGCGGGCATCGAGCCGGTACGGTTCGGTAATGGCGCCGGTCGGGCAGGTGTCGAGACAGGCGCGACACGTGCCGCAGTGATCGGTGACCGGTTCGTCGGGCGGCAGCGGCAGGTCGGTGAAGATTTCGCCGAGAAAGAACCAGGAGCCAGCGTTGCGCGTAAGCAGCAGCGTGTGCTTGCCACGCCAGCCGAGGCCTGCTTCTGTGGCCAGCGCCACCTCCATCACCGGCGCCGAATCGACGAAGACGCGATGTCCGCTGGGGCCGATCTCGCTGGCCATGCGCTCGGCGAGATTCTGCAGGCGGCTGCGCAGCAGCTTGTGGTAGTCGCGGCCCAGCGCATAGCGGGAGATGTAGGCACGAAGGCCATCGCCAAGGTTCGTTTCGGCGTCGGCGGCATTCGGTTGGTAGTCCATGCGCGCGACAATGATGGCGCGTGTCCCGGGCAGCAGTTCGTCCGGACGGGCGCGCTTGGCGCCATGGCCGGCCATATAATCCATTTCACCGTGGTAGCCGGCCTGCAGCCACGCGGCAAGGCGGGGTTCGGCATCCGGCAGGTGAACGCCGGCGATGCGCACTGCTGAGAAGCCAAGTTCCCGGCCCCAGTCCTTGATGCGCGCCGCCAGCGCCCGCGAATTTTCAGCGTCCATGCAAGACATTATGAACATCATTCTCGCCGACGAAAGTGCCACGCTCGCTCTGGGCGCGGCGTTGGCGCCTTGTGCGCAACCGGGCATGGTGATTTATCTCGACGGCGACCTTGGTGCCGGCAAGACCACGCTTGTGCGCGGCCTGCTCCGCATCCTGGGCGACACCGGTTTGGTGAAAAGCCCCACCTACGCGCTGGTTGAACTTCATGAGGTTTCTGGATTACACTTGTATCACTTTGATTTTTATCGGTTCAATCAGCCGGAAGAGTATCTGGATGCGGGCCTGGATGAATACTTCGCTGGCAATGGCGTCTGCCTGGTCGAATGGCCGGAGCGGGCCGCGCCCTATTTGCCCGCGCCAGACCTGCACATCCGTCTCTCGGTACATGGCACTGGCCGTGAGGCCATGGTCGAAGCCGGCAGCGAGCGGGGTTGGCAATGCCTGACGAATTCCGCTCTTCCCGCCGCGATGTCCTCCGGTACGCCGCCGCCAGCCTGACGCTGCTGGTGACGCCGGTCGGTCGCGCACTGGCGACTGCGGCCGCCGCACTGCCGAGCGTGCTGGCCGTGCGGGTCTGGCCCGCCGCCGACTACACCCGCGTGACGCTGGAGCACAACCAGCCCATTCAGTTCAGTCACATGCTGGTCAAGGATCCCTACCGGCTGGTGGTGGACCTCGAAGGCGTCGAGTTCAATTCGGTGCTTGGCAGCCTGCCGGGCAAGATCGCCGACACCGATCCCTACATCAAGCTGATCCGCGCGGGCCGCAACCGGCCTGGCGTCGTTAGGCTGGTGATCGAACTCAAGGGCGAGATCAGGCCGCAGGTATTCACGCTCAAGCCCGTGGGCGACTATGGCCATCGGCTGGTACTCGATCTGTATCCGGTCGACGAACCCGACCCGCTGATGGCGCTGCTGCGGAACGACGAAAAGCTCGGCAGCCGCCAGGAGCCGCAGCAGGCACGAATACCCAACAGCGCCGATCGACCGGATGTCGCGCGGCTCGTCACGGTGGTGCTCGATCCGGGCCACGGCGGCGAAGATCCCGGCGCCGTCGGCCGCGGCGGCAATTACGAGAAGAACGTGACATTGTCCATCGCCCGCCGGCTGAAGGCGAAGATGGATGCCGAACCGAATATGCGTTCGTTGTTGACCCGTGACGGCGATTTCTTCATCCCGCTGCAACAGCGCGTACACAAGGCGCGGCGAGTGCAGGCCGACTTGTTCGTTTCGGTGCATGCCGATGCTTTCGTCAAGCCGACAGCGCGTGGCTCCAGCGTGTTCGTGCTGTCGGAAAACGGCGCCTCGTCATCGGCTGCCCGCTGGCTGGCGCAGAAGGAGAATGCGGCCGACCTGATCGGCGGCGTGAACTTCGGCGTCAAGGATCAGCACCTGGCGCGCACGCTGCTCGATCTGTCGCAGACGGCGACCATCAACGACAGCTTGAAGCTCGGCAAGGATGTCCTCGGCGAGCTGGGCCGCATCAATTCCCTGCACCGGGGCCATGTCGAGCAGGCGGGTTTTGCCGTGCTCAAGGCGCCGGACATTCCTTCCATCCTGGTCGAGACGGCCTTCATCTCCAACCCGGAAGAGGAAAAGCGACTGGCTGATGACAACTATCAGGATCAGATGGCGGAAGCCATCCTGCGCGGCATCAAGCGCTATTTCGCCAAGAACCCGCCGCTGGCGAAGTCCAAGCTCGCCTCGCTTTGATCAGCGCAGCGCGTTGCGGTATTCGTGATGGAAGTGCCGGAACGAGCTGTCGAGTAGCTGTACGACGCCGTTGAGCAGGTGGCAGCGCCCGCTGCCCGGCAGCATGGCGCAGAGATTCTCCAGCGTGGCCAGATCGGCGTTGGTACCGCGACCGGTGTCGATGCGGTCGAGCAGTCGCGAGAGCGTTGCGGTGCCGCTCTTGCACGGAGGGCATTGGCCGCAGGACGAGTGGGCGAAGAAGCGCACGTACTCGGCCACGCGCTTGACGATGCCGGTGCCTTCCGAGATGACGATCATGGCGCCGGTACCGAGGCTGCCGCCGCGTGCGCGCAGCGAATCGAAGTCGAGGCCGACATCGAGATCGGCCGGCGTCAGCAGCGTGTTCGAGGGGCCGCCCGTGAAGATCGCCTTCAGCGGCTTGCCCGAGAGCAGGCCGCCGCCGTGGGTGAAGATCAGCTCGCGCAACGGCGTGCCCATGGGCAACTCATAAACGCCCGGGTGCAGCACGTCGCCGCTGAGCGAGTAGAGCTTGGTGCCCGTTCCCGTGCCCCGCCCCTGGGCGCGGAACCACTCGGCGCCGTGCATGACGATGTGCGGCACATGGGCCAGCGTCTCGACGTTGTTGATCAGCGTCGGGCAGCCATGCACACCCACCTGGGCCGGATAGGGCGGCTTGCCGCGGGGGAATGGGAATCTTCCTTCGATCCATTCCATGGCCGCGGTTTCCTCGCCGCCGATGTAATGGCCGGAACCCGGCAGCAGCGTCAACTCGATGTCGCGGCCCAGTGCCTTCGATGCCACAGCCAGCAGGTCGGCGGCCTGCCATTGTTCGAGCGCGAGCTTGAGCGATGCCAATGAGCGCGTCTGATCCGGATTGATGTAGAAGACGATGCGGTTGGCGCCCACCGCCAGCGCCGCCACCAGCGCGCCCTCGATCACCTGGTGCGGTGTGTCCTCCAGCAGCAGGCGATCCTTGAACGTGCCCGGCTCGTCCTCGTTGCCATTGACGACGAGATACTTGTCCGGTTTTGCCGATTCGGCGGCGACGGCTTCCCACTTCTGCCAGACCGGGAAGCCGCTTCCGCCCAGGCCGCGCAGATCGGCAGCGCGGATCTGCGCGCGCACTTTGGCGGGATCGCTGATCGTCGCCTGTATTGGCGTACCGCCACGGCTGACTTTCAGCCAGCGTTCCAGGTCGGCGCCGACACGCCGGTCGGGATGCAGCAGCACCTGGTTCAGCGATTCCATACGCCTCCTGCGTAGGGCGGCAGCACTTGCGGCGCCTTGCGTGTCATCGGCATGCCGGCCAAAGTCAATGCGCGGCGCACGCGATTGACGTGCTCCAGCGTTACCTTCTTCGGGCCACGATCACGGTCGGCGATGGCGGCGACGCCGGCGCGGCGGCCGAAGCCGATGATCTCCAGCAGCGCGTTGCCCATGATGCGGTTGCGGCCGTGGATGCCAC
>Ga0187786_10000546_pt1 | contig 10191 bp, 9 predicted proteins | sample 0815_BV2_10_20_M_FD_132449 | JGI IMG/M metagenome (GOLD analysis project Ga0187786, IMG submission 132449) | Tropical peat soil microbial communities from peatlands in Department of Meta, Colombia - 0815_BV2_10_20_MG | ecosystem: Environmental > Terrestrial > Soil > Wetlands > Peat | place...
ATACATACAATGATATGGTTTCGATCACTCAGTTGTGATGAACCGGATGCATTGCGATACTCCTCACAACGATGACCGAATTATTGGGAATATTGACACACCTCATCTGATGCAGGTTTTTGATTCAGATGATATCTTAGTTCGCGGATGGTTCTATTCTCATGAAGGCTCGAAGTCAATAGAAATTTTTTTCGACGATGTAAAAATCGGAAACGCTCTGCGATGGGGAGAAAGAATCGATCTGAAAAGAGCCTGCCCGCAATATAAAAATATTGAAAAGTCGGGTTTTATTTTTTATAAAAACATGATTTTAGAAAATGGCAGACATAAACTTCTTATCAGAGTTAAATACGACAACGATAAGATCTTTGAAGAATTCCGTGATATTATTGTAGATAAACGTGTTTGTATTATTGATCGTATCAATATCGAACTGACTAATCATTGCAATTTGACCTGCTTATGGTGTCCAGGTTCAGGTGAACGGAACAAAGGATTCATGAGTTTTGATACGTTTACAACCATATTGAATAATATTTTGTCTGATAAAATAATCGTTAATGAAATCCATCTGTACAATGTCGGGGAAAGTCTGTTACATCCGGATTTTCCTAAAATTGTTCAATTTCTCGGGGCATTATCAAAAAAGCCGAAAATTGTTCTTGTTACAAACGGCACTTTGCTTTCAGATTCGATTATGGATCAAATTATTGAATCAAAAGGAATTGATACCATTCAGTTCAGTATCGACGGCGGAACCAAAGAATCATATGAACAGTTGCGACAAGGTGCCAAATGGGAGGATACTCTAAAAAAAATAAGTCATTTCCTTCAAAAAAACAATAAACGAATAAAGACAGGGCTTATCACAATAGATATGGGTGTTCCCTTCAGTGAGGAATTTAAAAAAATTATCGAGAAGGTCGACAATTTTGATTTCAGACCCCCGCATAACTGGACTGGAAATGAAGATCTGAAGGATTATCCTTTTGAAAGATCCTTCAATCCGCATCCCTGTTGGCATATCCAGAATAATCTGGCGATATTGTGGAACGGAGATATAACGTTATGCTGCGCTGATCTCCATGGCCGGGGAATTTTTGGAAACATTCATCTCGACACCCTTGAAAATTTTTGGAAAGGACATCGATTAACCACCTTCCGAAAACAGATGACTGGCAGGAAAAAAGAGATCGAATTATGCAAAAACTGTTCAATTCTCTGATCCTTCTGACAGAAATTCCATGGTTGCTTCCAGATCCACCAGACCGGCGATATGTTCGCTTTTATTTACTTTGAAAAATACACAATCTTCTCTCATATCAAGATATTCAATATCCGTGGGGGAATGGACAATTGCAACCCCGGCACAAATCGAATACAATCCCTGTGCTAATTTCAGCGGAATCGAATATTTTACGATTATCGTTGTATTTTCTCTGGTCTCCGGAAAAGGAAGATTTCTCCACCAGTTATTGGTTCCGTATATCTCACAAAATTTTCCCTTGATAACACATCCTGCGGATATAAGCCCAACGATGTCCTGATGGAAAAATAGGTGTACTTTCACAATTGTCAATTCACCACTATTATACTGTAAGGACGGTTCTCCTTTCTGATTCAGAATCTCAACTTTCACGATCTCTGCTTTCTTGTTCCCGTACCTGAATTCAGAAAATAAAGCTGGTGGAATGTTTTTTCTCTCTAAATTAACTAATTTTTCATCTGGAACAGGTTTAGAAATTTTCTTGACGATCCTCCCCCATCCCCAAATGCTCCAGCAGTAACTCAGATCTTCAGCCGAACCGGAGGTTCTAAACGATAACGAAATTTGTTTTCCGGAATATTTTTCAAGAGGTACCAGGAAATTATGCCAGCCCCGGTCGCTAATGTTCCGCCGAGGCTGGAGGACACGGGAAAAAATGATTTCTGTAATATCCCCGGAACGCACCTCAACATCAAATTTCACACCATGAGGGATCTTCTCATAGGCACCGGACAGAATACCGATTGCAAACGCAAGTGATTCATTTGGTTCAATAGGAAATGTGTAGATGATCTGTGAAGGCGGATGGGCGAAAATGACTCGCCTGGGTGTTGAAAAAATTTCCACGGTCTGTGACTTGACTGGTATCCCTTCAGGACTCTCGATCTTTGCATCAGAAATATTCCGGACCAAATCATATACCGTTTCGAACTCTTCCCCGGGAACTGTTCCATGCTCGATCAGGTTACCCTCATGATATGTCTGTTCCCTCTCGGCGATCAGTGCATGATATTTATTCACTACCGTATTCGGATCTCCGCGCTCGATGATCCTCCCTCCATCCAGAAGCAATGCATGGGTACAGAGATTACGGACTGCTTCGGTATCGTGCCCGACATAAAGAATGGTTCTGCCTTCCTCCTGCATCTCACGGATCTTCCCAAAACACCGATGCTGGAAAATTGCATCGCCAACAGCCAGCGCTTCATCAACGATCAGGATATCTGCATCCACATTAACCGCTACAGAGAACGCAAGCCGCACAATCATCCCGGAAGAATAGGTACGCAGAGGCTGGTCGATGAATTCCCCGAGCTCAGAAAAGCGAATGATCTCGTCTAACCGGGCATCGATCGCCTCTTTTGAGAGTCCAACAATCGACCCGTACATATACACATTATCCCGCCCGGAAAAATCCGGATGAAAGCCGGACCCAAGTTCCAGAATTGCGGAAACTTTTCCGTTGATTACATATGAACCAGCGCTCGGTTCAAGGACGCCTGCGAGAATACTTAGCAGGGTACTTTTTCCCGAACCATTCTGGCCGAGAATCCCAAGAGTGGTCCCTGCAGGAATCTCAAAGGATATATCCTGTAGGGCCCAAAAGTCCGAATGGCGGGTAATCATGCCGAAACTCATATACTCGAGAAAACGGTTCCCTTGGGAGGAAAATAACTTGAATTTTTTTCCGAGCTCCTGGACGGAGATTGCGATCACAGGAGCTCACCAAACCCGCGTTTTGTTTTCTGGAAGAACAGGATTCCAGCAGTGAATAAAATGCCGATAAAAATAATAAACGGGACAATGATCGCCAAGTCAGGGAATTTTCCATAAAATAATGAATCGCGATAGATTTCGATCAGATAATACATAGGATTTACCATAACAATCCATTTGAAATCGACCGGAATCATCGCAGTGGTATATGCGATAGGTGTTGCCCAGAACCAGATCATAAAGACTGCCCCAAGTATCTGCGGAATGTCCCGGAGAAAAACTGCACCGCTCGATAAAAAGAAACCCAGAGCAAGTGTAAATAAAATTTGAAGGATTACGACAAGGGGAAGGAGAAGAATGAATATTGTTGGGGTTCCTTTCAGGAAACAGAACAGTCCCAGATAAATGATAAGACCGATAAGGAGGTTGATACATTCCGAGAATGTCACGTAGATTGGAAAAACCTCGCTGGGAAACGGCACTTTTTTGATATAATGTTTATTATCGATAATCGAGCGTGATACACGCATCAAAGAATCATTGAATACGATCCATGGCAGGAACCCGGCTGCGAAATATAAAGCAAAATCCCAGATATTCGAGTCACCAGGAAGGCGGACTTTCAAGAAGACACCAAAGATGATAATATAGACGATGAGAGTGATAATCGGGTTGATAACTGACCAGTACAAACCAAGCAGGGATCCAACATATTTTGAGGATATATCCCGTTTTACAAAATTCCAGACGAGTCCCCGGTATTTCAGAATGGAGTCCATTTTTGTATAATTGGTATGGATCGTGTGTTTATATCTGACTTTTGATGAATATGACTGAAGTGTATTGTTGGATTCGACAAAGTCATCTGAATAAAAACAAAAAAAATGAGTTTTCAGACGTGTTTTCCTGAACGCCACGTCAGGATCCACCGCTCAATCTCCTTCTCTCGTTTTGCGAGTAGGTGCCCACGTCGTTTCCTCAACATTTTCGGGATACCTATTAAACAATCGATTTTCGCTCTAATTATTGTCAGACCTTTTCCCCGGAGAAAATAAAAAGGGATGTCAGCGCAGTTTCTGCCAACGATCCAGGGTAGAGAAAAGAGAATTGTTTTTACTGGAAAATTCTTAATCACATTCCAAAGCAGGTTCCTGTTGCCGTAATAGACTGATGTGTGTGAATCTTTGCCCGAAGTCCCCCCCATAATGTGCGTGACTTTTGCGGAAGGGACAAACCTGCATTTCCATCCTGCTGATTGCGCACGAAATGCCAGATCAACATCCTCCATGAAGATAAAAAAGTCCTCATCAAACAACCCGATTTCGTTAAGCATCGAACGCCGGTAAAGTGCAGCTCCTGCGCACGGTCCGAAAACCTCATCGCGTGAATCGTATTGTCCTGAATCTGTTTCGAATATGCCGCGATCCCATGCTGCGCCGCTACGGGAGATACATATGCCTGTGGAATTAATTCTGCCGTCAGGAAAGAGCATCTTGGAGGCACACATACCGATGTGGGAATTATTTAACATTGGATTTATCAGATTTTCGATGAAAAACGGATCTGCGATTGTATCGTTATTGAGCGTAAGAATAAAATCCCCGTGTGATGCAAGAATGCCGGTATTTGTCCCTCCGGCAAAACCTAGGTTTTTCCCTGTCTCGATGATATTTGCTGATGGAAACCTGTCTCGGACAAAAACTGAACTGTCATCGGAGGATCCATTATCAATAAAGAAAATTTCAAAATCCTTGTATGTCTGATGTGAAAGAGATGAGAAGCAGCGTTCTAGAAAACGCAACCCGTTATAATTTACAATAACGATACTGATCAAGGGCTTTTTGGTATTATCCTGCATGCAGACCCTTTTATTAATAATCTATCTCTTCAGGTAGACGGATCAAACTTCACAACGCGGGTATTTTCGTGAAACACGAAATAAATTCGCTGGTATCTTCACAGAAATCATTTCATTTTTATATTATAAAAACCCTGACACTTCTATTACATGACTTCAGTAACAGAAAGTCAAAATGCCGGTGAAATGACTTAGGTATCAACGAAAAAGCATTCCTTTTTATTGCGGAGTCGAGTTTTTGGGAATCTGTTGTTATGCTTTGCGCATTTATTAATAAAAAGAAAAACAAACTAAGAACGTATTTCGAATTTACAAATCTCATTTTTTCAAATTGTCAACGTACGATTATGTCGAGTCTTTTCTGTTTTTCGTTTTGCATTGAAAATACCCATTTATGTATTAAATAGATCTATATAAATCGATATTTGCTTTGCATCGCTGCATCGCATTTGAATTTAAACTGTCATCTTCATAAACAATTTATCAATGAGATATTCAGGAGAACGTGGATTAATGAAAAAAGGATTGATAGTGGCAATCGCCCTGGTGATGTTCCTTGCTTGTGTTGGGACTGTTTCAGCAGACCTTATTTCAAATGGAGGGTTTGAGTCCCCTGTCGTTGGGGATAATCCCAACTGGTTATGGTTTCCGGATGGAACCTCAGGAATGGTCTGGCATATTGAAAGAGGGATAGGCGCACAATCAGAAATCGTACCGGTTCTTGAAATTCAAACTCAGAAAACTCTGGGGCTTGTCCCCTACGAAGGGAAGCAATATACGGAACTCGATTCTCATGCGAACGTGAACATATCGCAGACAATTAAAACGGAAAAAGGAGTTTCCTACCAGATTTCCTATGCCCAGAGCTGCAGGTTTGATGATCCTCACCTCCCCAGTGCCATTGACGTTTACGTGAATGAACAGAAAGTCCTCACAACCAGCGAAGGTAAAGACCAAACCGACGGTTGCACTCAATGGCAGGTGCATTCTGTAGCATTCACCGGTACCGGGAATGATGTCACCCTGAAATTTGCAGCTGACGGTGTTTCAGACCAGTATGGTCCTCTGCTGGATGGTGTTGATGTCGAAGACCCCGTCACACCGTCTCCAGCACCTGAGTTTCCAAGCCTGGCCTTCCCGGTGGCAATACTGGTTGGATTTATAGGGATAATTATGATCATTCAGAAATCCAAGCAGTATTAATTCTTTTTTTTCTATACGCCGCTTCGGAATTTTCCGCAAAGAGATTAATTACCTGATTGTCTGCGTTAGTGCAATTTATTTTGAATTTATGATTTCAACAGAAAGGAAAATCGTGAATATCTCAAAAAAAGGGGTATTCGTAATTGTTGACTGGTTACAATAATCAAGGACCGGGTTTTTTCGCCTTAGTGTGAGATCACAGTTTTTTCACTTCTTACCGGCATCCTGCTGTACAAGCAGACTCGCCCGCAATAAGCTGTCAAAAGTGCCTGCATCACTCCAGTAACCCGGTAAAACCGAATACCCGAGGCTACCCCTCTGAATATAGGCATTATTAACATCGGTGATCTCAAGTTCTCCCCTCCCCGATGGTTTGAGTTTTTCTATGATTGAGAAAACATCAGAATCGTAGAGATAAAGGCCTGTAACTGCATAGGATGATTTCGGATGGGATGGTTTCTCTTCAATCGAAATAACACGATCCCCCATGAGTTCAGCTACACCGAACCTCCCGGCATCAGGCACTTTTTTCAGAAATATCTTCGCCCCCCCGGTAAAAGAGCCGATATCATTTTTTACAGTATCCTGAAAAATATTGTCTCCCAGAATCACTGCAACATGATCATCATCTGCCCAGTTCCGGGCCAGTCCGAGCGCTTCGGCAATTCCGCCGGCTTTTTCCTGGATCTCATAGGTCAGGCTGATCCCGAATTCAGCACCGGATCCGAGCAGTTCAAGGAAATGCCCGGCATGACCCCGACCGGAAACGATCATGATCTCGGTTATGGCTGCCTGTACCAGCGTATTCAATGGGAAATAGATCATCGGTTTGTCATACACCGGCAACAGATGTTTGTTCGTCACTTTCGTCAGGGGAAATAATCGCGATCCGGTCCCTCCGGCAAGAATGATTCCTTTCATATCATGGTACACCTTTTGTACGAATGTATTCGGTTACCGCATCTCTCCAGTGACGGAGGGGGGCAGTTTTCGTATTGGCCAGGACAGAATTTGCCGGACGTCTGGCTTTCCGGGGAAAATCTGTGGTAGAACAGGGCACCGCATTGGGAATGATAGCCTGAGCAAATTCGTACCAGCTGCAGACCCCGTCATTTGTTATATGATATATTCCGGGTTCGCATAATATGATTTCCTGCGTCTTCCGGGCAAGGTCGACAGAATATGTCGGTTTTCCTCTCTGGTCGTTTACAACCCTGACAACAGGATTTTGTTTTGAGAGACTGAGCATGGTATCGACAAAGTTCTTCCCGTGACTGCCGAAGAGCCACGATGTCCGGATGATCCGGAAATCCCCGGCATTTTCCTGTATGGCAGTTTCGCCGGCGAGCTTTGACTCCCCGTACGCATTGATGGGGTTCGGACGGGAATCCTCCCGGTATTCCGAATTCCTGCCGTCGAAAATATAATCCGTGCTGTAATGCACCAGGGTTGCACCGAGCTCGGCGCATACCGAGGCGATGATCCCCGGTGCTCTCCCGTTAACAGCGAATGCGTGTTCCCGGTTGTCTTCGCAACCATCCACATCGGTATACGCAGCGGCATTGATGACCGTAACCGGGCGGTATCGATGGATAATTCGTCTTACAGCCTTGATATCAGTAATATCTGCGTCTGCATGACGCAGGCATACTGCATCCGGGAAAACCATCTGGAGCGCATATCCAAGCATACCCCCGGCACCGAAGAGGAGAATTTTTTTCCGGGTCATATCTTCAATGGTCGCCACCACCATTCGTTCCGGACGTACCAGTCTATGGTCTCCTGCAGTGCGTTGTCAAAAGAACGCATGGGCTTCCAGCCCAGCGAGCGGAGCTTTGAGCAGTCAAGGGAATACCGGAAGTCATGTCCTGGTCTGTCCCTGACGTACTCGATCATGGAATCGTCCTTACCCATGAACCGGAGGATTTTTTCCGTTATTTCGAGGTTTGTCTTCTCGTTTCCGCCCCCGACGTTGTAGATCTCCCCGGTTTTACCATTCCTGAGGGTGAAATCAATCGCATTGCAATGGTCTCCGACATGAATCCAGTCGCGGACATTCCTGCCGGAGCCATAGACCGGCACCTTCTTTCCTTCAATAAGGTTTGTGATGAATAGCGGTATCAGTTTCTCGGGAAACTGGTAAGGTCCGAAGTTGTTCGTACACCGCGTCACGATGACCGGCAGACCGTACGTTGTATAGTACGAGAGTGCCAGGAGGTCCGAACCAGCCTTGCTGGACGAGTACGGGCTTGAAGGAGACAGGATGTCGGTCTCGCGGAACGAGCCTTCCGGTAAGCTTCCATAGGCTTCGTCGGTCGAGACGTGAATGAACCTTCTGACATTATACTGCTTTGCTGCCTCAAGAAGTGTATGAGTTCCGAGGACATTTGTTTTCACAAATACCGATGGGTCGGTAATCGAACGGTCAACATGACTTTCGGCAGCAAAATGGACGACGGTATCGATACCACCTTTCCGGATAATGGAATCTACCAGTGCATGGTCGCAGATATCTCCCCGGACAAATGAATATCTCTTATCAGTATCGCAGCCTTTCAGGTTGTCCAGGTTACCTGCATAGGTGAGCAGATCAAGGTTGGTGATACGGAGATTCTGGTGAATCTTCAGCATGTGCCGGATGAAATTGCTCCCGATAAAACCCGCACCGCCCGTGACGAGAATATGCATAAAACACCTGACCCTTATCCGTGCTTCAGACCGGGAGCGAGGCCCCACTCATATGGAATCTCAACGGAATCAGGCGGAAGCCGGAACTCATCCGGTTCCTGGTAGTTGTACGGGAGTGTGGGAATGCTCAGGAAAAATGCCGTTTCGGTCCCGATTGCCTTGAATCCATGGTAAACCTTTGGCGGGACGGAAACAAGCAAAGGATTCTTCTCTCCGATGAATAATTCCATCAGCTGACGATATGATGATGATTTTTTTCGGGCATCGTACAAAACTACCTTCATCATTCCCCGGATACAGGTGAAATTATCGGTCTGTTTCTTATGGTAATGCCATGCTTTGACAACATTGGGGTATGCTGTTGTGAGATAAACCTGACCAAACTGCCGGAACTGGGGATCATCGCAGCGCAGGATTTCCATCAGCCAGCCCCGTTCATCCGGAATGACCCTGAGGTGTTTTAATTCAACGCCATCGATGGCTCTTTCCATGAATAATTATTCAATTGTAAGATTATAAGTATCTTTCAGGTTGCCCGGGTGAAATTTTTGTGCCTTTCGGTTAAAAAAATAAACACAAGACGGACTTTTTTTTATGCAGAAAGGCCTTTGCGTTTGATCATCCCGGAAAACAATGACAATATTTTCCCGACTTGACAGAGAATGTCCATTTGAGGAAAAATAAAAATTCGATCAAGGTTTTATCCACTTAAAAAATGTGAATTTCAGGTATCCTTTAAACATCACGATTCTGACGGAACGGGAGATATGAAATTTCCGGTTCTCCACCCGGCATCAACTCATACTCGCCGGTAACATCCGAGGGATCCCCTACCATAATCTGCTCGCCACGGTTCAGGAGCATTGCGCGGTTGCAATGTTTCCGGATGGAATCAAGATCATGCGAAACAAAAACGATCGTCACCCCCTCCCGTTTGAACCGTTCCAGTTCCCTGAGGCACTTGTTCTGGAAGTCCTTATCGCCAACAGCAAGGACCTCATCGAGCAGCAGGATTTTGGGATTTGTCTGGATTGCCGTGGAGAATGCGAGCCTGACCTGCATTCCCGAAGAGAAGTTCCGGAGCTTCGTATCCCGGAACCGGGTGAGATCGGCAAATTCGAGGATATAATCGGCCTTCTCGTCAATCTCCCGTGGCGTGAGGCCCATGATGATCCCGTAGATCCTGATATTTTCCGCCGCGGTGAAATCCTTGTTGAACCCGACGCCGAGTTCGAGGAAGGGGGTTATCTGTTTTTTCACGAGAAGTTTTCCATCAGTAGGGACAAGGATCCTGGACAGGATTTTGAGGAGGGTGCTTTTCCCGCTGCCGTTCTTACCGATGATTCCGAGCATCTCGCCCTCCTCGACGTTGAATGTGATGTCTTTCAGCGCGTGGATCGTCTCGTATGATGCCGGCCTAAGGAGACCAGTGAGGGTTTCGAACAGCGTATTTCGTTTC
>Ga0187786_10000547_pt1 | contig 10175 bp, 11 predicted proteins | sample 0815_BV2_10_20_M_FD_132449 | JGI IMG/M metagenome (GOLD analysis project Ga0187786, IMG submission 132449) | Tropical peat soil microbial communities from peatlands in Department of Meta, Colombia - 0815_BV2_10_20_MG | ecosystem: Environmental > Terrestrial > Soil > Wetlands > Peat | place...
GAGCGTACCGAGCGTAACCGGACTAAAGACAAAAAAGACAACGCTCAAAACCGTGAAGACACCCGTCTTGACGACTGCCACCGCATGCAGGAGCGCACTGACCGGCGTCGGCGCGACCATTGCTGCGGGAAGCCACCCGTGCACCGGCATGACCGCACACTTTGCAAACCCATACAAATACATCAGGAATATCGCACTCAACAGCACCGGATGCGCTCCGACAACCTCAGGGGAGAAAATGCCGCCCTTCCGGAAATCGAGCGTTCCCGCAAGATTGTAAGTGAGAACGATGGCTGCAATCAGAAATACCTTGGCGGCGCCGAGCAGGTAAATAACGTACTTGCGTGCACCGGCCCTCGACACCTCGTCCTCCTTATGATAGACGAGGGGATAGGTGATAATCGTCAGTCCTTCGTAGAAAAGGAACATCGTGAAGAGGTTCGCCGAAAATGCGACGCCCATGGTGGTCGAAAGCGACACGGCAAAGCAGGCGAAATAGCGGGTCTGCGCATGCTCGTTGAGCGACCGCATGTAGCCGATGGAATAAAAAGTAGTGACAATCCAGAGAAACGCCGCACCCATGGCGAAAAGCATACTGAATGCGTCTGCCTTGAAGGCGATCTCGATGCCGGGAACAAGCGTAAACAGAGTGTAGCGAAGCGTCCTGCCGTCGAGAACGGGAGGCAGCATTGAAACGACAAGGCCGAACTTGACGATGCCTGCGCCGACCGACCAGAACTCGCGCAGATTCGGGTTCCTCTCGCCGGTCCAAATGATTAAGCCGGTCGCGATGATCGAGACGAGAATCGTCAGGAGCGGCGTTATCGATACAATATCGTTCATGCTAGCCCTTCAGTAGCGTAAACTCATCCATGTTCGCGTTTTCCTTGTTGCGGAATGCCGCAATAAGCAGAGCAAGCCCGACGGCAACCCCGGCAGCGGCGCCGGCCATGACAAAGAACGCTAGGATCTGCCCCCGGATGTCCTGCATGTAATGGCTTGCGGCAATCAGCATGATATTGACTGCATTGAGCATGAGTTCGAGTGAGATCAGCATCATTATGACGTTGCGGCGAATCAGAAACGTGAACATGCCGATGACGAAGAGCCCGGCCGCAAGCATGAGATACCAACTGAGCGGCACCATATTAGCGCTTCTTCTCTTTCATAGCCAGCACGATCGCTGCAACCATCGGCACAAAAAGCACGAGCGCCGTCATAAGGAACGGCAAAATGTACTGGTTGAACAATACGGTTCCGAGTACTTTCGTATGACCTATCCGATTAATAAAGTCGATGGTGTATCCTCCGGTCGGCTGCACAGTTGCTTTGTACAATGAAACCGCAACAACCATCAGCAGGAGCAGGCAGGTAGCGATTCGGCCCTGCCACGCGCAAACAAAGCGCCTCGCCTCATGCTCCTCCCGCAGGTTCAGGAGCATGACGAGGAAAAGAAAGAGCACCAGTATCGCACCGGCATAGACAATGACCTGGATGACCGCAAGGAACTCAGCATTCAGAAAGAGATAAAGACAGGCAATGTGCAGAAACAGCAGAAGCATCCAGAGCACGCTGTGCACCAGATTCCGGCGCGTCACGGTCAGCAGGGCCAGGCCGAGGATGGCACAGGCAAAATATCCGAAGAATATCTCGGGCAGCATTATCTTTTTCCTTCCCTTATCCCATCAGCCATCGTTTCACGCCCGCCGTTATCACGATATTGATGATTGAAACCGGAATTAGGATCTTCCAGCCTATCGCCATGAGCTGATCAAAACGATAGCGCGGCAGTGTCGCACGCACCCAGAAATAAAAAAACATGAATGCATACACCTTGATGAGAAACCAGACGATGCCCGGCACCAGTTCCAAGATCGGCACGAGACGAACAAGGAATCCGGGAAGAGCCCATCCGCCGAGATAGCAGAGCGTGATCATTGACGCCATGATATACATGCTAATGTACTCAGCAAGAAAGAAGAGCGCATACCGGAATCCGCTGTACTCGGTTAGGTAGCCCGCAACCAGCTCAGTCTCCGCCTCGGGCAGATCAAACGGCGTACGGTTGGTCTCTGCAAATGCCGAAATCACGAACACAACGAAGCCGATGGCCTGCAGGACTGCATACATCCCGAGCGGCTGCTCGCGCTGTGCCAAAACGATATCGTTGAGATTCAGGGAGCCGGCCATGAGAAAGACACCAGCAAGGCTGATGCCCATCGCGATTTCATAACTGATGACCTGCGCAGCAGAACGGATGCCGCCGATGAACGAATACTTGGAGTTCGATGACCATCCTGCGATGATAATTCCATATACCGCGAGCGAGGCCATAGCGAAAATAAAGAGAACGCCGATATTCAGATCGGCGATTGCTCCATTGTTGAAGAAGGGAATAACAGCAAGCGATGTCATCACCGACGCAACCACGATGATCGGCGCAATAAAGAAGAGCGTGCGGTCAGCATCGGAAGGAATTATGTCTTCCTTGAAAAGCGATTTGACCATGTCAGCGAAAGGCTGCAGAAGGCCGCGGTAGCCAACCTCGATCGGTCCGAGCCTTCCCTGCATGCGGCCGATGACCTTGCGCTCGAAATAGGTCGCATACGCTACATGCAGCAGCGTAACTCCGAAGACAACTACGACAAATATCACCGTTTTCAGCAGTGCGATTGCAAACTCCATTTATCGTTTCCTCAACTCATGCGGCCTGAACTGTTCTGCCTTGCGAAGTACTTCCTGATATCCGGGCCAGAGTTCCGCAGGGCCTTCCATGGGGTAATCCTTCCTGAGCGGATGCCCCTTCCAGTCCTCCGGCATCAGCACCCGCCGGAGATCGGGATGATTGCGGAATACAATGCCGAACATGTCGTAGCATTCCCGTTCATGCCACGCCGCGCCTTCCCACAGGCTTCCCGCGCTTTCGATACTGCAGTCGTCCGCCGGGACCTCGGCACGGAGTCTTATGCGATGACGGTGAACTATCGAATAGAGATTATAGACGACGCCGAGCCGCGATTTGCGTGCAGTGCCGAGATCGATGCCGCAGAGATCGGCAAGATGGGAAAAAGCGAGATCCGAATTGTCCCTCAAGAAAAGGAGGATATCGAGCATCGAAGCCCTGTCGACGACCACCGTCGCCTGTCCGCAGGTTTCCACTACGTCACGGACAGCGGCGGTAAACTCGGCCTTTATGCGATCAGCAATCACGCAGGCATCCATGTGACTCAATCCAGCGCTCCCTTCTTCCAGTCGTTGAGATACCCGACGAGTATTATTGCAAGAAAGAAGAGCATGCTCCAGAATCCAAGCAGGCCGATATTGCCGAATGAAACCGCCCATGGATAGAGGAAGACCGCCTCGACGTCAAACACGACAAACAGCATGCCGATGACATAAAAACGGACGGTGAAACGCCTGCGCGGTTCGCCGACCGGGACATTGCCGGACTCGTAAATCGAGAGCTTTTCTCCGTATGGTCTTCTAGGACGCAGCACTTCACCCAGCGCGAGAATGCCCACGGCAAAACAGGTTGCGAGGATCAGCGTAATTAAGATCGGCAGATAGTTCGACGGGATATAGCTGCCGGGCATCATTTTCCAACCTCGGTTGCGGGAGTCTTTTCATCCATGGCTGTAGTCGCGATATTCCTGTCCACGTTCACCTTGCTGCTTTCGGCCTGCTGCTGAATGCGGATCGGCTGCTGTTGCCGCTTGCCGACCGACAGGCGTCTCGGGTCGCTTCCTGCGGGCCTCCAGAACATATTGAAATAGAATGGCCTCTTGAGTTTCGTTGCGAAATCATCCCAGTTCATCAGAAGACGCTCCCTGTCGTAGACGAATCCCTGACGGCTGTATGATGCATACTCAAACACCTCGGTCAGCACGATGGCACAGACCGGGCAGATCGATTCGCAATATCCGCAGAAGATGCAGCGGAGCGCATCGATTTCGTATTTCGTCAGATGCCGCACCCCTTTTCCATCGGTTTCATATCGTATCGAAATGCAGCGCGACGGGCAGACAATCGAGCATTTCTGACAGGCAACACACTTTTCTCGGCCTGTTACTGCATCACGCACGAACGCATGCCGGCCTCTGAAGCCCGGCTTCGGCTCGCACCGCTCTCTCGGATATTGCCGTGTAACAGGCGGTTTCAGCATCGTGCGGAAGGTGAGCGCCAGCCCCTGCAGGATCTCATAGAAGAGCAACTTCTTGATCAGATCGGGAATCCGCTTTCTCATCGGTCGCACTCCCCCATGACGATATCAATCGATCCGATCACTGCGATAACATCTGCAATAAAGCCGCCCTCGCACATCTTCGCAAGGGCGCCTGCATGGACATAGGAAGGGGAACGGACGCGCATCCGGCAAGGATTCCCGCTGCCATCGCTCATGAGATACAGGCCGAGTTCTCCCTTCGGCGCTTCAACCGCGGAATAGATCTCGCCCTTCGGCGCCACTGGAAGCACATCGCCGAAAGCGATTGAAGCATTTCCGAGTGACATCTCGGGCACAAGTTCCTTTTTACCCATCAGCGGGATATCGAGATCAGGGGTATTTGCGGAGAGGATGTCGCCCTGGGGCAAAGCTGCGATGCACTGCCGCAGGATACGGTTGGATTGCCGGAGTTCTTCCATACGGCAGCGATAGCGATCATACACGTCGCCATTACTGCCGAGTGGAACGTCAAAATCGACGCGGTCATATGCATCATATGGCACATCGCGACGGAGATCATACATGACCCCAGAGCCGCGAAGCGTCGGGCCGGTCAATCCCCACCGCAGCGCATCGCGTGCCGATATAACACCCACCCCTTGCGTGCGATCGAGCCAGATGCGGTTCTTGTCGATCATGGTTTCATATTCGAGTATTTTCCCGGGGAACATCCTCGTGAATGCATCGAGGCTTTCGAGTACGGCGGGCTCCATGTCCTGCAGCACGCCCCCTATGCGCGGATAGCTCACCGTCAGCCGCGCCCCGCATATCGTCTCGAAGATATCGAGCAGCCATTCGCGCTCGCGGAAACAGTAAAGAAAGACCGTCATAGCGCCTATGTCGAGGGCGTGGGTCGCGAGCCAGAGCAGATGGCTGCTGATCCGGGACATTTCAAACACGATGGTCCGAAGATACTTGGCGCGGTCCGGCACCTCGATTCCGAAAAGGCGCTCAACAGCAAGACAGTATCCGATGTTGTTCCCGGCGCTTGCTATGTAGTCGAGACGATCGGTCAGCGGCATAACACCGTGCCACGTCCGGCTCTCGGCAAGCTTTTCGATCCCGCGATGGAGATAGCCGACATGGGGAGTGCATCCGGTAACCACTTCGCCGTCGAGGTCGAGCGTCAATCGCAGAACGCCGTGGGTGGCGGGATGCTGCGGCCCCATATTGAGCGTCAGTTCTTTGCGGGATTCCGTTCCGGCTACGCCCACCGGCTCCACGTAAACTCCTCTCCCCGGATAAGCGCCTGAAGTTTGAGCAGGCCATCGATGAGCGCTTCCGGACGCGGCGGACAGCCGGGGATATAAACGTCGACCGGAAGAAATGTATCGACGCCCTGTACAGTACTGTAAGTCCTGAAAATGCCGCCGCTGCATGCGCAGCTTCCCATGGCAATCACATAGCGGGGCTCCGGCATCTGGTCATAGACCTTCCGCACAACAGGGGCCATCTTCATGGTCACGGTTCCGGCTACGATCATGCAGTCCGATTGCCGGGGAGACGCGCGAAATATTATCCCAAAACGGTCGAGATCGAGATGTGCCGCGCCGGCAGCCATCATCTCTATTGCGCAGCAGGCAAGCCCGAAGGTCATGGGCCAGAGCGACGAAGCCCGTCCCCAGTTGACGATCTTGTCGACAGAGGTAATAAGCGTATTGGCGCCGGGGATAACCCTGACGCCTTCCTCAACCTCTATCAATCCTGATTCGTCTTTCCGCATGTTCAGTACGGCAGGTTCTCTGCAATCTCGCGGGCGTAGCGTTCACGCTTCAGCCGCGACGCCTCCTCCGGCGACACCCATTTGAGGGCATGTGCCGTGCATTTCGTGACACACGCCGGCTTTAATCCCTTGTCAACACGGTCTTTGCAATAGTCGCACTTGATCACCCTGCCGCTCTCGGGGTTCCATTGCGGTACGCCCCATGGACAGGCGGTAATACACGATTTACATCCGACACACAGCGTGGCATCCACAAAGACGATGCCGTCCTTGGCCCTCTTCTGCATCGCTCCGGTAGGGCAGGCGGAGACACACCACGGCTTTTCGCAATGGAAGCAGGGCATAAAGATGAACTGCATGCGCGGAGCACCTGCCGCAAGCTTCGGTCCTACCTGAATGATTCGGCAGAAGCGCGGACCGACAGGGACATTGTTCTTTGTCTTGCAATGCACTTCACAGGCATAGCAGCCGATACAGCGCCTTTGATCCTGATAGATGTAATGAATGCTCATGCCTTGCCCCCCTTCGCTTTCTTCACGCTGACCATCGCTTCCATATATGCCACCCCGCCGCCGACGGGATCGACGGTTTCGAGCAGGCCCTTCTGGAATCTTGTATCGCGCAACCCCTTCTTGAACGAGCGCGTCTTGAGCGGCACTTCATTGCCGAAGCCGTGCAGCATGAAAACCGCCTCGGGGTGTATAAAAGGAGTGACCTTAGCACGGATTGTTCCGGAATAGTCGTCGTTGCTGACCTCAACAAGGTCGCCATCATTGATGCCGAGCTTCGCAGCCTCCCGATCATTCATCCAGAGAGTGTTTTCGCCGATTATTTCATGCAGATAGATGTTGTTCTGAGACTGTGCATGGGCATGCACGCCGGTCCTGCCGAACGTCAGGCGGAATGAGCTGTCGGCAGGCTTCTTTGGGCTGACATAAGCGGCAAATGATGCAAAGCCGGCCTTCGCCATCTTTTCGGATACAAGCTCAATCTTTCCCGACGGAGTCGTGAACTTAATCGCATCGCGTGGCATCATGATCGGGTCCTTCGCCAGGCCCACTGAGCCCTTGGCAGCGAAGTCTTCAATCTTCACGCCCGTGCCTTCAAGCTGGTACTGCCAGATCTCTTCGATACTGCTCCACGGCATGAGATCCCCTGCGCCCATGCGGGTCGCGAGCAGCATGAAGATCTGCCATGCCGGCTTGCTGTCGTACCGCGGCTGCATCGCCTGGCGACGCATTGCAAAACCGGGCTTCGGCCCCTTTTGTGTGATGAGGATATTTGAGCGCTCAAGATAGGTCGCTTCAGGCAGGATAACATCCGCATACCAGGCCGTATCGCTGTAATTGACATCGATGGCCACCAGGAGATCGAGGTTGTCCAGAACCTTCTTTTGCGATTCGGGATCAGGAAACGCCGCAATCGGATCGAAGCGATATGCAAAGAATGCCTTGACCGGATACGGCTCCCCCGTGCGGATTGCCTTCAATAGATTCACCATATGCCCCGCACCGAGCGATTTGTTCGGCATTGAGGCATCGACGATCTTGTCGGCGACCTCAGGCATATTCTTTCCGAGCGAATTGAGGCCCTTGGTGCCGGCATCCTTCGGTCCTTTGGCGATAATGAGACCGCCCCTGCTCTCGACACTGCCCAGCAGCGCATTCAGGATATACAACGCCCTGCTGCAGTAGAACGAATCGATATATCTTGACAGCATCCATCCGCCATGCACGATGACATTCGGTTTTGCTGCGCTCAGTTCGTGTGCAAGTGATGTAATCTCGAATGCAGGGATGCCGGTTTCGGTTTCGGCCCATTCGGGTGTATATGGCTGCACGAACTGCTCCAGCTCCGCAAGTCCGGTACAGTAGCGGGTGGCATATTCGATATCGTGCAGGCGGTTCTTGAGGATCACCTGAATAAGCGCCAGCAGGAGCGCATAATCGGTCCCGGGCCGGATTGTGAGGAATTTGTCGGCCTTCGATGCGGTAACGGTCGCGCGCACATCAACATACGTCAGCTTTGCGCCTTTGGCAATACCGTCGAGAACCATATTGACTTCTTTTACCTGCAGCGACTCGAAGATGTTTCTGCCGAGAAGAAGAATATGTTTCGTATTTGAAAAGTCGTAACCTATTTCTCCGCGGCCGTAGCCGAAGAGCGACTGGCATGCCATGTTCACGTTCTTGGCGCATGAGTCATCGTGGTCGAAGTAGTTCGGCGAGCCGATCGCTTTGAGAAAACTCTTCGTGAGATCCGTGAATGGGCCACCGCGGTCCGCCAGCGCAATCGCCTTCGCGCCGTGCTCTGTCTTGATGGCCTTCAGTTTGTCGACGATAAAATCGAGGGCCTCTTCCCAGGAGGCCCTTCTCCATTGCCCCGAACCTCTCGCACCCTCTCGAATCATCGGGAACTGCGGACGCTCGGTGTCGAACTCAAACGCAAGACCTGCAGAACCCTTGGCGCAAAGCGCCCCCTCGATTCCCGGCACATGCGGGCTGCCCTCTATCCAGGTTACACGGCCGTTTTCGACCTCTACCCGAATCGGACATCGAACAGCGCACATACCGCACATACTGTATACTGTTGCTTTTTCTGCCATTGTTCCTCCCAAAGCCAGACCTCCCCTTCACGAGCGGCAGGCTCCCTGCACACGAAATAAGGACAAGGCGGCAGAGGAGCACTACCCTCTGCCGCACTCGCCGGTTAGAATATTCCGAGCAACTGAAACGCGAGAATCAGAAGGCCGACCACAGCCACCCGCTTGACCCAGAGCGGGCTGATTCGCTTTGCAATCTGAGGAGCGACAAAGCCTGCCAGGATTGCCGGGATAAACATGATGAGGAAGAAAGTAAAATCGAAATTGCCGAACTGGTAGTGGCGCATGCTGCCCATCACGGTGTTGAATGCGATGGCGAGCAAAGAGCTGCCGACCACCAGATACATCGGCAGGCCAAGCCCTACGGCCATGAGCGGCGTCATGAACGGGCCGCCGCCGAACCCGAACATTGAAGATACGATGGCGATGAGAAAGCCGCCGATACACCCCAGAATGATATTGACCTTGAATTCGTGTCCCCAGAAATTGACGATCATATTTTGCCTCCGCACTGGTCTTTCTGCGCTGAGCATTCTTTCGCGCGCTTCTGGAACTCTTTCAGAATAGCCTGTTCTTTTTTGTTCTTGGCAAGGTATCCCGGCGTCGTTTGCCACGCCATAAGGGATGCCAGAATAATCAGAATCCAGCCGAAAACGAATTTGTATTGATCAAGCGTCACCATCTCCGTCAGTTTCGGCCCGATGAATCCTCCTGCGAGCATTGCACACCCGATCGTTGCTCCAAGCTTCCAATTGATGAAGTGTATTTTTGAATAATTGTATATACCGCTGCCCTGAGAGAAGAGCACCGTCGGCATAACCGTTCCTGCGACGACGGTATGCGGAAGCGGCCAGATCGAGACGAGAAGCGGATTCAGAATGAACCCGCCGCCGGCGCCCATAAGCACGCCGAAGGTCGTGACGGCAAATGTAAGCAGTGCGGGCCAGAAAATATTGATGCTTGTACCGGCATTACTCATATACACAGTCGGGAAGGCAATTTTGTTTTCAAATGTCAGAGGCCGGCTTTTTGTTGTCTTATCCACGGCAGCAACAACGGTATATTTGCCAGGTGCAAGCCCTTCACGGACCTTCACGACCGCCTTGAATGATCCGTCCGGGTTCACTTCCATATCAGGACTCATAATATTGCCGACAGAGCGGAAGCGGGCCTTCAGCAGCTGCATGGAACGACGGGCATTTTCTTTCTCATCCATCGCCGGGAGCAGGTCGCCGCGCGAGCCGATGATACTGCCCATGAGCGCAGCTTGATACCGGTCGATCTTTATTGTGGTCGGCGCTGAATAAATCGCATCTGCGCCGGTGTCCTTCAGAAGCTTGGAAACGCTCCATTTGCCGCCCTGCTTCTTTTCCGCTTCTATGGCGTCCTTCTTATCCTTTGGAACGATAACCTTGTAATATGAGGGCATTCCCTCAGTCATATAAAGGATGTAAGGGCGCTGGCCTGTCTTCGGATCCGGGTCTGCGTCGAAACGTGATGCACGAACTTTTTCGTCCGCCCAGATTTCGAGATAGACCGACTTGCCTACCGGTGCAGTCCCGGTAACAGTAATAGTTCCGCCGTTGTCGACAGAGACCCTGTCAATCTGCGCGGTCACCGCCGCGATC
>Ga0187786_10000548_pt1 | contig 10174 bp, 7 predicted proteins | sample 0815_BV2_10_20_M_FD_132449 | JGI IMG/M metagenome (GOLD analysis project Ga0187786, IMG submission 132449) | Tropical peat soil microbial communities from peatlands in Department of Meta, Colombia - 0815_BV2_10_20_MG | ecosystem: Environmental > Terrestrial > Soil > Wetlands > Peat | place...
CCCCATTGCGATGGTGCTGCAGTACCTTGTTCGAACGGTATCGCGCTGTGCCCCGCCCCCAAGCGGAACAGATTGGCACAAGAGGGAAGGGAATCATGACACCTTAACAGATTTTCCTTATGTCAAAAAAATTTGATTACCACATCGGTGGGGGCTGATCTTTGACAATCACCAGTTTTTACCGGATTTTGAACGCTCTCCTGACACCCTGATAGCTCGAAATTTCTTTCCAGAGTTCTTAGTTGAAACGGTACCATACTCTTTTTTCGATCCTGCGGGTTCGCGGGCGAAAAACCGTCCTGGTGCATCGGAACTTTTCAGCCAGAACCAACGATATCATGCCACTTCCCCGCAGCCAGGGAGGGGCAGTTCACCCGGGTGGACCGGGCCGGGTTGAACGGTCTTCATGAAGGGCAGAAATACATTTTTGGAGATGATCCCTTCAAAGCAGGTATTTTGAGGGACCGGTGATAATGTAGATTATACGGTGGTGCTTCATTGTCTGCCAAATCCAGCCCCGGACATCTGTCTTTCAGGATTGTTCTTCTCATCGTGTGTGCAATGGCCCTGATATCCTTCGGATCCGCGATTACCCTCTCACCGGGAGAGACACAGGCAACGGTTCCTGAAATTGCGAAAGGCGATCCGGTGACGATTGCGGGTAACGCAACCGGCCAGGCTCCCAATGGCCTGACAATCTGGATCGTCGGTGATAATTATGCAAGGACGTATACGGTCCCGGTCCGTGGTGACCAAACCTATCTGTCGACACTCAAGGCAGATGATACTGCGCGGCTGGCGGAAGGCCAGTACCTCGTAGTGGTCCAGACCCCGGGGCAGAACGGCAGGTTCGATATCGTCTACCATGCTGATTCCGGGTCCGTCGTGAATATCCAGCCCGCATGGATGCAGGTCACCTACCGGGCCGGCTCCCTCGTGCTCGGGCCCGAGGATCAGAATACGGTCGATGCCGGTGCGGATACCGTTGTCACCTACCCGGTCGAGGGAGGTACAAAGATCTACCAATTGATCAACACAAGCAGCTCGGCAACCAACGCCGGCACCACGCTGATGAACGCCCTTACCGCCCAGAATGTGGACGATACGTTCTCCTCGACATCGTTCTCCATCGCTGATCCTGACACCTTTATCAGCCCGATTCCCAATCACGCTGCCGGCGACCAGTTCACGATCCGCGGGAATACCAACCTTGCCGTAGGGGACATGCTTGCCGTAGAAATAACATCATTATCATCCCGGTCCGGCACGACCCAGCCCGCCGGTTCGGTCCCCGGATCTTCCGGTTCGGTTACCGTTGTTCCCGGCACGGGCGAGTTTAACTGCTGGACCTACACGGTTGATACCACCGGGTTTAAGCCGGATAAGTATACCGTCAGGGTTTCCGGTCCCCTGCAGAGCGCAAAAGATTCAGCCACGTTCACGCTGGTGGATCACCTGTCAGCCACGGATGCAACGAACTCGTCAGTTACCACGGCTGAACCGGGAACACCCCAGCAGACCGGGAGCGCGGCACCGGTACCAACGACCCAGAAATCCCCCCTCCTGCCCGTTACCGGTATCTGCGGTTTAGCCGCAGCACTTATGCTCCGCACGGGAAGACGGCACTGACTTTTTTTAGTTTTAATAAATCATTCCGGTAATAACGAGGATGAGAAGGCGCAAACTGCCCGGACTGATTGAAAACCCCCTCCAGAGAGACCTGTCATCATCCTGATTCATCAGGATCCCTCCGACGTTGCAGCGGAGCCCGCCGGTTTCAGTCATTTTTAGTCAGTAAACCATACATCCGGGTTTCCCGAAATACTCCATGTCCCAAGGTCATCATTTTAGTAAAACGGGTGGATGCCAGATCCCCTAATAGCAAGTATTTGAAGATCTCCTGATAATGATAGGTTAACAGGAGGCATCCCTTTGTCCACCAGAGTATTGCAACCAGGAATGTGGTTCACTATCGCAGGTTTCCTGCTTTGCGTCTTCGCCATCGCACCGTTTGCAACTGCAGTCACCCTGAACCCGGGAGGATCCCTTGCGTCCGCTGCAACCATCTCGAACGGGGATCCCGTTTTCATCCAGGGGATCGCAACCGGCCAGCCCCAGCAGGGTCTTCAGGTCTGGATCATGGGACCCAATTTTTTCAGGGTAACGACCGTTTCCGTCAACCAGGACAATACGTATGAATACCAACTGAGGCCTGCAGAAACGATGGATCTTTCTGCCGGCCAGTACTATGTCCTCGTCCAGCACCCCATGATGAACGCCCGCTTCGATGTTGTCTACGACCCGGCTACCGGGCAGATCATTAACCGGCAGCTGGGGACCAGCGGATCGGCAATCTTCCAGATCTCCGGCAGCGGAAGCCTTCAGTCCTCGGACGCTGCCTTTGCTCTTGCCCAAGCTATCAGCAGCCAGAATATCGACGATACCTTCGCCCAGACGGGCTTTACGGTGTCACAGCCGGTCGTTCCCATCGATCCGATCCCCGATCATGTTGTCGGCGACAGGTTCACGATCAGTGGTTCCACGAACCTCGCAGCTGGTGACGAACTGAGCGTGACCGTGACCTCTTCATCCTTCTCGCCAACCTCGAAAAGCCAGTCCGGGGAATTCTCGGGCACTGCAGGGGTCGTCAGGGTTGTGCCCGGGAACGGCGGCCTGAACCGCTGGTCACTGGATGTCGACACCGCATCCTGGAAGGCGGATGAATATATCGTCACTGTTGAAGGAGTTACCGTAGACGTGCGTGATTCGGCAACATTCAATGTGCTCGCGTATCGGCCAACCCCTTCCAGTACTCCAACAACAGTCATCACCACCCCGGTCCAGACGACCATCGTTCCCTCGACCCTCCCGACTACCGTTCCCCCGGTAACCAGATCCCCGGTTCCGGGAATCCTGGCAGCGGGAGCCATTGCCGGGGCTGCGCTGGTTGTAACCAGCAGAAGGAGATAACCCCATTTCAGGGGGTCTGGAAAACAAACCGGATCCTCGTTATTCGTGCGTTTTTCCGGGGGGATTCTGAACTAAAACAGATATCTGGCTTTTGGTGAAATCATTCAAACTCACGCTCCAGGGGCTTTCGCCAGCTCTCAGCCCCCCGCCGCTGTGGCACCCCGGTCTGGGGATAATGAATCGAGATAATTTTTCGGCGGTATCTTCATAAGAATCGTCCTGTCGCAAGTGCCCCCGCCCCCACCGGGGGGCAGGGATGGCACAAGGGGGGATCTGCCATTTTACAAGAAAAAGGATTTCAACTGAGCAGGATATTTTTACCCTACTACGGAAATAGTGAATATCCTTTCACCCTTTCCCAAGGTCTCTTTTTAGCTCCTTTTTTCCTGAAGCATTTTCATCGACCAGGTGATAAGTGAACTCATGGACTCATTCAGGTCTGGTGCGGAAGAGGATCATTTACCTGAAGGATTTTAGAAAAACCCATCTAACCAGTCACATGAGGTAGCGATGGAGCCACGGGCGCTCACCGCCTCGTCGGGGCTCGCCCCGTGGAGTCATGTTGTGGGAATGAATTCTTCTTTTCGAATAATTGAATTCAAGACGGGAGGAACAAGGGGGAGCACCTCTCACAAATTCGAAGTCGTGTCACTGGAATGATTTCTGCAAAGCGAATTTTCCCCTTTATATCAAAAAAAAATTCAAGATACTATGGCAGGGGAGGTTGATACCCAAACTTCCGGCGATTGTCCGGAGACTGCCCCACCGAATCCTGCAGGCGGCTATGAGACGGGGGGAGGCTCAAAAAAGATCTCTCCGGTAACGTGGTTTTCCTTATCCGGGTGAGCGCGATCTGGTTATGCCCGTTTCTCCTAAAAAAAACGATCCTTCTTTTGTGTTTTATCCGTAGAAGAAACGCCCCTTCTCACCATCCCAGGAACAACGTCTTCGTCTGAGAATACTGGTCGAGGGCGTGGTGCCCGTTCTCGCGGCCGATACCGCTCTCGTTCATCCCGCCGAAGGGAACTTCGGGCGGAACCGTAAGGTGCCGGTTCACCCAGATAATCCCTGCATGGACACCGTCGAATACTTTCCTGGCGGCCGCGAGATTCTGCGTCCAGATCGATGCTCCGAGCCCGTAGGAAGATCGGTTGGCCTCGCGAATGGCAGTGGCGAGGTCCGGAACCGTGACGACGGGAAGGACCGGCCCGAACACTTCTTCGGAAAGGAGGCGGGAATCAGGGACCACATCGGTCACAAGCGTTGGCCGGTAGAAATGTCCCTGTTCGTATGCTTTCCCCTTCATCGTGCAGCCACCTGCCACCACCGTCCCTTTTCCTGATTCCCGGGTCTCATCGACGACCCGGGCGATGACCTCCCGCCCTCCGGAACTGGCAAGCGGGCCCATTTCCGTCCGGGGACCGAGGCCATTACCGACACTGAGGGCATTGATACGATCCCGGAGTTTCCGTGTCATGGATTCCGCAATCTTCTCGTGGACGTAGAGGCGCTTGACTGCGGTGCAGGTCTGGCCTGCGTTATAGAACCGGCCGCGGAGTGCCCCCTCCACGGCCCGGTCGATATCTGCGTCGTCCATGACGATCATCGGGTCGGATCCCCCGAGTTCGAGGGTGAGTTCGGCAGTATGCGCCCCGGCAAGTTCCCGGACGCGCCTGCCGGTCCCGCAGCTTCCCGTGAAAGAGATCTTCCGGACTGCCGGGTTCCGTACGAGGGCTTCACCCACGGAAGGACCGGTGCCGGTAACGATATTCAGGGCCCCGGGAGGGAGGCCTGCATCATCGAGGATTGCTCCGAGGCGGAGCGTGGTAAGCGGGGTCGTGGAAGCCGGTTTCAGGACAAGGGTATTTCCGGCAAGCAGAGCAGGGCCAATCTTCCAGCCCGCGATGAGAACCGGCATGTTCCACGGGATGATCGCACCGCAGACGCCAAGGGGTTCCCGGACGACCATGCAGTCTCCGGCCGGACCCAGGCGTATTGCGTCACCTGCCTGCTGCGAGGAGAGGCCGGCATAAAATTCGAGAATGTTGGCAAATCCTCTCACTTCGTCGACAGCTTCTTTGAGGGGTTTGCCCTGTTCCATGGTCAGGAGGCGGGCGAGGTCCTTGTGCTGCTCCCGTACGGCCCCCGCTGCCCGGAACAGGATCATCCCGCGCTCCCGCATCAGCACCTTCTTCCAGGGTTCAGCCGCTGCTTCCGCGGCTTCAACAGCCCGTGCCACGTCTTCAGGTGTCCCGGCAGGAACACTGTCGATCACTTCCCCGGTTGCCGGGTTCGTTACGGGAATACGACTCTCGTCCGGTGACGCAGATTCGTTTCCCCCGATTCTCATCTCCACGCTCTTCTCCCTCCGGACTTTTCCGTACTCCCGTACATGGTTTTCTGATCATTAAAAAGATGGTAACCATCCCTGCTGCAGGGGGAATTTAGAAAGGAACGATTGAACAAAGAAAAGATCTCATGATACCTTCCCTGCCTCAGGGCCTCTCCCAGGCACGGCAGGGCGAGAAGGTATCCTTCATGCCGCTGTTGGTAACTCAAGCCGCCGCGGGGGCATCCCTTCGGGGGGCAGGTGCTATCGGCAGGGTCCGTCTGATCCGAGATCCTGTCTTTAAAAAAATTCAAAAAAGAACGATCAACAGCCTTTCCTTACCTCTATGCTTCCCACATTATCACGGCATGGCCAGGTCTTTCTGCGCATGCCATTCCCCGCAGGCATCCTGTCCCTCCCACCTGAACGCGTACGAGATCTCCCGCCATGCCTTGTCGAGAAGCCCGCAGTAATAGGGAACATCAACCTGCCCGGCAGCCCACCCGGGATCAACCCGGTACGTACGGGCGTCCCGAACGACATAGCTGATCTTCATCCCCGGCGCTACCGCCACGCCGGCATCCCGGTAAGCCTGCACCGCCGCCCCTTCGATGCAGCGGTGGGCATAGGTAGTGCGGCTGATCCTGCGGCTGACTGCGAGTGCAGCCGGATCTGCATGCGGGAGATCCCGTCGTGCCGTGCAATAGGCGCGGTAGACTGCGTCCCTGGCCTGTTCAAGGTCGGCCGGTGAGCCGGCAGTCGCCATGAGGGTCAGCATCTCCTGCTGCATGGTACGGATATACTCCGGCGTGTCATGGCGCCGTGCCGCGATCCCGCGGACCTTCACGCTGCCATCGGCCAGCCTCCCGTAATACCGGTTGTACGCACCGGTCCCGTCGTTCATGGGCAGAAAGACGATCCAGTCGAAATGTTCGACTTCGATGAACAGGCCGGTAGCCCGGTGCACGGCATCCCGCAGCTCCTCAACGGCCTGCCCCCGGACCCACAGGCAGTCCACAATCCCGTGCAGCACGGAAAATCCCATCGATTCGGCAATATCCTTTGTCTGCATCAGGATCTCGCGCGACCTGCGGGTGATGGCCTCGTGGACCTCAATCCTCCCGAACTTCGCGTTCTTGTACCCGGTATACCCGAAGCAGGTGACGAGCATCCATTTCAGCATCGAATCGATGCCGGCATACCGGGTTTCCTCCTTCTTCCTCCGCTTGGTCTCCCGGCGCAGGTCAACCAGGGGCCCGAGTACCGACGGGAGAAAACCTTCCCGTGATGTGGCATCAAGCGTTTCCGGGGAAAGATTGGCCTGCACGATGATCGAGGGATACATCGAAGTAAAGTCGATCTCGTCGACACCGGCGTATATCCCGGCTGCCGGCTGGAACATCATCCCGCCGCGGTCCGAGGACTGGAGCCCGCCGAATTTCCGGACAGCCTCCGCATCGGCTTTCCGGAACGGTACAGCGATCCCGCGCCGGATTGCCTCATACACCTCGTAACTGCTGATGAGGGTCCCGGGGGTAAAGCGGGAGGCGAGGTTGGGAGAAAGGCCCGAGAGCCGGGCGGCCATGAACACCCCGTCAAGCCCGCCTTCCCGGTACACGAAAGAGTGATCGGTATCGATCAGGACGCGGCCGTCAGGGATGAGCGCCGATTCCTTGTGTTCCATCTTCCCGTAACTCCAGTAGGAACGGGCATCCATCCGGCGGTACAGCCCGCTCCGGGAAAAGGGCATCACCAGGCCTGAACTCCGGGCATACCGGGCAAACTTCGGCATCCACGAGTCGGCCTCCGACATCAGGATCACGTCAGGGTCGATGGCGGCAAGAAGCGAGAAGAGGTCTGCAGTAACCGTGCTGCCGGTACCCCGCAGGTGTTCGGTACGCTCATGGACCACCTCAACGTCGGTGCAGAGCTGCGAGCGGGCCGGGCTGTCCCGGATCCTGATCTCCACCTGCCGGAGATCATACGTGAAGTCCGGGCTGAAACGGGACCGGCCGCCATCCCCGCAGGGAACGATATCCCTCTCGGCCATGAACCGCTGGTCGCGCCGCACGTCAACATTGAAGAGCTGGGCTTCGCACCGGGTCTGCTGCTCGATCGCCTCTGCTACCGTGCGGCCTGCATACACGCTGAACCCTTCAAGCTGCCCGAAGAGAGTCGCAAAGGTGCAGGCTTCAACACGGTACTGTTCCCCCAGCGCCTCAATCAGGGCGTCATGGGCAGGGGGGTCGGGCAGGTACAGGCAGAAGGGGGGATCGTACGGGTAGTGGATCTTTGTTACGGCGCCGTCTTTTCCCCAGAGGTCCACTCCGTTCCGCCAGGCCGAATCAAGGATCCACATCGTTCAGGCCCCCTTCCCCGGTGTTCCGGAGTTCCAGGAATGCCGAGAAGAGCACTGCTTCGAGCGGATCGTCACACCCGAAGAATGCCTCGCTCCCATGGGCCTTTCCCCGTGCCGCAAGCAGGGCTGCTGCCTGTTTCTGCCGGCTGCCGCAGGCTGACCGGACCCAGCGGCCGGTGATCTCCTTTGCATGCTGGCGGATGCTGGTAAAACTCCTGCCCATCGGTCAGAGCACCCCCAGGGTTTTTTGTGCTGCGGGCACGTTCCCCCTCCGACAGGCCATGGTACCCGGGTACGGCCGGGTAACGAGGGGGTCCTGTTTCAGGAGGATTTCGATCGTCCGGTCAGCGTGCCGGGCCAGCGTTGCAAACGACGGGTCCAGGGCAGGCGCATACAGGACAAGCAGGGCCGTTGAACCGGCCGCATGGAGTGCCGCGGCTACCGGGGCCAGCACGCGGTCCCCGTCAGCGAAGAGCGCCGGGTTATGCTCGATGAAGATGATCGTATGACCTGTTTTCTTCAGTTCCGTGAGAAGCTGGTCGGCAGTAAGGGGTCTGCGCACCGCAAAGTTCTCTGATGTGCGGTCCATCCAGGGGAGGAGCCGCGAGGAGGAGCCGCAGAGGAAGAGGAACAGGAACCGCCGGAGATCCGGCACGGCAGCGAAGGCGGAAAGGATGACCTGTTCCGGGGCGATGACTGCCGTGAAAGATCCCTGCCGGAGGATGATACCCCGGCGCAGCTCGATGAACATGGTACCGGATAGCTGCTGCAGGGGCCCAGAAAAAAGGCCGCTCCGCGTGGGGTGAAAGTGAGGTGTTGCGAATATCCTGACCGGTCTCCGGGCCTGGAGAAATTTTTGCTCCGGTGTTGTCCGACAACAAACTATATTATTGGTATTCCCTAAAACACTGCACAGGGCATACCATGGCCGAAGAAGACCAGGAGCCGGCACAACAACAGGACCGGAAGAAGAAGACGGGAGAACAGGAGGTCGGGATCGTTCCGGACAAAAAATCGGAACCCCGGCCGGTCAGTACCGCGCCGGAATCGGCACAACCGGAACCGGGGACGACCGGTACCGGATCGGAACAGAAGAAACCGGAAGTACAACAGGGCGGAAGTACCCCGGTGCCGGCAATGGCAGGACCGGGGCCGGTCGAGGGCCCGGCTGGTCCGACCGTAAATCCGCAGGTGGCACCCCTGGCCCATGACCTCCTTCATGAGGCAACCGACCAGACATGGGAGAAGACCGTGGAGAAGAGTCCCCTGCCGGTAGCGGTCATGTTCTATTCACCCACCTGTGTCTTCTGCCACCAGATGGAACCCTATTTCCGGCGTTATGCCGACGAGTACCGCGATAAGGTGGTTTTTGCCCGCACCGATGTCATGACGAGCCCATGGGTTATTGAACGCTACGGTGTGCGGAGTACACCCACTTTCAAGTTCTTCTGCTCGGGAAAAGCGGTGCAGGAGATGATCGGGGCGGTCTACCCGGCCATCCTGAAGAGGGTAATCGAAGAAGTCCTGATCCACGGGAAAGAATGTGCAAAGGGGTCAACCGAGATCGATTACGAGATCTCGGGGTACGGGTAACCCCGCATGGGTTTTTTGTCCCGGGTATAGTACCATTTCGACTTTGCCAACCCCCGGAAGAAATAACAAGAAAACATTTTGTCGAGAATCGCTGGTCGGTGATATGCACTTGCCTTTACAGGGAGGATCAATGCAGGGGATTCCCCTTTCCATCCCGGAATTCAGGCACGCAGGATCATGGTTTTTTCACGAATGCCGGTAGCTCCCCGACACAATATGGTCCATCCATCCTGTATGGTCGAGGTACCACCGGATGGTTGAGCGGATACCGTCCTCAAACGTTACCTCGGGTTGCCAGCCAAGCTCCCCGCGGATCTTCGCCGGGTCGATCGCGTAACGGCGGTCGTGTCCCGGCCGGTCCCTGACATGGGAGATCAGGGTCTCATCGATCCCCGCATCCCCGGTCTCTTCGCGGAGCAGCTGGATGATCAGCCTGACGATATCAATGTTATACTGTTCATTGTGCCCGCCGACGTTGTAAATTTCCCCGGGCTTCCCCCGCCTCATCACGGCATCGATTGCCCTGCAGTGGTCCGTGACATACAGCCAGTCCCTGACCTGTTTCCCGTCCCCGTACACGGGCAGGGGTTTGTGCTGCAGGGCATTGTGGATCATCAGGGGGATCAGTTTCTCCGGGAACTGGTACGGGCCGTAGTTATTCGAACACCGGGTGATGTTGACCGGCATGCCGTAGGTATCGGCATAGGCTTTCACGAGAAGGTCAGCCGAGGCTTTGCTGACCGAATACGGGCTGTGAGGGTCAAGGGGGGTTTTTTCGGTAAAGTACCCGTCCGGGCCCAGCGAGCCGTACACTTCGTCCGTAGAAACCTGGAGGAATTTTTTATCGTGCCGCCACGCACCACCGTCTTTCCATGCGGCCCTGGCAGCGTCAAGAAGGGTTGCGGTCCCCAGGATGTTGCTGC
>Ga0187786_10000549_pt1 | contig 10164 bp, 8 predicted proteins | sample 0815_BV2_10_20_M_FD_132449 | JGI IMG/M metagenome (GOLD analysis project Ga0187786, IMG submission 132449) | Tropical peat soil microbial communities from peatlands in Department of Meta, Colombia - 0815_BV2_10_20_MG | ecosystem: Environmental > Terrestrial > Soil > Wetlands > Peat | place...
CGCCTACCGACGACTCATTGTGATGATTCACGACAAACGATCTCCCATGGGCATCTTTTTTTGGATCGAGTTCCTGCAAATACGCAACATTCGCCTCAAAGCCGTAATTGGAAAGGATTGCGTCACACGCAAGAACACGCCCGTCATCGAGTCCCAATCCTTCGATATGTCCTTGTCCCGCAATATGCTTCGGCACCCCGCTCTCAAAACGGATGGCCGCATCCGAGAGAGCTTCCAATGATGGAGCAGGAGGCAGATATCCGGTCATCAGAAGAGTCACATGCGGCGTATACATGTCACGAACCGCCAGGGCGAGCCGAACCGCAGCGTCGGAATTACCGAGCACCAAAAGCTTTCTGTTGATCGTTGCGTAGCCGTCGCAGTCGACACAGGTGAAAAATCCGCTCCCGAAAAATTGCCAGAGGTTCGATATCTTCGGAAGGACATCCCGGCCGCCGCTGGCCGCTACGGCAAAAGGGGCCGAACAGTTTCCGGACGTTGCATCCACGGAGAAAATGCCCCCTGACTTTGCAATCGATGTTACCGTCCCTTTTATAACTTCGCCGCCGAAGCGGCGCACCTGAGCGATTCCCCGATCAATCAGCTCACGACCCGATATCATCGTTTGACCCAGATAATTTTCAATGTGCTTCGCCATGGTCGTTCTGCCGCCGCCGCGATCGATAACAAGAACCCTGCGATTATACCGGCAGAGATAAACGGCCGCCTGCAGGCCGCCGGGGCTCGCACCGATAATGACGCAATCGTATGCCGATTCCTGAGACATATTATTTCATACTCCATGATCATGATGGGGGCCGGGACTGACCCGGCCCCCATCATGAAAGAAGCGAATTGTTATCCGACGCTAATAGCGCCGCTCGTACCGCTCGCCCTCACAGACCTCGCGGACCTGATCTTTGACCAAACGATCATTTTCCCAGACACGTTCGCGGACCTTCTTGCAACGCGTCTGCTCGTCGACCGGCAGCGGATCAGCCCGATAAACTCCCCTGCCGTCAGTGGTGCGATATTCGACCGGACGGTTTGCTGCAACCGCCTCCTGCGAAGCGCGCATAGAAATGTCGGTCATTGTTGCGCCGAATGCCCCGCCGATGGCGGCACCAAGAACGCCGCCGCGCCATGGATTCCGGTGATCCAGCAAGGCCCCGGCAAGGCCGCCCGCGACGCCTCCCGCTCCGGCGCCCTGGGCATGATACTGCGTACAGCCTACCGATACGGAAAGCAACGCACTAACAATCAAAAGTGAAATGGTCTTCTTCATAGTCCCTCCTTCAGACGAGCTCCGCATAGCATGCAGAGAGATTTCCTTAACTCAGAATAGCCGGAAGGCGGCGGAAAAGGCAACCGCAAAAGGAAGAGAGGCGCCCTCTCGGACGCCTCTCTTCCTTTCATTCGCGAATAAAAATATGATGGACTTATTTTACTGCATCTTTGAGGGTCTTGCCGGCGGTGAACTTCGGGACCTTCGTCGCCGGAATCTTGATCTCTGCGCCGGTTCTCGGATTACGGCCCTTTCTTGCCTTGCGCTTGGAGACGGAGAACGTCCCGAAGCCGACAAGCGTGACCTTCTGGCTCTTTTTCAGAGCAATCCGTACCGCATCAATCGTCGCATCGAGAGCCTTGCCGGCGTCAGCCTTCGTCAGCCCCGCGCTCGCTGCAATTTTGTCAATCAGTTCAGCCTTTGTCATAAGTGTTTCCCCCCTTTCTATAACTGAGAATGGCGTCAATTCACGGTTTGATATACACAATACCAAGAGAACCGCGCTTTGTCAAGAGAAAAAAAGCGCAAATCCGCATTTCCCTAGCGCCTGACGCGGAGCACGCCGTCCATCTGGCGTATCTTGTTCATGATGGTGATCAGCTGTTCACGATTCCTCACTTCGAGCGAAAGCTCGATAAACGCCCGTTTATCATGGGTTGCATTCGCCTTGACCGACGAGATGTTGACCTCCTGCGATGAGATGAAGGCGCTCAGATTCGCCAGCATTCCCGGCTTATCGAGACTTTCGACCGAGATCTTCGCAGTCGACGGCGTATCCCCCGTCTGCGTCCACGAGACATCAATCGTACGAACATTCGGACCGCCCAGCGTATCGATGGTGGGGCAGTCGCGGCGATGAATCGTCACGCCTTTGCCGCGCGTGATAAAGCCGACGATTCTGTCGCCCGGTACCGGATAACAACAGCGGCCGATACGATACAGCACATTGTCGATACCGGTTATGCTGATGACACTACTCTTGGGTTCCCGCGGCTTAACCGTCTTCGGCGCCGGTTGCTCGACCTGCGGCTTTTCAGGCATAAAGCGGTTGACGATTTGATGGGCGGATATTTTTCCATATCCGACAAGCACATAAAGGTCTTCAAGCTGCTGCAGGTTGTGCTGCTTCAAGACCTCTTCCATTTTTTCCGACTTCAACGCAGCCATCGGCAGGCCATGGCGCCGTATTTCATCTTCAATCAGCCGCGCGCCGAGCTCAATGCCCTTCTTGCGCTCCTCGGCGCGCGTCCATTGCTTGATCCGGCTTTTCGCGCGCTGGGTAACGACAAACTTGAGCCAGTCCTTGCTCGGATTCTGGGTGGGGGATGTTACGATTTCGACGACATCTCCGCTGTTCAGTTTATAGCGGAGAGGAACCATCCGGCCGTTCACCTTGGCGCCGATGCATTTATTCCCCACTTCGGAATGAATGCTGTAGGCAAAGTCAACGGGGGTAGAGTCGAGAGGCAACTCCTTGATATCGCCGTTCGGCGTAAAGACGTAAACCGTCTCGGGAATGACCTCGCCCTTGACCGCCTCGAGAAATTCCCTGGCGTCCGAGATCTCCTTGACCAGATCACGAAGCCACTTAACGAATTTGGCGTTTTTCTGATCAACGCCGTCCTTCTCCTTATACTGCCAGTGAGCCGCAATGCCTTCCTCGGCAATTGCATCCATCTCCTCGGTGCGTATCTGGAATTCGACCCGCTCTCCCGAAGGCCCCATGACGGTAGTATGGAGGGACTGATACATGTTCGATTTCGGCAGACTGATGAAATCCTTGAAGCGGCCCGGAACCAGCGGCCAGAGCGAATGGATGATGCCGAGAATGTCGTAACAATGCCCGACCGTGTCCGTAATGATACGTATGCCGATGACGTCATGCACCTGTTCGAAAGGGACCTTCTGACGGATAATCTTCTGATAGATGCTGTAGAGGTGTTTGACGCGGCCCTTCAGCTTTGCGTGGATGCCCGCCTTCGCAAATCTGTCCTGAAAAAGCCGGATGATTTCATTTATGTAGGCTTCATTCTCTTCGCGGCGTTTTGCGACCTTTTCGACGAGTTCAGCATAGAGATCCGGCATCAGCACCTTGAAAGAGAGGTCCTCGAACTCGATCCTGAGCCAGCCTATTCCGAGGCGGTTTGCAAGCGGCGCGTAGATATCGAGCGTTTCCTGCGCAATGCGGCGCTGCTTGTCGGGTGAAAGATGCTCGATGGTCCTCATGTTGTGCAGACGGTCGGCGAACTTGATCAGAATAACCCTGACATCCTTCGCCATGGCCAGCAGCATCTTCCGGAAGTTCTCCGCCTGCGCTTCTTCCTTCGTCTTGAACTCCACCTTGCTTAGTTTCGTCACCGCATCGACAAGAAATGAGATCTCCTGGCCGAACATCTCCTTGATGTCGCTCGTATTGATGCCGGTATCCTCAACCGTATCGTGGAGAAGGCCCGCCGCAATGGTGGCGCTGTCGAGCTTCATGTCGGCAAGCGTATCCGCCACCGAAAGCGGGTGGGAAATATACGGAGATCCTTCGCGCCGCACCTGGCTGGAATGCGCATCGCGGGAGAAAATGAACGCCTTCCGGATTACCTCGACATTTGCGGAGGGATTGTAAGCGCGGACCTTGTCCAGAACGCTTTCTATGGTGATCATCATCAATTATACCCTTTTTGAATATGTTAAGATACACGAATGGACAGCCTGAAAATCAAGGGTGGGCGCGCCCTCAAGGGGGAAGTTTCGATCGGGGGAGCCAAAAATGCCGCACTCCCGATCATGACCTCAGCCCTGCTCGCTCCCGGAACCAACACCTTGCAGCGGATTCCCGATCTCCGAGATATAGCGACTATGGGACGGCTTCTCTCGCACATGGGGGCCGATTACAGGTTCACCCGCGGCTCCGTTATCCTCGATTCCGCTCACGTGCGCACCTTCGAAGCTCCTTATGATCTCGTCAAGACGATGCGGGCGGCGGTGCTTGTTCTCGGACCGCTCGTTGCACGATTCGGCAAGGCCCGCGTTTCGCTACCCGGCGGTTGTGCTATCGGAGCGCGTCCCATAAATTTGCATCTGATGGGGCTCGAAAAGATGGGGGCGAAAATATCGCTCGAATCGGGATATGTTCATGCCAAGGCAAACCGATTGAAAGGCGCCGCCATTTCTTTCGACATGCCTACGGTGACGGGCACGGAAAACCTTATGATGGCCGCATGCCTGGCGAAGGGGACCACCATTCTCGAAAATGCGGCGCGTGAGCCGGAGGTAAAAGACCTGGCCGACTGCCTGATATCGATGGGTGCCAGGATTCAGGGCGCTGGCGAAAGCGTCATCGAGATACAGGGCGTCGAAACCTTGACCCCTAGTGCAGGATATGCGGTTATTCCTGATCGCATCGAGGCCGGCACATTCATGGCAATTGCCGCGGCGACGGGCAGCGACCTTCTGCTTGTCGGCTGCCGCTCTGATCATCTTGATGCGGTCATTTTGAAATTCAAGGACACGGGCGTCTCATTTGTCGAAACGCCCGCCGGCCTGCGTGTCACAGGCCCCCGTCGGCTCGTCGCGAGGGACATCAGAACCTCGCCGTATCCGGGCTTTCCGACCGACATGCAGGCTCAGTTCATGGCCATGATGACGGTTGCGCACGGCACAAGCATAGTGAAGGAAACCATTTTCGAGAACCGATACATGCATGTTGCGGAGCTCAAGAGAATGGGCGCCGACATCAGCATCGAAGGCGGAACCGCAACCATTCGCGGGATAGAAAAGCTGAAGGGCGCCCCGGTTATGGCGACCGATCTCAGGGCATCTGCTTCACTCGTCGTCGCCGCTCTCTGTGCAAAGGGGGAAAGCACCATCGACCGGATTTACCACTTGGATCGCGGATATGATCACATGGAGCGAAAACTCCGCGCGATCGGTGCGCAGATAGAACGCGTCAGCTCTTCCTGAACATCTTTTTCAGCGCGTCGAGCGAAAGCCGGATAACGGTCGGCCTTCCGTGAGGGCAGCGATCTCCGTTGCGTGTCTGTTCAAGTGCACGCTTCAGTTTCGCCAAACGGTATTCATCGGGAATCTCGCGGCCGCGGATGGATGAATGGCAAGCCAACTGCGCTGCAACAGAGCGCTTACGGCGTGCAACAGGCTCCGGAGTCTCATCCGTACCGGCAAGAGGTTCTGGCTCTTCCCGCCGTAAAAGAAGGGCTCCTGCCACATCCTGCATGAGACTGTTCATGTCGGCCCCGGTCAATATTTCAGGAACGCTCCGCACGAGTACGCTCCCTGCGCCGAAGTCTTCAACGTCGATTCCCATCGTGGCGATGAGCTGCTGGTTTTCCAGAAGCACGGCGGCTTCATGCGGCTGGAGCTTCACCTGCTGAGGGAACAGGAGCTGTGCCGCAGGCATCGCAGCAGATGCATCCAGAAGCCGTTCGTAATTGACGCGCTCATGAGCTGCATGATAATCCATGATGATAAGCCCATCGTTGTCTGAGAAGGCTATCAGCGTTTCGCCGAGCGAAACAAAAGGCACTCTTTCAGGAACATATGTCTCGGCGCGGTCTGAAACCATGTGCGGCTGCTGTCCGAGCCCTGAGGCTGCTGATCGGCTCTCCTCGTGCGGTTGCGTGCCTATCCGATAGTCAAATGAACGCACTTCAGACAGAGTTTTGACGGACTGCTGCAGCGAGGCTCCCAAGACGATTCTCCTGGCCGCATCCGTGATAAACCGGAACACGACGGACTTGTCCTGAAAACGAACTTCACGCTTGGTCGGGTGCACGTTGCAGTCCACATGGCCGGGATCGGTCTCGAAGAAAATGAAAAAAACGGGATGCTGGTTCTTTTCGAGTGCCCCGTTAAATGCCCGGTAAATCGCCTGGCTGATGGTTTGATCCTTGACCGGACGTTGGTTCACGAAAACATATTGGCTCAGCCGCGTGCTGCGCGTCATGCCGGGATTTCCGACAAACATCTCGGCTCTCATTCCCGCAGCCTCCACCACATCCTCAATAAGGTCGTCGGTAAACTCCTTCCCGAAAATCTGCATAATCCGCTCGCGGCGTGATCCAGCGGAAGCGGTCAGCATCACCTCGCCGCCGTCGACCCTCAGGCTGAACCGAAGCGAAGGATGAACAAGCGCCTCGCGTGTGACCGTGTCGGTGATATGGTAATTTTCGGTCGAGTCGGACTTCAGAAACTTGCGTCGCGCAGGGGTGTTATAAAAAAGGTCCCGCACCTCGACCGTCGTCCCGGTTGCCGCACATTCGCCGACGCTCTCGACAGTTCCGGCGGAAACGTTTATGCACGTACCGATTCGGCCCTGCTCGGCCGTTGCCAAACCGACGAGGGATACGGCGGCTATCGCAGCGAGCCCCTCTCCGCGGAAGCCGAGAGTATGCAATGCATAAAGGTCGTCTTCGCTGCGGATCTTGCTCGTTGCATATCGCTGAAAGGCGTTTTGCGCATCGCTGTTCCCCATGCCGGAGCCGTTATCCGAAATCCGGATGAGCCGGCGACCCGCTTTTTCTATGTCGACTGCAATGGAAGTGCTGCCCGCATCTATCGCGTTTTCGAGAAGTTCCTTGACGACGGACGCCGGCCGTTCAATGACCTCGCCGGCGGCAATTTTATTCTGAAGATGAACAGGAAGCACGTGGATGCGCGACATGCACCCATTTTACCACACGTGGTAGAATAGCCCGATGGACAAGGTCCTTATGAAGGGCAGCGAGGCTATTGCCGAAGCCGCCGTGCAGGCGGGATGCCGATTCTTCGCCGGCTATCCGATCACGCCGCAGAATGAGATACCCGAATATCTTTCGTGGCGCATGGAAGAGGTCGGGGGCGTCTTCATGCAGGCGGAAAGCGAACTCGCAGCCATCAACATGGTTTATGGAGCTTCTGCCTGCGGGGCCCGGGCAATGACGTCATCAAGCAGCCCCGGAATAAGCTTGAAGCTTGAAGGCATCTCTCATCTTGCTGTCGCGCGGCTTCCCGCCGTCATCGTGAATGTCCAGCGAGGAGGCCCCGGCCTCGGCAATATTACCGCAAGTCAGGCCGATTACTTCCAGGCAGTGAAAGGCGGCGGGCACGGTGATTACCATATGCTTGTACTCGCACCTTTTTCGCTCCAGGAACTCTGGGACTTTACCATGCTTGCATTCGACAAGGCAGACGAGTATCGCTGCCCGGTCATGATCCTGACCGACGGTGTTCTTGCGCAGATGATGGAACCGCTTGTCCGCACGCCGTATATGAAGCCTCATGACCTCCCCGACAAGCCGTGGGCGGTTACCGGCTGCGCGGGGCGAGAGCCGAACATCATCAGAACACTCTTCATGGCCGACGGAGAACTTGCGGAGCAGAACCGGATTCTGCAGGAAACCTATCGCCGCATGCATGAGCATGAGATACGCTCCGAGGCCTATTTTTCCGATGATGCGGATATCGTGCTGGTTGCGCACGGCATTGCCGCCCGTGTTTCACTGTCTGCCGCGGAACGCCTCAGGGCGAGCGGCTGCAAAGTCGGCCTCCTTCGGCCCCAGACCCTCTATCCGTTTCCGTCGCGCCGGATTCATGACCTTGCCGCAGCCGGGAAGCGCATGGTGGTCGTGGAACTCAATGCAGGGCAGATGGTCGAAGATGTGCGGTTGGCGGTGGATGGTTTGACGAAGACGATGTTTATCGGCAGGCCCGGCGGCGTCGTGCTGGAGCCGGAGGAATTGACCGAGGAACTGCTGTCCATTATCGAGCGCGAAAAGTCTGCTGACAGTCGGGTCTGATTCGCTTTATCATTCATTCCCGAACGGTCAGTGAGAAGAAATATTTGAAGAACGCGGCCTGCAGCTTTATTTCACCCGCATCGATTCGACAATCCGTGCCCTGACCATCCGCTTCACCTCATCAAGTCCGGCACGTATGCGGCACCCCGCAGCGTTTGCATGCCCGCCGCCACCGAATGCCTCCGCAACCTTTGCAACATTCACGGTTCCCTTCGCCCGCATGCTCAACTTGTAATGATCCTTCTCCAATTCGGTGATAAGCACTGCAACATCCGCATCCTGCATCCTCTTCAGGAATTCGACGAACGTTTCGGTCTGGTCCGAAGTTGCTCCTGTTTCCTGAAGCATCCGGTTCGTCACGACAGACGTCACAATCCGCTCGGAAAGCTCCACGGTATCGAGAAACCTTGAGAAGAGAGCAAAACGGGCAGATGTCCACGCCTCAAAGAGTGCCCGCGAAATTGATGCAGGATCGGCCCCGGCCTCCGTCAATCGGGCCGCAACACGCAAAACCTTCGCGTCGGTATTCTCAAAGCGGAAGTTGCCGGTATCAACGATGAGCGCAGCGTAAAGAAGCGTCGCCATATCTGCAGTGAGCATTATCGACAGCGCATCGATAATCTCGAGTATCAGCAGAGCGGTCGCCGCGGCATCAGGAACAATCCATCTGACAGTGCCGAATGATGACGGCGTTGCATGGTGATCGATCACAATCGCGTTGCGGCAGCTGAAACGGCCTGCGACGGCCTTGTCGGCGACCACTCGCGTTATATCATTGCAATCGACCAGGATAAGATTGGTGCACCTTTCAAGAGATATTCCCGTACCTGAAAGATCGGAAAGTGTATGGAATTTTTCGACGTTGGGGAGAAAACGATAGTGCTGCGGGATGGGATCCCGGTCGACGATGCTGACGCGCTTTCCGACTGCCTCAAGCGCCGCAGCGAGGGCTAGCGCGGAGCCGATGGCGTCACCGTCGGGATTCATATGGGCAGCGATCAGAAAATCGTCTTCGCGCCGAAGAGTGTCGATAAGATCCTTAGGAGGCGTCATGCTTCCTCGGGAACACCATGGTGGCCGGATTTGATGTCGCTCAGCAGCTTGTCGATCTTGAATCCTTCCTCGATCGACTCGTCGATACGGAATTCGAGCGACGGAATAAACTTCATCCTCACCCGCTTGGCGACCTCGGAACGAATTGCCGCCTTTGCACCTTCGAGTATTTCGAGCGCAAGCGGCTGCTCTTCAGGCTTCAATACGCTGACATAGACGCGGGCGATTTTCAGATCTTCGGTAAGAGCCACATCGGTTATCGTCACAAACCCGAGCCGGGGATCTTTGATGCGGCGCATCACGATATCGGCAATCTCTTCGCGCAAAAGGATATTCAGGCGGGCTGAACGCTTGTAGGGATGCATGAAGTTTCCTCTCTCGTCCGGCCTTAAAGCTTCGCTGCTATTTTTTCGATGATGAAGTTTTCGATTACGTCGCCGACCTTCAGGTCATTATAGTTTTCAATCGTGATGCCGCATTCATACCCTTGGGCGACTTCCTTCACATCGTCCTTGAACCGCTTCAGAGAGCCGAGCTTTCCCTCGTATGCCACTATGTTGTTCCTGATGATCCGCACGCCGTCGCAATTGCGCGAGATCAGACCGTCGATTACATAGCAGCCGGCGATGGTGCCAACGCGGGAGACCTGATAGGTCTGGCGAATCTCGGCACGTCCAAGCACCTTTTCCTTGAGGGTCGGCTTCAACATGCCTTCCAGAGCCGTCTTGACGTCATTGATTGCCTCGTAAATGATGCTGTAGAGGCGGACATCGACACCCTCTTTTTCGGCAAGCTGGGCTGCTTTCGGTTCAGGCCGAACATTGAACCCGATGATGATGGCGTTCGACGCACTCGCCAGCATAACATCGGATTCATTGATGCCGCCTATTGCAGCATGAATCACGCGCACCTTCACTTCAGGGTGCGTCACCTCTTCAAACGACTTCTTCATGGCTTCGATTGAGCCCTGAGCATCGCCCTTGATGACGATATTGAGGTCGCGGATTTCGCCTTCCTTGATTTTCGCATACAACTCGTCAA
>Ga0187786_10000550_pt1 | contig 10163 bp, 10 predicted proteins | sample 0815_BV2_10_20_M_FD_132449 | JGI IMG/M metagenome (GOLD analysis project Ga0187786, IMG submission 132449) | Tropical peat soil microbial communities from peatlands in Department of Meta, Colombia - 0815_BV2_10_20_MG | ecosystem: Environmental > Terrestrial > Soil > Wetlands > Peat | place...
ACCGGATTGCGCAGCTTTATCCCGGCCAGTTCAACGGTCATATCCGGTCTTGACATGGCACCTCCGGAATCAATCCCATAACAGATCCTTGCTGTCGAACACCGGTCCCTCCTTGCATACGCACCGGTAGTCGGGGGATTCCTCGGAATGATTACGACTCTTTATCACGCAGCCGAGACATGCGCCGACGCCGCATGCCATGTAGGCCTCCAGAGAGACCTGACATGGGACGCCGCTCATCTCGGCAATGCTCGCCACAGCCTTGAGCATTGGGATTGGCCCGCAAGCAAAGATCGATTTCTCTCCTTTACTGTCAGTCAGGTATTTTCCCAATACATCGGTCACCAGTCCTTCTTCTCCAAGGGTTCCGTCGTCGGTTGAAACGTATGTCTCGATTCCTAGGCGCTCAAACTCCGTGATACAGATAATGTCATCCCTTCCTCTTCCCCCGGCAAAGAGGCGGACTGGCGAGTCCTTTGCAAGTTCCTTTGCAAGGTAATAAAGGGGCGCCAAACCTACACCACCGCCGACCAGAATTTTTTCGGATCCGGGACTTCCCATGTCGAAACCCTTCCCAAGCGGTCCCAGAATATCGAGATGGTCTCCATGATGGAGTTCAGCCATTACATTGGTCCCCTTTCCCACGACCCTGTAAAGCAACTCGAAATACTCCCTCTTGTCGTCTCCGGGATATACAGATTCGATGGAGCCGATGTCAAAAAGTCCGAACGGCCTGCGCAGAAGCGGGTCTATGGAGTCACGGACCTTTACCATGACAAACTGTCCAGGAATAGAACGTGAAATCCAAGCGGGCGCAGAGAGACGCATCCTGAAATATCCCGGTGCAACTTCAGCATTGGAAATTACCAGAGAGTCAATCTTCATTTTCGGTCTCTCGTCGGGGAAATTAAATTGCATCAGAACGGCATCTTCGCCGTTTTCATAGTATCTTCTCCGGATACCGGTGGAAACAAACCCGATCTGTTGATAGAGCGAGATGGCCGCTCTGTTGGAGGTTCTCACCTCAAGGTAAATGGTCTTTGCGCCCTTTTCCCTACAGGTCTCCAGCCCCTTTGCAAGAAGAAGCCTCCCCAGGCCAATTTTTCGAGACGATCTGCGAACGGCAACATTGAGAATGTGCCCTTCCTCAAAAAGGGTCCGCAAACATATATAGCCGAGGATTCTTCCGTCAGTTCCGGGCGCAACCAACGGTAACGAGTGATCGGAAAAAAGTTCATCAAGGAAATGTTGTCTTTGCCAGGGGCGAGGATATGAATCGTTTTCAATGGCCAGGATCTCATCAATATCCTCACCGGTCATCGCACGGACGTTAAACTCAGGGTGAATGGTATTCATGACTCCGCATCATATGCAAATGACTTTTTCTTGTAAACGGCTTTTTTTATTCAAATGATTCCGTAACAAATGGAAAATAAACGGGTGTTCAGCAGATAAGCTCGTCCGGGAGTTCGTTGGTGTCGTCCGCTTTTTTGGGGAAATGCTCCGCCATCACAAGGCCGCATTTCCTTATAACAGTACAGAGAGCTTCACATTTATTCCCAGCCCTTAAGCCGGCGGAGATCTCCTGCGCATAGGCCCGCCAGCTCTCAGGGGATATCTTACTGTCAACTCCACGGTCTCCCAGTATCCAGACCTTCCGTTCCAGGATCGATATAAATATCAGAATGCCGTTTTCGTCCCTGGTCCTGTAAAGCCCCTTTTCGTAAAAAGCGCGGACAGCCCTTTCATGAACAGCGTGGGACATCCTCTTTTTGTTAACAAACGGCGTCTTCAGACTGGAAAATCGAATAAAGAGGAATCTCGCCGGGAAATAAAGAATGCATAGGACGGGAATGAACGTCCAGATTGTAACATGCTCAATGAGAACAGCAATTATGAGGGCCGCAAGTCCGCCGACCAGGATGCCGCCCAAAATTTCTGCCTCCAGGTACCTGTCGCTCTGATCAACCACCATGGTGGCAATCTCGCCGGATGTTCCTTTCTCGACAGAGCTTACCGTATCTCTTATTCGAACCTTTTCCTCATCCGTAAAAAAGGTCATTGCTTTGGGAAGTTTCATTATTTTTCTCAACCGTTACATGAACTATTTATATTACCAGTCTCCAGAAGCTCCGCCACCGCCGAAATCACCACCTCCACCGGAAAATCCGCCGCCTCCACCAAAACCACCGCCGAATCCCCCTCCTCCCCACATGAAAGGTCCACCGCCGAAAAATGGACCGCCTCCCCTGCCGCCGCCACCAAAAAGGAAGGTCAGAAAGAGCCCGATAAGGAAACCACCGACAGCCAGGCCGATTAAAAAGATGACTGCAAGTCCGGGAAAAAGGAGTAACGCAATAATGGGAAGTCCGACCGCCCCTGCGAAACCGCCCAGGATACGGGAGATGGAGCCGAGGAAAATGCAGCCGACCATGAGGAATATGAGAAATGTAAATAAGGGATGAGCGCTTTTTCTGGAGTGACCAATATTGCGGGGCATCGCCTTGTATTCTCCTTTTACCACCGCCATGATCGATGAAACACCGGCCCTGATCCCTCCATCGAAATCGCCTTCACTGAATCTCGGCTTGATATCTCCGCGTATGATTCTCCCGGCGACCAGGTCCGTCAGTTTGTCCTCCAGCCCCCGTCCCACTTCGATACGGATCTGTCGCTCCTTTTTCGCCACCAGAAGGATGACACCGTTATCGGTCCCCTTTTGCCCAATACGCCATGCCTCGGCAGTCTTTATCGAAAATTCCTCCAGGTTTTCCCCTTCAAGTGAAGGTATCGTCAAAACCACGATCTGGGTGGAATCTTTCCTTTCAAAATCGGTCAGGGAAGCTTCCAATTCCTGAACCGACTGTTGAGAGAGCAGCCCTGCATAGTCGTTAACATGGCCGTGCAATGGGGGAACCTCCAAGGCAAAGGCCGCGGAGGGATAAATGAATAGCGCAATTATTAAGGTGATTATACTTTTCATAAACGTTATGCAAAGTCTTGCCAGGATAAGAAACTATAAAATATGTAACATCGTTTTCAAGTTACATCAAGGGAATTAATAATGGTAACTTATCCACAGACCGATGATAATGTATTCAATATATGGTCCCCTCATGCCCCAGCACCTCGGCATGATAACGGACGCAGTTCTCGAAAGCAGACTTCGCAACCCCCATCACTTCGTAATTGGGAAAAATCTTCCGGGCGCCGTAATAGATCATGGTAAGCCCACTTCCCAGCCGTCAAAATTCAATGTGAATCTGTGATTCAAGTACGCTCCGTCTTGCTCGGAGTCTCCTCGTAAGGCCGCTTTACGGCTCTCAACGCGCCGGCCGATTATCTCACTCTGACGGGTTCAGATAAGTATATTTCAAATCTCCAACAGTGGCTGAAGCTCTGGCGCATTCGCTATATAAAGCATCCCGTCCTCAAGGATTCAAGTTCAAGGGAATATTTATATATTAGTTAATATAGATTTGTTTATTAAATTTTTTTGAAGACTCCTTATTATTTTTGTGGTTTACTTTAACCAAACATATTTGAATTTCTTTTCAACTTTACCGGTAAACCAATGCCTGAAGCAATAGACAAAATCATTTCCCTAAGCGGTCGACTCACTGAGATGACCGATGTCGACGAGGTCCTCAAGAACCTCTCCAGACTGCTGAAAAAGATGCTGAAGAGCAGTTGGACGGCGATTTACCTCCTGGACAGGGAGCAGCGAGATTTTACCCCGGCTAGAAGCTGCGGCCTCCCATATAGTTACCAACAGATGTTTTTAGAAATGCCCCTTGCTTCCGGAAAGATCCCTTTATTAAAAGATATAATCCACCACAAACATCACTTACAGATCCATGACGCCGGGGAATCAGAACTACTTACTCCCCGCTTCCGCAGACTTTTGCATGGGCTTACTCTGCTGGCCCTCCCTATGGTGGTAAGAAACCATGTTATGGGAGCTGTATTTATCGCCCGGAGCAGGGAATACCCCCATTTTACAAATGAAGAGATCGACATAATTAAAAGCGTGGTTTCTCAGGCGGCTCTGGTTGTAAGCCATATTAGACTTATCGACGAATCCCTAGATATGGCGGTGGAGATGGCTAAACGGATTGATATAATACTCACCCTCGACGGGATCAACAAGGCGATATCGTCCTCTTTAAGTCACGACAAAATCATCGAAACCGCGATTCAGAGCATCCAGCGGATCATACAATGCGAGTTGGTGACTGTCTTCGGTGAAGAAAAGGGGCGACTCGTCGTAACAGCAGCCCACGGCGCTGGCGTGCAAATTCCGGAAGATTTGAAGGCAGGCAAGCCTCTTATCGGTAACTGTCTTGCAGTCGGGGCCTTTAAAAGGGGTGAGAGCAGATATTCGCCCCTTCTCAGCAAGACCAGACGGCTTAACCCCTTTGATAGGACCCTTGCCGAAGCGGGCATTGAATCCCTTCTCGCCATACCTCTTATAAGCAAGAAAAAAATAAAGGGGGTGCTCCTCCTTGGGAACGTTCAGGGTGGGAAGTTCGTCAGGGATGATGCATTCGCCATCGAAAAAATCGCCTCTCAAATGGCGGTGGCCCTTGACAACGCCACTCTTTTCGAAGATATGCGCAATCTTTTCATCAGCACTGTGGCAAGCCTGGCCAACGCCATCGACGCAAAATCTCCTTGGACCAAAGGACACTCCGAAAGTGTCATGCAATTATCGGCCGACTTGGCCATAGAAATGGGTTTGGACGAGCAGATTATTGAAAGGATAAGATTGGGCGGTCTTCTCCATGACATAGGTAAAATCGGTATTATAGAGGCCCTTCTGGAAAAACCGACAAAACTGTCTGAGGATGAATTCCCCCCCATGCGTCTTCATCCGGAAAAAGGCGTCGCTATTCTGGCGCCGATCGATCAGTTGCGCGATGTCCTTCCGGGGATTCTTTACCATCATGAGCGATATGACGGTAGCGGATATCCGAAGGGGCTCAAGGGAGAGGCCATCCCTCTGGAAGCAAGGATCATAAACGTGGCTGACTCGTTCGACGCTATGGTGTCGGAAAGGCCGTACAAGAAAGGACATTCCATCTCGCAGGCTTTATCCGAATTACGGAAGAAAGCGGGCTCGCAATTTGATCCTGATGTAGTTTCGCATTTTTGCAGCTACATCAAAAAGAAAGCGTCACAGGAATATTTCAACCCTTAGTCTGTGAATTAAACCGCGGATATATTTAAAGAATTAATTTCTTTCCTTTTCTCTCTTCATTTGCTAAAATGCCTAAAATTTAGGCAAGAAGCTTCTGACTCATCCGAAGAAACCGATGTTGAAAAATCTCACGATAGGGAGCCTTTCCCTTTGCAATAACCTGTTCCTGGCCCCAATGGCCGGTATCACAAACCTTCCCGTACGGCTTATGGCGAGACATATGGGAGCAAGCTTATGTTTTACCGAGATGGTGAGTTCAGAGGGCCTTATCCGAGAAGAAAGTAAGAGCTTCCAGATTATAAAGAGCTCTGATAATGACCGTCCGCTCGGGATACATATCTTCGGCGATGACCCGCTGACTCTGGCCGAAAGCGCCCGACTTGTTGAAGAACACGGCGACCTCATCGATATCAACATGGGGTGCCCGGTCAGAAAGGTAATAAACAGCGGCGCCGGTTGCGCCCTTTTGCGGGAACCCGCAAAGGCAGGGAATATAATCGGCAAGGTGAGGAAAGCCGTCTCTCTCCCCCTCACCATCAAAATAAGGACCGGCTGGGATTCCGCCCAACCAACTTTTCTTGAGATAGCTCGTATTGCGGAATCCGAAGGGTGTGACGCGATCACTTTCCATCCCCGCTCCAGAACTCAGATGTTCGCTGGAAAAGCGAACTGGGCAATGATCGCCGAGTTGAAACAAGCCGTAAAGATACCCGTAATTGGGAGCGGTGACCTTTTCACTAGCCAGGACGTCGTTTCCATGCTGGAGTTCACCGGCTGCGATGGGGCAATGATCGCCAGAGGTTCTTTGGGATATCCTTGGATATTCAGGGAATCTCTCAATCTTCTCAAGGGGGAGGAGTTACAACCCCCCTCGCTCCTGGAGAGGCTTGAGGTAGCCCTCAACCATCTGGAGCTTTTTATCTGTATCGCGGGAGAGAAGAGGGCCATCAGGGAAATGCGCAAGCATTTATCATGGTATGCGCGGGGCATTCCGGGAGCGGCAAGGCTCCGCGCCATGGTGAACATCATTGAGGAAAAAGAGCCGTTGATACAATTACTTCATCAATTCTTCGGAAACCGGGAGATGTCGGATGCCTAATCATTTGGGCGAGTATTACGCCGATGTCATAGACAGCGTAGGCGACGGCGTCATAGTAATCGATCGCGCAGGGGAAGTCACCCTGATCAATCCCGCGGCCGAAGAGATCACCGGCATCTCAAAAAAGCAAGGACAGGGTCAACCATTCGACGATATCTTTGCAAGGGTGCAGACACTCCTTGAAATGACCGCAAAGACAGCCGAAACAGGTATGGCTATATCCGACTACGAAAATATCGTCCTCGGCAAGGTGGGCCATGCCACCCCTGTGAGCGCAACCACTTCACCGCTTTTAAAGGACAACGGCGAGCAGATAGGGACTATTCTCATCCTTCGCGACTTATCCAATATTAGGGAACTGGAAAGAGCGGTCCGCCAGGCCGACCGGCTCTCCACCTTAGGAACACTGGCAGCAGGGCTTGCACACGAAATAAAAAACCCGCTGGGAGGGATCAAGGGGGCGGCGCAGCTTTTGGAAAGGGAACTCCCCGAGGCGAGTGAACTCCGTGATTACATAGGAGTTGTACTCAAGGAAGTACAGCGGGTGAACAAAATCGTCGAGGAACTTCTGGAACTTGCCTCTCCACGCCCCCTGAAACTGGTCAAGGTTAATCTCCACAAGACACTCGGAGATATCCTGATTCTGCAGAAAAGGGCCATAGGCAAGAAAAATATCAGCTTTCTGCAGCAGTTCGACACGAGCATTCCACCGCTTCTGGGAGACGAATCGCTGTTGATCCAGTTATTCCTGAATCTTGTCAAGAACGCAATGGAAGCGGTCTCCGATGACGGTCTGATCAAAGTTACAAGTAGGGTGGTGGCCGACTACGTCATGACACAGAAAGGGGAGCGGCGCTCACGGATGGTCGCCATCGATATAAATGACAATGGACCGGGGGTTCGCAAGGATGACATGGAGCGCCTGTTTACTCCATTTTTCACTACAAAATCCAACGGCACCGGTCTTGGGTTGGCCATATGCCAAAAAATCGTTTCCGAGCACCGGGGAATGATCAAAGTCGATTCGGACCCAACCCAGGGAACTACATTCACGGTGATGCTACCGCTTATACAGTAGGAAACTCCGCTTTTCCGTAATCTCTGCGTAAGTCTTCGGGATTCCTTGTGCGACGTAGAACTGCTACGTCTCCGCGTAATCCCTCGACAGCCTTGATATTACGAAAAATCGATGTTCCTGATCATTATTGTTTTGATTTTTTTTGTTGTCATCAAATGAGGTTTCATATGCTATTGAATCGGATTCTCGTCGCCGACGACGAGGAAAGCATGAGATGGGTGCTGTCAAAGGCGTTACGGAAAAAGGGTTTCACAGTTGATCTGGCCGATGATGGCGACGAGGCTTTGAAACTTATCCAGGACAGCAACTATGACTTGGCGATCTTCGACATAAAGATGCCTGGGATTTCCGGTCTGGATCTCCTGGATCGCGTCCGAGAGCTGAAAAGCGAGGTCCTGATCGTTATCATGACCGCTGAAGCAAGCATGAAAAATGCCGTGGAGGCCATGAAACGGGGCGCCTATGACTACATTACAAAGCCTTTCGACCTGGATGTGATAGATGCGATTATTGAAAAGGTCATCCGGGCCAGGGAGATGACCTCCCAGGTCACCCTTCTCAAGGAGGAGCTGAAAGACCGCTACCAGCTGGAAAAAAACATCATCGGCAATTCCCCTCCCATGCGGGAAATTTACAAGACCATCGGGAAGGTGGCGCCAAGCGATGTGACCGTCCTGATCCAAGGAGAGTCGGGAACCGGTAAGGAACTGGTCGCCCGCGCCATCCATTTCAACTCCCGGAGGCTGGGGAAACCCTTTGTCGCTCTCAACTGCGCGGCAATCCCCAAAGAGCTCCTGGAAAGCGAGCTGTTCGGTTTCGAAAAAGGGGCCTTTACAGGCGCTATAGAGCGAAAACTCGGGAAGTTCGAGCAGGCGAACGGTGGTACGATCTTTCTTGATGAGATTGGAGACATGCCCTTGGACCTCCAGTCCAAGATCCTGAGGGTAATCCAAGAAAAGGAGATAACAAGGACCGGCGGCAACCAGAATATTCCGGTCGATCTCAGAATCGTAGCCGCCACCAACCAGAACCTTGAAGAGAAAGTCGTCCAGAAGACCTTCCGCGAAGACTTGTATTACAGGCTAAATGTCGTACCCATGCAACTCGTTTCTCTCAGGGAGAGGAGGGAAGACATCCCTCTATTGATAGATTATTTCCTGACGAAGATCTGCAATGAACTGGATATTCCGGCAAAGTCTCTGGACAACGCCGCTTACCAACTCCTCGTCCGTTACAACTGGCCAGGTAATGTACGCGAGCTGGAAAATACTATTAAACGTGCGATAATTCTCTCTTCAGACCCTCTACTCACTACTGCGGATTTTTTGAGCCTCAATGCGCAGAAGGTCGGTGATCGCTCTCCCAGCGAGGAGATGTCGCTGGAAGGGCTTGTCAACAATAAACTTAGAAGCTGTTTCGCCAATATGGACAAGATGGAGAGCGGAGATGTCTATTCAATGGTCCTCAATCAGGTGGAACGTCCTCTAATCCGCTTTGTACTGGAAAAGACCAAGGGTAATCAGGTGAGGGCGGCCGAAATCCTTGGGATTAACAGAAACACATTGAGGAAGAAGATACAGGAGCTGAAGATCGAACTCCGCAAGGATTAGGAATGCGGCTTTTTCGCAATATCCGCGTTAGTCTTCGGGATTACACTTGTGACTCGGCCGAAGGCCTCGCCCTTCGGGCAGCCTGAAGCTGTCAACTTTCGCTATGCGAAAGTTTGCGGCGGATTCGAAAGAACGCCCCCGCGTAATCCCTCGACAGCATTGATCTAGCAAAAAATCCACATTCCTCATTTGATACTGGGAAGGGAAAGGAAATGGGCGCGATAAAGGACAGATTCCTTCTCGATCGCAAAAATTCAGTGCTGGTGGTCATCGATGTCCAGGAGAAGCTCTGCCGCTCCATGGACGTAAAGGTGCTGGAGAAGCTGACAAAAAACATCACAATCCTCCAGGAGATGGCGGGAGAGTTAGGGATACCCGTACTTGCCACCGAACAGTATGTCAAGGGTATCGGTGAAACCATCTCCTCCCTAAAGGAGAGATTTACCGAACCGGCAATCGAGAAGATGACATTCAGCTGCTGGAAGGAAGCCCCTTTCCCGGAAAGGCTAAATTCACTGGGAAGAAAACAGGTTATCATAACCGGGATGGAGGCCCATGTTTGCGTCCTGCAGTCGGTCATAGATCTTCTTGACGCAGGCTTCCACATCCATCTGGTAAAGGACGCGGTCATGAGCAGGAAAAAGGATAACTGGCGGGTGGGGATAGAGGCGGCTGCATCCGCGGGCGCAATCATCACATCCACCGAAGCGGCCTTTTTCCAGCTTCTACGGAAGGCCGGGACTGACGAGTTCAGAAAACTGTTGAAACTGGTAAAGTGATATGGTCCAGTCAGCAAGATAAAAGCCTCCGCTAGAAGCGGAGGTTTTCCTTTCCATATAACCACAACAGGATTTGTTATCAACATTCAAACACGGCAATTCAAGTTTCAAATCTCCGGTTTGATCAGAAAACAGAAAACCCCGAACTTCCACTAAAAACTTTTTGGTGAAAGTTTTGGTGAAAGTCGGGGCATAAAAAAGGAATCCCGCAGGATTCCTTGTAGTTATCTGGAGCGGGAAACGGGATTCGAACCCGCGACTTCGACCTTGGCAAGGTCGCACTCTACCACTGAGTTATTCCCGCTCAACGAGCTTCTTCTTATATCAAAAGTGGCTTTTCAAGTCAACATTTTTTCATCCCGTTTTTTCGATTACGCCGCCGTCGCCCGGGAACAAC
>Ga0187786_10000551_pt1 | contig 10163 bp, 9 predicted proteins | sample 0815_BV2_10_20_M_FD_132449 | JGI IMG/M metagenome (GOLD analysis project Ga0187786, IMG submission 132449) | Tropical peat soil microbial communities from peatlands in Department of Meta, Colombia - 0815_BV2_10_20_MG | ecosystem: Environmental > Terrestrial > Soil > Wetlands > Peat | place...
AACGACGGCTATCCGTGGGGGATCTGGATCGTCGTCGACGTGATGATCGGTTCGGCTTTCGCCTGCGGTGGTTTCTCGGTGGCGATGCTGGTCTATCTGTTCAACCGCGGCGAATACCACCCGCTAGTGCGACCGGCGCTACTGGCCTCGCTGCTTGGCTACACGCTCGCCGGTGCCGGCGTCATCTTCGACCTCGGCCGCTGGTGGAACGTTTGGAACATGTACTGGCCCTGGTCGGCGAATCCCAACTCGGTGATGTTCGAGGTGGCGGTGTGCATCACGCTCTACATCTTCGTCATGTGGATCGAGTTCTCGCCGGTGGTGCTCGAACAGTTCGGCCTGCGCGATGCCAAGAAGAAGGTGACGAAGTACATGTTTTTCATCATCGCGCTCGGTACCTTGTTGCCGATGATGCACCAGTCGTCGCTGGGCACGCTCTGGGTAGTGCTGGGCGGGCAGGTGGCGCCGCTCTGGCAGACACCGGCGGTGCCGGCGCTGTTCCTGCTCACCGCCATCATCATGGGCTACGCCGTCGTGCTGTTCGAGTCCTGTCTCGCTTCCAGCGCCTATCGCCGCTCGATCGAGATGAACATCCTGACGCCGATGGCCAAGGTGATGCTCGGCATCGTCGCTGTGTATCTGGTGGTGAGGCTCGGCGACGTGACCGTACGCGGTGTTCTCGGCGACGCGTTCAAGCCCAACCTCAATGCCCTGATGTTCTGGCTCGAAACCGCCTGCTTCGTCGTGCCGTTCTTCATCATCGGCACCGAGGTCCAGCGGCGCAACCCGGCACGGCTGTTCGTCGCCGGCATCCTGCTGATGCTGGGTGGCTCGCTCCTCCGCCTCAACGGTTTCCTTATCGGTTACGACACGGGTCCGGGCTTCAGTTATTTCCCGTCCTTGTCCGAAATCCTGGTCACCGCCGGCATGTTCGCCACCGAAGTCCTGCTCTACATCGTCGTCACCCGCCGCTTCCCGGTTCTCCCGCGCGAAGCTGCCCATTCCTGACGGAGAAGAAAAATGGCACGCATTACCATCGATCCCATCACCCGCATCGAAGGGCACCTGCGCATCGACGTCGATGTAGACGGCGGCAAAATCAAGAAGGCCTGGTCCTCGGGCCAGATGTGGCGCGGCGTCGAGCTGATCCTGCTCGGCCGCGACCCGCGCGACGCCTGGACCATCACCCAGCGCATCTGCGGCGTGTGCACCACGGTGCACGCCATGGCTTCCGTGCGCGCGGTGGAGAATGCATTGCAGCTCGAAGTGCCGCTCAACGCCCAGTACATTCGCAACCTGATCATGCTGGCGCATGCGGTGCATGACCATATCGTGCATTTCTACCATCTGTCGGCGCTAGACTGGGTCGACGTTACCTCAGCGCTAAAGGCCGACCCGGACAAGACTGCCAGCCTGGCCGAGAGCCTGTCGAGCTGGCACCTCAACGGCAAGCACGAGATGCGGGCGGTCAAGGCGCGGCTGGCGGGCTTCGTCAATGGCGGCCAGCTCGGCATCTTCACCAACGGCTACTGGGGCCATCCGGCGATGAAGCTGTCGCCCGAAGTCAATCTGCTGGCGGTCGCGCACTACCTGCAGGCGCTCGAAGTGCAGCGCAAGGCGAACAAGATCGTCTCCGTGCTCGGCGCGAAGACACCGCATATCCAGAACCTGGCCGTCGGCGGCGTCGCCAACCCGATAGCCACCGATTCGCAGTCGGTGCTGACAGTGGAACGTCTGTTGGCGCTCAAGACCTGGATCGACGAGTTGGCCGACTTCGTCAAGAATGTCTATCTAATCGACGTCGCCGCCGTCGGCGCCTTCTACGCCGACTGGACCAAGTACGGCGCCGGCGTCACCAACTATCTGTCCGTGCCCGACGTGCCGCTCGACACCAAGGGCACGCAGTTCGCCGTGCCCGGCGGCTTCATCACCGGCAAGGACCTCGCCACCTTCAAGCCGATCAAGCAGTTCGGCGACGAGTACTGGGTCAAGGGCGTCGAGGAGTCGATCAAGCACTCCTGGTACAACTACAGTGAGCAGAAGCCGCTGCATCCCTACGTCGGCGAGACCAAGCCGAACTACACGGACTTCAAGGAAAACGAAAAGTATTCCTGGCTGAAGTCGCCGACGTTCTATGGCAAGCCGGCCCAGGTCGGGCCGCTCGCCAATGTGTTGTGCATGCTCGCTGCCGGCCATGAGCCGACCAAGAAGTACGCCACCGCCGCGCTCGATACCGTCTCCGCACTGGCGAAGACCAAGGTCGGCCTCGATGCCATGCACTCGACCATCGGCCGCCATGCCGCGCGTGCCGTGCGTTGCGCGGTGCTGGTCGACGAACTCTCGAACCAGTGGAATCTCCTGCTGGCCAACATCGCCAAGGGCGACCTCAAGACCTTCAACAAGCCGGTGTTCCCGAAGGGCGAGATCTCCGGCGTCGGCTTCCACGAAGCGCCGCGCGGCGTGCTGTCGCACTGGGTGGTCATCGACAACGGCAAGATCAAAAACTACCAGGCGGTGGTGCCTTCGACCTGGAACGCCTGCCCGAGGAACGAGAAGGACGAGCCCGGCCCCTACGAGGCCTCGCTGGCCGACAATCCCGTCGCCAAGCCCGACGAGCCGCTGGAAGTGCTGCGCACGATACACTCCTTCGACCCCTGCATCGCTTGCGCGATCCACGTCGCCGACACCGAGAACGATTCGGCGATTACCGTCAAGACAAGGTAAGAATGGGTTGAATCCGGGGCGGGCGCAGTGTTGCCCGCCCCGTTTTTTTGGAGCGAATGCTTTGCGCACGGTCATCCTCGGCATCGGCAACACCATCCTCTCCGACGAGGGCGTCGGCGTGCGCGCAGCCGAGGCATTGGAAGAACAGTACGACCTGCCGGAAGGCGTCGAGGTCATCGACGGCGGCACGGCAGGAATGGAACTGCTCGGCCCGCTCTCGGGCACCGACCTGCTGCTGGTGCTCGACGCCATCAAGGCCGGCCGGCCGCCAGGCACCGTGGTGAAGATGGTGGGAGATGAAGTGCCGGTATTCTTCCGCTCGAAACTGTCGCCGCACCAGGTCAGCATCAGCGACGTTCTGGCCGGGCTCGAATTCTCCGGCGATCCGCCGGGCGATCTCGTATTGATCGGCGTCGAGCCGGACAATCTCGAACTCGGGCTGGAACTGACGCCGGCGATTGCCGCCCGAGTGCCGGAGATGGTGCGCCTGGCGGCCGAGGAGTTGGCGGCGCGCGGCGTCGATCTGAAGGAAAAGGCGACATGTGCCTAGCCGTACCTTCGAAGGTGATCGAACTCGACGGCGACATGGCCACCGTCGAGGCCTTCGGCCAGGCGCGGCGCGTCAGCCTGTTGCTGATGAATGAAGACGTGATTCTCGGCGATTACCTGCTGATCCAGGCCGGCGGTTTTGCCTTCGAGCGCGTCGAGATCGGGCGTGCCGAGGAAGCGCTGCGCGTCATGGCCGAGATGATGGCGGCAGGATCGACGGACGTACGGGCATGGTGAGAGTCCACGCCGGCAACCCGGCGCCGCAGGTGGAAGCGGCCTTTCGCCGCATCGAGAAGGAACGCATGGCGGGATTGCCGTTCCTCAACCCGGCGCTGCGCGTCGAGGCGGTCGGCTTCGATCTGCATGAGGGCCAGTGGCTGGGCGTGGTCGTGACGCCGTGGGCGATGAGCCTGCTGCTGGTGCCGGGAGCCGAAGATGGCTGGGTGAGTGCGCCTGAAGGGCGGCGGCTGATGATCGATTACCCTGCTGGCAAGTTCGCCTTCCTCGGAGGCCATGAGGACGAAATCGGCGAATATCTGAGCTGTCCGCTGATGACCTCGATGGCGCAATTCATCGACCAGGAGACGGCGCGTCTGACCGCGCTCGGCTCGCTGCATGCGTTGATGCGCAATCCGGACGCCGAGCCCGTGGCGGAAACCCCGCCTTCTCCCGCGCGCCGCCGCTTTTTCCTACACGGTTCTTGACAAGGCAGGCCATCGCCGCTTGAAATGATCGCTTTCGGGAGGGAGCGAGCAGTGACGGTGGCGAAGGCGGTGGTTCTGGTCGTCGACGACGAGGTGCGCTCGCAGGAAGCTCTGCGCCGCACGCTGGAGGAGGACTTCACCGTCCTGACGGCGGGTTCGGCCGACGAGGCGGCGGCGCTGATGGCGCGCGAGTTCGTGCACATCCTGCTTTGCGACCAGCGCATGCCCGGCACCTCCGGCGTCGATTTCCTCAAGCAGGTGCGGGTGCAGTGGCCCGACGCCGTACGCATCATCATCTCCGGTTTCACCGAGGCCGAGGATATCATCGCCGGTATCAACGAGGCCGGCATCTGGCAGTACATCCTCAAGCCCTGGCATCCCGAGCAACTGCTGCTGACCCTGCGCGGTGCCGCCGACCTGTGGCGCCTGCAGCAGGCCAACCAGCGCCTGACGCTGGAACTGCGCGACAGCCCGGCAGTGCTGCAAAAGCGCGTCAGGGAGAAGCGCGGCCAGGCGCGCGCCGAAGCCGCCTTCAGTCGCCTGGCGCGTTCGGCGCAGAGCCCGCTCAACGACGTCTGCCGGATCGCCGAGCGCGTTGCCCCGCACGAGATGTCGATTCTGATCACCGGCGAATCGGGCACCGGCAAGGAACTGCTGGCGCGCGCCGTGCACTACGCGAGCCGGCGTGCCGACGGCGCCTTCGTGGTCGAGAACTGCGGTGCGCTCCCGGACACGCTGCTGGAATCGGAACTGTTCGGCCACAAGCGTGGTGCCTACACGGGCGCTTTCGAGGACCGCATCGGCCTGTTCCAGCAGGCCGACGGCGGCACCATCTTCCTCGACGAGATCGGCGAGACCTCGCCGGCTTTCCAGGTCAAGCTGCTGCGCGCATTGCAGGAAGGCGAGATCCGCCCGCTCGGCAGTCCGCGTCCCGTCTCGGTCGACGTGCGCGTCATCGCGGCAACCAACCGCGATCTCGCCGCCGACGTCCAGAGCGGCCGCTTCCGCGAGGATCTCTACTATCGGCTGGCCGGCATGACGCTGCACCTGCCGCCGCTGCGCGAACGGCCGATGGACATTCCGCTGATCGCCGCCGAACTGCTCGACCAAGGTCGCCAGCAGACCGGCAAGCGCGGCGCGCTGTTTACGCCAGATGCCCTGCGCTGCCTGGAGAGCCACCGGTGGCCGGGCAACGTGCGCGAATTGCAGAACGAGGTGATGCGCATGCTGGCGCTTGCCGATGGCGACTGGCTGGGGACGGAATTGCTGTCGCCGGGGGTGCGTGGCACGGCTGCCAACGGTGCCGACCCGATGCAACTTGCGGAGGGCGAAGGCAGTCTCAGGGATCGTATGGAACGCATCGAAGCCGAAGTCATCCGCGAAACCCTGATCCGCCTGCGCGGCAACAAGAGCCGCGCCGCCGAGGAACTGGGCCTGTCGCGCGTCGGCCTGCGTTCCAAGCTGGCCCGCTACGGGCTGGAGCCGGACGAATGAAACTGGTCTGGGTACAGTCGGGCGGCTGCGGCGGCTGCACGCTGTCGTGGCTCGGCAGCGAGTGGGGCTCGCTGTTCGCCACCCTGGCCGATGCCGGCATCGAAATCGTCTGGCATCCGAGCATTTCCGAAGCCTGTGCTGACGAGGCACTGGCCATCCTCGAATCCTGTGTCGACGGCAGCCGGCCGTTCGACGTCCTGTGCGTGGAGGGTTCGCTGCTGCTCGGCCCGCAGGGCAGTGGCCGCTTCCACGTCATGGCCGGCACCGAGCGGCCGATGATCGAGTGGGTGCGGCTGCTGGCGATGCGGGCCAGGCATGTCGTGGCGATGGGCTCCTGCGCGGCTTTCGGCGGCGTCACCGCGGCGGGCATCAATCCCACCGACGCCTGCGGCCTGCAGTACGACGGAGCCAACCCCGGCGGCCTGCTCGGCACGCCCTTCCGCGCCGGCGCCGGCCTGCCCGTGGTCAACGTCTCGGGCTGTCCGACGCATCCCGACTGGGTGACCGAGACGCTGCTCTCGCTGGCGCGCGGCGAAATGAAGGAGGCGGATCTCGACGAGCTGGCGCGGCCGCGCTTCTACACCGACGTGCTGGTGCACCATGGCTGCAACCGCAACGAGTTCTACGAATTCAAGGCCAGTGCCGAGAAGAACGGCGACCAGGGCTGCCTGATGGAGCACATGGGCTGCAAGGGCACGCAGGCGCACGCTGACTGCAACCAGCGGCCGTGGAACGGCGGCGGCTCCTGCACCAGCGGCGGCTATGCCTGCATCAGCTGCACCGAGCCGGCCTTCGAGGAGCCGGGCCATCCCTTCACGCGCACGCCGAAGATCGCCGGCATCCCGATCGGCCTGCCGCTCGACATGCCCAAGGCTTGGTTCGTTGCCCTCGCCGCCTTGTCGAAATCGGCGACACCGGCGAGGGTGCGCAAGAACGCCACCACCGACCACATCATCCGCTGGCCGCGTCCGGCCAAGAAACCATGACCCGATTGGTGGTCGGGCCGTTCAACCGAGTCGAGGGCGACCTCGAGGTGATCCTCGACGTTGCCGACGGCCAGGTGCGCGAGGCGCGAGTCAGGAGTTCGCTCTATCGCGGCTTCGAACAGATCCTGCAAGGCAAGGCGCCGCTCGATGCGCTGGTCTTCGTGCCGCGCATCTGCGGCATCTGTTCGGTGTCGCAGTCGGCCGCCGCCGCGCAGGCGCTGGCGGGGGCCATGGGCATCAAACCGCCCGAGAATGGCCGGCTGGCGGCGAACCTCATCCAGTCGGTCGAAAACGTCGCCGACCACGTCACGCATTTCTACCTGTTCTTCATGCCCGACTTCGCGCGCGATTGCTACGAAAGTCAGCCGTGGTGGCACGCCGCCGCGAGGCGCTTCAAGGCGGTCACCGGCACGGCGGCCGGCGACTTCCTGCCGGCGCGCGCCGGGCTGATGCGCGCCATGGGCCTGCTGGCAGGCAAGTGGCCGCACACCCTTGCATTGCAGCCGGGCGGCTCGACCCATCCCGTCAACGCCTCCGAGCGCCTGCGCCTGCTGCGCGTACTGCGCGAATTCCGCCAGTTCCTCGAACGAACGACCTTCGGCGACGCGCTCGAGGCAGTGGCCGCGATCGCTTCGGCCAACGAATTGGCGACCTGGGCCGAACGGCACGCGGACAGCGACTTCGGCCTTTTCCTGCGCGCCTCGCAAGCACTGAACCTGCGCGCACTCGGCCATGCCGGCGTGGCCTTCATGAGCTACGGCGCCTACGAACAGGCGAGCGGCCGCTGGTGGCCGGCCGGCGTCTGGGCCGGCGGGCCGGCCTTGCTCGACCCCGCGCAGATCGCCGAGGACGTCAGCCACGCCTGGTACGCCGACGCCGAGGCACCGCTGCCGCCGTTGCGCGGCTCGACGCTGCCGATCGCCGACAAGGACGCCGCCTACACCTGGTGCAAGGCGCCGCGCCTGGGCGGTGAAGTGGTCGAGACCGGCGCACTGGCGCGCCAGGTGGTGGCCGGGCATCCCCTGGCGCGCGACCTGGTCGGCCGCGATGGCGGCGGTGTAGAGGCGCGCGTCGTCGCCCGCCTGCTCGAAGTCGCCCGCCTGCTCCCGGCCATGGAGGCCTGGGCCGAAGCCCTGCGGCCCGGCGAGCCGTTCTCGATCGACGGCGAACTGCCCGCCGAGGTCGAAGGCGTTGGCCTCGTCGAAGCCGCGCGTGGCTCGCTCGGCCACTGGCTCGCCGTCCGTCGCGGCCGCATCCACAACTACCAGATCATCGCCCCGACCACCTGGAACTTCTCGCCGCGCGACAGTGCCGGGCGCCCCGGCGCGCTGGAGCAGGCGCTGGTCGGCGTGCCCGTCGGCGAAGGCGAGAAGGCGCCGGCCGCGGTACAGCACGTCGTCCGCTCCTTCGATCCGTGCATGGTCTGTACAGTGCACTGATGGGTGACAAGACCAAACCCGACGGCATCGAGCAACTGGTCGCGGCGGCGCGGGCCGGCGCGAGCGAGGACGTCTGGCTGGACGTGATCCAGAAGATGGACGAGGTCTATAGCGACCTGCTCCAGTACGAGGTGGCGCTGGAGGACAAGAACGCCGCCCTGGAGGAGTCGCAGCAGTTCATCTTCTCGGTGCTGACTTCGATGTCGGACGTGCTGCTGGTCTGCAATCGTGCCGGGGTGATCGAGGACGTGAACCAGTCGCTGCAGCAGCTCACCGGCCAGGACGAGGCGGCGCTGAAAGGCAAGCGCATCTTCGACTTGTTCGCCGACGAAGCGTCGCGCCAGCAGGCGCAGCACTTCTTCGCCGGCCATGTGGGCGAGACGCTGCACGACTGCGAGATGCAGCTGCGCGCGGCCGACGGCAGCGCTATCCCCGTGTCGCTCAACTGCACGCCGCGCTACAGCGCCACGGGCAAGATGCTCGGCGTGGTCGTCACCGGCCGGCCGGTCGGCGAACTGCGGCGTGCGTACAAGGCCCTGCGCCAGGCGCACGAGGACCTGAAGCGCACGCAGCAGCAACTGTTGCATTCCGAGAAGATGGCGTCGCTCGGCCGTTTGGTGGCGGGCGTCGCGCACGAACTCAACAACCCGATCAGCTTCGTGTTCGGCAACGTGCTGGCGCTCAAGCGCTACTCGACGCGACTGGGCGAATACCTCGGCGCCGTGCAGCGCAAGGAGCCGTGGGAGCGCATCGACGCGCTGCGCGAGGAACTGGGCATCGACCGCCTGGTCGCCGACCTGCCGTCGCTGATCGAGGGCACGGCGGAAGGGGCCGAGCGCACACGCGACATCGTCGACGGCCTCAAGCGCTTCTCGGCCGTCGACCGCAACCTGCGCGAGACCATGGACCTGGTGCCGGTGGTCGAGCGGGCGGTGCATTGGGTGAGCAAGGCGGCGCCGAACAGCTTCAGCGTCGAGGTCGACCTGCCCGGCGAACTGATGGTGGTCGGCTCGGCGGGGCAACTGCAGCAGGTGATGATGAACCTGGTGCAGAACGCCTGCGACGCCACGGCCGGCCAGCCGAAGGCACGTCTGACGATTTCGGCTGAGGTCGCGGGCGACAGCGTGCGCTTGCGCTTCACCGACAACGGGCCGGGCATCGCGCCCGAGAACCTGCCGCGCATCTTCGATCCCTTCTTCACCACCAAGCCGGTCGGCAAGGGCACCGGGCTTGGGCTGGCGATCAGCTACGGCATCGTCGAGCACCATGGCGGTCGCATGGAGGCGGCCAACGGTGCCGAGGGCGGCGCGGTGTTTACCGTGGTGCTGCCGTTCGCCCATTGAGTGGAATGCAAGCTTCCATGGTGCGTCGCGCCATGGAAAGCGATATTCCACATCATCCCTACAAAATCTAAGGCTATGGCTCTCGTAAGTCACTGACTGGCAAGCGATCGTGCTTGTCCGGGCGGGCTGGTACGGAATTTGATCTATCCCCCTCACCACGACCGTGACCTGGAGGGGGACATGACCGAAACTTTCTACGACGTGCTGCGCAGGCAGGGAATATCCCGGCGCAGCTTTTTGAAGTTCTGCTCGCTGACCGCGACATCGCTGGGCCTGGGTTCGGCCTACGCGCCGAAGATCGCCCATGCGATGGAGACCAAGCCGCGCACGCCGGTGATCTGGCTGGAAGGGCTGGAGTGCACCTGCTGCTCCGAGTCCTTCATCCGCTCCGCGCATCCTCTGACCAAGGATGTCGTGCTGTCGATGCTTTCGCTCGACTACCACGTCACGCTGATGGCCGCCGCCGGCCACCAAGCCGAGAAGCAGCTCGAAGAGATCAAGAAGAAGTACAAGGGCAACTACATCCTGGCGGTGGAAGGCAATCCGCCGCTCAACGAGGACGGCATGTTCTGCATCGAAGGCGGCCGTCCCTTCGTCGAGATCCTGAAAGAGACCGCGGCCGACGCCAAGGCGGTGATCGCCTGGGGCGCCTGCGCCTCCTGGGGCTGCGTACAGGCGGCGAAGCCGAACCCGACCCGCGCGACGCCGATCGACAAGGTGATCAGCGGCAAGCCCATCGTCAAGGTGCCGGGCTGACCGCCGATCGCCGAGGTGATGACCGGCGTCGTCACCTACATGCTGACCTTCGACCGCATCCCCGAGCTGGACCGCCAGGGCCGCCCGAAGATGTTCTACGGCCAACGCATCCACGACAAGTGCTATCGCCGGCCGCACTTCGACGCCGGCCAGTTCGTCGAGCACTGG
>Ga0187786_10000552_pt1 | contig 10163 bp, 7 predicted proteins | sample 0815_BV2_10_20_M_FD_132449 | JGI IMG/M metagenome (GOLD analysis project Ga0187786, IMG submission 132449) | Tropical peat soil microbial communities from peatlands in Department of Meta, Colombia - 0815_BV2_10_20_MG | ecosystem: Environmental > Terrestrial > Soil > Wetlands > Peat | place...
CTGCCGATGCCGGAGCCGCCGCCGGTCGCGCTGGAACCGACGCCGCAGGCCGCCGAGGAGGCGCAGTGGCCGCAACTGGTCGTCTGCTCCGGTTCGAACCAGGCCACGCCGTCCTCGATGCGCACGACCCGGGCGATGCCTTCGACGGTATGGAGATCAGGCGACACTGTGCGCGCCTCCCATCTGGATTTCCTTGCCGGCGCGCAGGTCGATCATGCGCTTGACGACGACCATCAGGCCGGTGACCAGGAAGCCGCCCGGCGGCAGGATCATCATCAGCACGCCGGTATCGGCGGGCAGGATGCGCAGCTCGATGGCCTTGAAGGCCGGGCCGAGCAGCAGCGAGGCGTCGGCGAACAGCGTGCCGTTGCCGATGATCTCGCGCACCGCGCCGATGCCGGTCAGCGCCACGGTGAAGCCGATGCCCATGAACAGGCCGTCGAGAAAGGCGGGGACGGGCGGCTGCTTGGCGGCGAAGGCTTCGAGGCGCGCCAGCGGCAGGCAGTTGGAAACGATCAGCGGGATGAACAGGCCGAGCACCTTGTACAGCTCGTGCATCCAGGCATTCATGGCCAGGTCGACCAGCGTCACCATGGCGGCGACGATCAGGATGAAGACGGGAATCCGCACTTCCTGGGTGATGCGGGAACGGAAGATTGCGACTAGCAGGCTCGATGCCGCCATGACGACTGCAGTGGCGAGGCCCATCCCGAAGCCGTTGGTGGCGCTGGTGGTCATGGCCATGGCCGGGCACATGCCGAGCAGCATGGACAGCACGCCGTTGTTGTCCCAGAGGCCGTCCTTGACGATGGTCTTGTAGTCGCTCATCAGTTGGCCTCCAGAAGCTTCGTCTTGTTGGCCGCGAAGAATTCGAGGCCGCCGTGGATCGCCTTGACCACGCCCCGTGGCGTGATCGTTGCGCCGGCGAACTGGTCGAATTCGCCGCCGTCCTTCTTGACCTTCCAGCGCTCAGGTGCCGGATTGCCCAGGCCGAGGCCCGTGAAGCGCAGGATCCAGTCGCCCTTTTTGACCTCGATCTTGTCGCCGAGGCCCGGGGTTTCCTTGTGGGCGAGCACGCGCACGCCGAGCAGCCTGCCGTCGGCGGCGATGCCCATCATCAGCTTCATCTCGCCTGCATAGCCCGTGCCGTAGATCTCGTAGGCGACGCCGGTCACCCTGCCGTCCTTGCGGGCACGGAAGACGGTGATTTCCATGCCATGGGCGTTGGTGATCGTGATCGTGTCGGCGACCAGGTTGTTGTCGTGTACCTCGTCCGGGATGACCTGGCTCAGGGAGTTCTGGCGGTCCTCGATCGCGCGCGCGGCGATGTCATCGACCGTGATGCTGTCGGTGACGGCCAGGATCAGGCCGAAGCCGAGGCAGAACACGCCGAGGATCACGGCATGAATGACCATCGACGGTTTCGGCGTCGGGACGGTGGCGGCGGCGGTGGGTTCGAAAGCGTTCATGGCCGTGACTGAAATGCGTTTGCCGAGCACTTCGCAGAATTCGTGCCACCGTTGTTTTCGCATGCGCAAAACACCACAACCCCGCACCGTAATGGGGTTTTTCCGTTGTGCGGCGCACACTGAAGGCGCAATTCTTGTTCTGTCGCGTTTACTACAACGGGGCAGAAATCCGACATGGGAAGCCGACTGCCCCACCGACAGGGCGTCTTGCCGAAAGTCCGCACTGTTGGCATGGATCGTGCAAATGGTTGAGGCATGAAAACCAGCAAATCCACGGGCGCGCCCGAGATCCCGGCCCAGGTGTTCGAGCAGGTCGTAGAGCAGGCGGACCTCGCCGTCTCGATCACCGATCCGAAGGCCAACATCCTCTACGTCAATCCGGCGTTCACGCGCATCACCGGTTACCAGCCCGACAAGGCCATGGGCAAGAACGAGTCGATGCTCTCGCACAAGGTCACGCCGCCGGCCGTGTACGAGTCGTTGTGGACAAAACTGGCCGCACGCGAATCGTGGAGTGGCCGGCTGGTCAATCGACGCGCCGACGGCGGTAAGTACCTCGCCGAGCTGCTGATTTCGCCAGTCCTCGACGAGGCGGGCCAGGTGATCCACTTCCTCGGCCTGCACCGCGACGTGACCGAACTGCACCGCCTCGAATCCGAGGTGAGGAACCAGAAGGCGCTGATCGAGTCGGTGGTCGATGCCGCACCCGTCGCCATGGCGCTGCTCGACGGCGAGGACAGCGTCGTGCTCGACAACCACGAGTACAAGAAGCTGATGGGCGATCTCGGCATGGTCGAGCCGGCGACGGTGATCCTCAACGCCGTGCGCGCCGACCTCGGCCACGGCATCGGCACGCCGAAGGCCGGGAGCCACGCCTTCCTCAACCGCGAGGTGCGTATCGACAGTCCGTCTGGACGGCCACCGCGCTGGTTCTCCTGCTCCGGTGTCTGGGTGCGCCGCGACGACGGCGACGCCGACAGCTTCTTCGGCCAGCAGAACAGCATCTACCTGCTGCTGCTGGCGATGGAAATCACCGAGCTGCGCGCCCAGCAGGAGAAGTCGCGCATGGCGGCGCTGCACGCGATGCTGGCCGAGGAGGGCCGCATTACCGCCCTGCGCGAGACGCTGGCGGCGGCGGTGTTCCAGCTCGAAGGCCCGGTCAATGTCATGAACTCGGTGATGGGCACCATCGCGCGACGTGGCTGCTGCGAGCCGGCCGGCGAGGCGATCGCCGAGGCGCTGAAGGCGGCGCAGGCCGCCGTCGACAACCTGCGCAATGCCATTCCCGCCAACTCCGATGAATTGCCCACTGCCGTCAATCTCAACGAGGCGCTGCGCGACGTGCTCGATTTGTCCACCGCGCGCATGCTCGCGGCCGGCATCCGCGTCGGCTGGCGGCCGCAGGCCGCGCTGCCATCCGTCAACGGCTATCCGAACCGCCTACGGGCCATGCTCAAGGCGCTGGTCGACAACGCCATAGAGGCGATGAACGTCAAGGGCGGGCACGAGCGCGAACTCGCCGTGACCACGCGCAGTCTGACCGGCAGTATCGAGGTCGTGATCGAGGACAGCGGCCCCGGCATCCCGGCCGGCGCGCGCCTGAAAGTCTTCGAACCCTTCTTCACCACAAAGAAGAAGGGTGGCCATCTCGGTACCGGCTTGTCGTCGGCGCTGCAGGTGGCGCAGGATCACGGCGGCAGCATTGAGATCGACCCCGCTGCACGCGGTGGCTGCCGCGTGCGCGTTCTCCTCCCCCTGAGGGCGTCATGAGCCTCTCCGCTAACCTGCACCGCGCAGAACTCGACTGCCTCTACCGGGTCAGCGAAATCCTGTCACGTTCGCTCGAATGCGCCCAGACCGTGCGCCAGGTGCTCGATGTCCTCGACGAGGAGGCCGGCCTGTCGCGCGGCATGGTCAGCGTCGTCGACCCCGACAGCGGCGATCTGGTCGTCCATGCCGTGCACGGTGTGGACGCAGCCGAGCCGGTCCGCTATCAGCCCGGTGAGGGCATCCTCGGTGTGCTGCTCGAGGACAAGCGTTCGATTGCCCTGCCCGTGGCCGGACGCGATCCGCGCTTTCTCAACCGCCTCGGCATCTACGACCGCGATCTGCCCTTCATCGCCGCACCGATCAATGTCGGCGGCAGCCTGCGCGGCGTGCTGGCCGTGCAGCCGGACGAGCCGGACGACGGCTTGCTCAACGAGCGTGCCCGCTTCGTCGAGATGGTGGCCAGCCTGATCGGCCGCAGCGTGCGCCTGGCGCTCGATGTCGCCGAGGAGAAGAAGAACATTGCCGAAGAGCGCGACAGCCTGCGCCGCACCGTACGCCACCAGTATGGCTTCGACAACATCGTCGGCCACTCGGCGGCGATGCGCCGCATCTTCGAGCAGATCCGCATGGTCGCCAAGTGGAACACCACGGTGCTGATCCGCGGCGAGACCGGCACCGGCAAGGAACTGATCGCCAACGCCATCCACTACAACTCACCGCGCGCGCGCGGCGCCTACGTGCGCATCAACTGCGCCTCGCTGCCAGAGACGCTGCTCGAATCGGAACTGTTCGGCCACGAGAAGGGCGCTTTCACCGGCGCGATCGGCGCGCGCAAAGGCCGCTTCGAAATGGCCGACGGCGGCACGCTATTCCTCGACGAGATCGGCGAAATCTCGCCGGCCTTCCAGGCCAAGCTGCTGCGCGTGCTGCAGGAAGGCGAGTTCGAGCGCGTCGGCGGTTCCCGCTCGCTCAAGGTCGACGTGCGCGTCATTGCCGCCACCCACCGCAACCTCGAAGCGGCGGTGGATGCGGGTGACTTCCGCGAGGACTTGTACTATCGCCTCAACGTCATGCCCATCGTCCTGCCGCCGCTGCGCGAGCGCGTCGAGGATATCCCCGAAATCGCCCGTCACCTGGTCGGCCGGCTGCGCAAGGCGCAGGGCCGGCCGCTGGCCATTGCCGACAGTGCGATCCGCCGCCTCACGCAATACTCATGGCCGGGCAACGTGCGCGAACTGGAGAACTGTCTAGAGCGCGCTTCCGTCATGTCGCCCTCCGGCACCATCGAGGCCGAGCAGATCAGGACCGATCGCGGTCGCGGCAAGGAGCGCGATGGCGGCGTGTTGCCGCGGCTGACTATTGCCGAGCCGGGCGGCGACGCCGCACCGGCTTCGTCTGCGCCCGTCGATCCCAACGATCCGGAACTCGACGAGCGCAGCAAGGTGATCGCCGCGCTCGAGCAGGCCGGCTGGGTGCAGGCCAAGGCCGCGCGCCTGCTGGGCATGACGCCGCGGCAGATCGCCTACCGCATCCAGATTCTCAATATCGAGGTGAAGCAGTTCTGAGGGGATGCCGATCCGATGCTCCTCGGCTGCTTGTATTCCGATGGAATGCCGTTAAGATGAATGCTGCAATTCACCTGCCGGAGCTTCGGTTTGATGCAGATCCAGCCCCCGTCACTAAAGGTGCAGATCGCCGTCGCGCTGTTCGTGACGCTGGCCATCACTTGGCTGGCGGCGTATCTTGAGCTTCGTCACAGCCGCTCGAGCGACTTGCGGGAGGTGGAACAGACAGCCATTTTCCAGGCCCAGGCCTTCGCCGAGAACACCCTGTCTTCCATCAAGCGCCTGGATGAAGTCCTGCTGGACCTGCGTGCGTATTGGCAGGGCAGGGCCGAGCCGTTCGCAGAACTGGTGAAGCGCAGACAGGAACATTTGAGCGACATCGCCTTCCAGGTGGCAGTAATCGACGTGGAGGGTTATCTCGCCTATTCAAATCTGGCCGCGCCTTCGAATCGAACCTACCTCGGAGATCGCGAGCACTTCCAAGTCCACAAGGAGATGGGCGACGACAGCCTGTTCATCAGTAAACCGGTCAAGGGCAAGGTGTCAGGCAAGTGGTCAATCCAGTTTACGCGCCCGATCCTCGAAAATGGCCGATTCAATGGCGTGTTGGTGGTCTCGGTCAGCCCGGACAGCTTCGCCTCCTTCAACGACAAACTCGGCCTTGGCTCCGGTGCCAGCACCTCGATGATCGCCGATAGTGGCGACATCTTGGCGCGGCAGCCTGGCAACGAGAATGCCATGGGCAATCGCGTTACCGATGTCCCCTATCTGGCGCCGGACGCGCCGCTTTCTGGCACCTTCATACGTGATGCTTCGGTGGATGGCGGGACGTACATCCATGGCTTCTATCGCCTTCCGGAATATCGGCTGAACTTTGTGATAGCCCACCCCTTGGACCAGGTCCTCGTCAGCTACCGCGAGCATCGCCGCAACGTCTTGGTTGCTGCTGCGATCGTTAGCATGGTCGTCACCGGGCTGCTCCTGCTTCTGTGGCGCACCCTGTTGGCACGTGCAGAAATCGCCCGGCGCCTTCGCGATAGCGAAGCCATGCTGCGCTCGGCGGTCGATGCCATGGCGGATGCGTTTGTGATCTACGATCGCGATGATTGCCTGGTCTACTGCAATGAGCCGTACCGTCGGCTCCATCAGCAATCGGCTGACCTGCTGGTACCAGGACGCAGTTTCGAGGAAATCATGCGTCTCGGCGCCGAGTGCGGACAGTACCAAGAAGCCAGCGACCGTGTAGACGAATGGGTCGCCGAGCAGGTTGCGACTCATCGAAACGGCAATGCCGATCGCATCCAGCATCTTGATGATGGCCGCTGGATTCGCATTCGGGAGCGTAAGACCCCGGAAGGCTACATTGTGGGAATCCGTGGCGACGTCAGCGAGATTTACAAGGCCAAGGAGGCGGCGGAAGCCCTGAGCCGTGCGAAGAGTGCATTCCTCGAAAACATGTCGCATGAATTGCGTACGCCACTCAATGGCATCCTCGGCTTTGCGCAACTGCTGGCTCTCGATCTGAATGATCCGGAGCTCAAGGCGCAGGCGACCTCGATCGCCGATAGCGGCAATCATCTGCTTCGCCTGATCGAGGATGTGCTGGAGATGTCCCGACTCGGCATCGGTCAGGTCGGGACCGAAAACGTAGAGTTCCTGATGGCGGATCTTGTGGAAGCGGTCATTCTGCCATTCAGCGAGGCCACCGCTGTCAATGCTATCCAATTGGACAGTGAGATCGACGCGGCCTTGCCCGACCGTATGCTCGGGCCGTACAGTCAGCTTGTGCGGATTCTGCACCGGCTGCTCAACAATGCCGTCAAGTTCTCGGAGCGTGGGCGGATCACCCTGCGTGTGCTTCCCGTCGGACGTCAGGACGACAGGATCGACGTCCGTTTCGAAGTAGCAGATCAGGGTGTTGGCATTAGCCCGGAGCGGCTCGATTCGATATTCGACGCCTTCACTCAGGCGGATGGCTCAAGAACGCGCAGGTTTGGAGGCGCGGGGCTTGGGCTGGCTATCTGCAAGCAACTCGTTCATGCAGTGGGCGGCGAGATGGGCGTTGAGAGCACTGTAGGTGTTGGTAGCACCTTCCGGGTCGTGGTCCCGCTTCATGTCTGATGGCTACAGCGACTTGCCGTCATTATGCCACTCGGTCCGGACAGCTGCGACGAGGGGGATGGCCCGGCCAAAGAAGCGGGCTCCGTAGACGAGATAGGCCATGGCCGCAGCCAGTTGGATGAGACCGATGATGGCATGGCCGCCTTGCTCGATCAGAGCGGCTGGCCACGTGGTGATTGCCAATGCGGCAGCAAGGTTGAACGCCGCTGTTGCCGGCATGAGCCACCGCATGTTGAGGAACTGTTCCTTCTCCAGCAGCGCAAAAAGCTGGCTGCCCGCCGGACCGGGACACTCTCCGATGCGTTGCCGGATCATGCGCAGATCCAGCGCGAACAGCACGGTGACCGTGACGGCGAACAGGGTGTTCAACGCATACCAGTGCAGGGGGTTGGCCAATTGCGTGAACGCTGCCGCCTCGATCAGGGTACAGGCGATGTACATGCAGTTGTGGGTGAGGTCCAGCGGCCATCGGATCACGGTCAGGGAGTGGACTGACGATCGGGACCAGAAGATCAGAATGGTCGTCAATCCCGCGAGGACGTAGGGCCAGTAAAGGAAACGCAGCTCGACGAGCACTTCGTACGAATGCTCCACCAGGATGGTGAGCGCGACACCCTGGACGATGGCAATCAGGGTCAATTCCATGTGCACGACTAGGATGTCCAGCTCGCCTTGGTTGGCCATAGTGCCTTCTCTTCCCGCAGATACAGGATCAGACATCATGCCACTGTCTTTGCCAGCCTGCCAACATCAAGGAAAGTCAGCCGTGGCGGTACGCCGTGCGAATGGCTAACGCGCGTACCCGGTCATCAAGGCAAACTCCCAGTCGGGACGGTTGCGCTGTTTCGCCAGGGCCGCCATCGATTTGTGATCATACGGCAGGGCGATGTGCTGCGCGTTCCAGCCACCCGGGGTGCGCTCGATGATCGCGTAGCGGGTGTCGGCGGAGCCGGCTTCGACCACGTGCGGTTCCGGGTCGTCGTCAGCATATGCCGGCTGCCCGACGCTGCCCGGATTGACGATGAATTGCCCGCTTGCAGTTCGCACCGCGCGGGATACGTGCGTGTGGCCGCAAGCTACGACAGGCGAATGCTCGCCGCCGAGACGCCTGGCGATTTCCGCCGGCGAAGCCAAGCGGACACGTCCGTATTCGACGGTTTCGAGAAAGTACGTGCAGTCATCCGACGGCGTGCCGTGGCAAACGAAGATTTCGTCGTCGAGCCGAACGGAGGGTTGCAGTGTGCGCAGCCATTCGAGTTCGACCGCAGTCAATTGCGAATATGCGTATTCGTCCGCCGGTGTGGCTCCCGACGTATCGGCCGGCAGCGACCGGATCTGCCTGTCGTGGTTGCCAGCCAGGCTCAACCATCCGGAAGACATCAGGAAGCTTGCGGTCTGGCGCGGTAGCAGCGGGCCGGAGATGTTGTCGCCGAGGTTGATCACGAAATCGATGCCGCGGCGCCCGATGTCGGCGGCGACGGCTTCCAGCGCCGCGAGGTTGCCGTGAATGTCCGAGACGAGCGCGATGCGCATCGCGACTTGCCTACGCGGCCTTGCTCGCCACGCCCGCGGCGGCCATGCCCATGCGGTTCACGCCGCTGACGAGCGCCTTGATCGAGGCGGTGACGATGTTGCCGTCGATGCCGACGCCGTAGCAGTCGCGCTCGCCGGGGCGGGCCAGTTCCATGAAGGCGGTGGCCCTCGCGTCACCTGCTTCCTGGCTCGAACCGATAGAGCGCTCCTCGTAGCTCCGGACCTGCACCGAGACCCCGAGGCCGCGCAGCGCGTGCACGGCGGCGTCGATCGGGCCGTTGCCTTCGCCGGTGAGGAGATGCGTGGTGCCGTCGACCGCGACGGTGAGGCGGATGCCCTGGGCGTTGCCGCGCTCGAACAGGTGATGCTCGACATACTTCACCGGCGCAACAGTTTCGAGGTAGGTGCGCGAGAACAGTTGCCAGATGTCGGCGGCAGTCATCTCGCCGCCATGGGCGTCGGTCTCGCGCTGCACGACGCCGGCGAACTCGACCTGCAGGCGTCGCGGCATGACGATGCCATAGCCGGTTTCGAGCAGGTAGGCGATGCCGCCCTTGCCCGACTGGCTGTTCACGCGGATCACCGAGTCGTAGCTGCGGCCGAGGTCGGCCGGGTCGATCGGGAGATAGGGGATGTTCCACGGCGCATCTTCGTGGCCTGGCGCCTTGTGGGCGGCGAAGCCCTTCTTGATGGCATCCTGGTGGGAGCCGGAGAAGGCCGTGAAAACAAGGTCGCCCACGTAGGGGTGGCGCGGGTGGATGGGCAGGCGCGTGCAGTCCTCGAATTCGCGCGCGACGGCGTTGATGTCCGAGAAGTCGAGGTCGGGCGCGACGCCCTGGGTGTACATGTTGAGCGCGAGGGTGACGATATCGACGTTGCCGGTACGCTCGCCGTTGCCGAACAGGCATCCCTCGACGCGGTCGGCGCCGGCCATCAGGCCCATCTCGGCAGCAGCGACGGCGGTGCCGCGGTCGTTGTGCGGATGGAGGCTGATGAGCACGCTGTCACGGCGGGCGAGGTGGCGGTGCATCCATTCGATTTGGTCGGCGTAGACGTTCGGTGTGGTCAATTCGACGGTGGTCGGCAGGTTGAGGATCACCCTGTTCTGCGGCGTTGCGTCCCATGCCTCGGTGACGGCGTTACAGATTTCGAGTGCAAAGTCGAGCTCGGTGCCGGTAAAGGTCTCGGGGCTGTACTGGAGCTGGATCTCGGTCTCCGGCATTTCGGCGGCGAGCTGCTTGATGAGCCGCACGCCGGAAACGGCCATGTCGATCACTTCGGCACGGCTCATGTTGAAGACGACGTCGCGGAAGGGCTTCGAGGTCGCGTTGTACACATGGACGATGACGCGGCGCGCGCCCTTAATCGATTCCATGGTGCGGCGGATCAAATGCTCGCGCGCCTGGGTGAGCACTTCGATGGTCACATCGGCAGGAATGCGCTGCTCCTCGATGAGCCGGCGCACGAAGCCGAACTCGGTCTGCGAGGCGGAGGGGAAGGCGATCTCGATTTCCTTGAAGCCGATATCGCAGAGCATCCTGAACATGCGCAACTTGCGCTCGATGTCCATCGGCTCGAACAGCGCCTGGTTGCCGTCGCGGAGATCCGTGCTCATCCAGACCGGCGGCTTGCTGATGACGCGGTTCGGCCATTGCCGGTCGGCGAGGCCGACGGGCGGGAAGGGCGTGTACTTGCTGGACGGATA
>Ga0187786_10000553_pt1 | contig 10146 bp, 10 predicted proteins | sample 0815_BV2_10_20_M_FD_132449 | JGI IMG/M metagenome (GOLD analysis project Ga0187786, IMG submission 132449) | Tropical peat soil microbial communities from peatlands in Department of Meta, Colombia - 0815_BV2_10_20_MG | ecosystem: Environmental > Terrestrial > Soil > Wetlands > Peat | place...
CTTAGGTGCCGGTTTCGGTTTGGACAGCGTCGCGGTAGTTTGCACCGGCGGGGGAATACTGGTCTTGGGCGGCGCGATCTCGGCCTTCAGGTGTCCAGCGGAAGGCGCTGCGACCGGCGCAGTGCTGCATCCGACTATCGTTAGCGACATCATGGACGCGGCAAGAAATAGTGGCTTCATCTAGGTCTCGGTGCCTTCTGGTAGCTGGTTGCCAAAAATGCTCAAACCAACCAACCTATATTATGCATATCAAATAATCAGCCATTGGTATCCGATTGGTCATATTCGTCCTTGCATTCTATCGGCGATACCAAAGCCTACTTTAACCATAAAACCTGCCGTGGAAAAGGACTGTTGCTGCGTAGTTGCGGCGGCAGTTGTTCGATGGCGGCGGTTGCTGTGCCCATGCTGGGGAATTCGCCATAGATAATGCCAATGCGCTGTTCCTTTCCCTTATCGGCGATATACAGCCGTGCCCGGTCCGGCTTTAGCAGGCGGTCGGCCATGGACAGGAAGCTCTGGGCATACTCCATTTGGCTGGTATTGGTGGTGACAAGTTGAATGAACCAGCGTCGCCCGTCGGTTGCCTGGACCCACTGTTGTGTTTCGCGTAATCGCTCTTGGGCGGCCGGCCGCAGCTGCGAAAATGCCGCTGCCAACGGGGGGGGCGGAGCGGGCTCGGTGGCGGGCGTGGCGGCCGCCAAAGTCAGCTGTGGCGACACGCCACCTGCGGCGGACGTTGCTTGTGGGGTAGGAGCGGCCGCGGAAGCAGGCGTGTCCGTCGCGCTAGCGGGTGCCAGCGGAACGGCAGTGACGTCGGTTGGCGACTGCGGCGCCTTGTCCCTTGGCAGGTTGGCGAGGATCGCGGCGATGACAAATACAACTACAGCCACTATCCCTGCCACAATCGCAATCTGGCGCGGCACCGCTTTGCCGGGCCAGTCGTACTCGGTATCGCGAATGGCGGCGCCGGCTTCTTTGGGCGTGACTTGATGCGATCCTTCGGCGAATGCTGCAAGCAGCGACTTCTCAGCCAGTATATTGATGCGGCGCGTGAGGCCCTGCGATACGGTGGTGATGACCTTGATGGCCCCGGGGGAAAACAGTTTCGGCCCGCGATAACCGGCGGTGCGCATGCGGAAGTCGATGTAATTGGCGATATCGTCGCGGCGTAGCGGTTCGAGAGCGAAGTTCTGGGTAATTCGCTCCTTTAGTTGCCGCATATTCGGTCTGGCCAAAATTTCGTCGAGCTCCGGCTGACCGAACAGGACCAGTTGCAGCAGCTTGTGCTGCTTGGTTTCCAGGTTCGACAACAGGCGGATTTCTTCTAGGGCCTCCAGAGGCATCGCGTGTGCTTCGTCAATCAGCACCACTACCTGGTTGCCGCTGCTGTGGAGCTCGATCAGACGAGCCTGCAGGGCGCGAACGACGGCGCTGGTGCGTGTGTTGTCCGGGATCGCCAGCCCAAGCTCATCGGCGATGGCGAACACGATTTCGTCGCGCGACAGCGAGGGATTGGCGAGATAGACGATCACCACATTCGACGGCAGCCTTTCCATGAGCACCCGGCAAAGCATGGTCTTGCCGCTGCCGACTTCGCCGCTGACCTTGACGATGCCCTCATCATGGATGATGGTATAGATCAGCGCATCCAGCGTGGCGCCGCGGTTTGCCCCTGAGAAGAAGAATTCGGTGTGGGGGGTAATGCGGAAAGGGGCTTCGGCAAGGCCAAAGTGCTCAAGGTACATGACTCATCTGCTCCCGGACTCGAGGTTGTCACCCTGCAACCGGGTGAGTACGTCTATGCGGTTGTAGAGGGTGGTGCGATTCACGCCTAGCAACTTTGCCGCCTGACTGACGTTGCCGTGAGTCAGTTGCTGCGCTGCGGCGATGTAGGCCAACTCCCATCGTCTGAGCGTTTCATCAAGACTGAAACTGCTGGCGTCGCGCAGGTGGCGAAGTGCCAGGGCAGCCAGTTGTTCGTCGTTGCGTGGCATCGCCGACGGTTCGGTGATGGTGACGTCCGAGTCGAGCTCCGCCTCGAGATCGGCGCGATCGATCGGATTACCGTCATGCTTGGCAATCAGGCGAATGACGATGTTGCGCAGTTCTCGTACATTGCCTGGGAAGGAATAGTGCTCCCAGCGCGATTCAGCTTCCGGGGTCAGGGAAAGCGAGCTGCGGCGACCTTGTGTGGCGTACATGCGGCGGAAGTGGTCGAGCAGGAGGAAGCGATCCAGCCCCATGTCCCGCAATGGCGGCACGTCAATGGTGAATACCGACAGCCGGTGGTAAAGGTCGGCACGGAACCGTCCTTCGCGTACCTCCTTCTTCAGGTCGCGGTTCGTTGCTGCGATCACCCGGGCACGGGAGATACGCTGCTGCGTTTCTCCAACGCGCTGGTACTGGCCATTCTCGAGCACGCGCAGCAGCTTGGGCTGGAGGTCCAGCGGCAATTCGCCTATTTCATCCAGAAACAGCGTGCCGTCGGCAGCCTCTTCGAAATAGCCGGCGCGATGGCCTACTGCGCCGGTAAACGCTCCCTTGGCATGACCGAACAGTGTTGGTTCGACCAGACTCGGGGAAATGGCGGCACAATTAAGCGCGAGGTATGGGTGCGAGGCCCGCGCGGAAAGGCGGTGTAGCGCACTGGCGGCCAGTTCCTTGCCGCTGCCGGATTCGCCCTCGATCAGCACCGGGAACGGCGAGTTTGCGTACTGCCGGAGTTGGGCGCGCAGTTTTTCCATTGGTAGGCTGTTGCCCACCAGTTCGATGCTGACGGCTGTCGGGCCGGTTTCGTCAGCCAGCAGGCTGCGCAAGGTTTGGCGCAGCGCTTCCGGGTCGGCTGGTTTGGCGATGAAATCCGCCGCGCCCAGGGCACGTGCGTGGCGTGCATTGGCTTCGTCGTTTTGGCCGGAAAGGATCACGATCGACATTGTCGGCGCCAGCGCCAGCAGTTCCGTAACCAAGGCGAAGCCCTCGTCCGGACGATGGGGTGTTGGTGGCAAGCCGAGATCAACGAGGGCCAGGGCCGGCAATTGCGGCATTTGGCGGATCCTGGCAAGGGCTTCGTTGCGGTTTGTCGCCGCCACGATCGCGAAATCACGGCTCAGGAAGTAGGAGAGCGTGTCGGCGATCAAGGGATCATCGTCGACAAGCAGCAATGATGGTTGGTCGGATGCTTCGGTCAAGGTGGGGCGCAGTCCGGAGTGTTGGGCGGGATCTTGGTGGCAGAAGTCAGCGGAAAACTTGCGGTTGGACGAAATGGTGACCCGGATATCATCGCACGCACAGGGGTTCCCATGGCATTTTTGATAGAATTGCTCGCCAAACTAGCGCCTGAGAGAATGCCTGCCATCACGTCTCCCGAACCTCTCGTCGAACTCATGGACGTCAATTTTGCCTATGATCGTCGTCCTATTTTGACTGGGATCAATATAACGATTCCCCGCGGCAAGGTTGTGGCAATCATGGGCATTTCCGGCGGTGGCAAGACAACGACCCTGCGCCTGATTGGCGGGCAGTTGAAAGCCACGTCTGGCAAGGTCCGTGTAGCCGGCCAGGATGTGTCGGCACTGGATAGCCGGGAACTTTACGACCTGCGCCGGCGCATGGGCATGCTGTTTCAGTTTGGTGCCTTGTTTACGGATATGTCGGTTTTCGACAATGTCGCTTTCCAGATGCGTGAGCATACCGATCTGCCGGAGCCCATGATCCATGATCTGGTAATGATGAAGCTCCAGGCGGTGGGATTGCGTGGTGTCGCGCATCTATTGCCCTCGGAGCTTTCGGGTGGCATGGCTCGGCGGGTGGCTCTGGCCCGGGCTGTTGCCCTAGATCCGATGTTGATCATGTACGACGAGCCATTTGCCGGCCTCGATCCGATCTCCCTGTCCATCATCGGCGAGCTGATTCGTAGTCTCAATGATGCACTTGGCGCCAGTTCCATCGTGGTGACCCATGACGTGCAGGAATCCCTGAAGATAGTCGACTACATCTATTTCGTTTCCGAGGGCCGGATCGTCGCCGAGGGAACGGCGGACGACATCCGGAACTCGACGGCCCCCTACGTCCACCAATTCATTTGGGGCGAGGCCGACGGCCCGGTGGCGTTCCACTATCCGGCACGCTCCTACGGCGAGGAAATCTACTTGGAGGCCGGCCATGCCTGACAGACTGGCCAACGGCTTCCGCTGGCTCGGCAAGCGCGTCAATGACCGCGTCTGGCGGCTAGGCTTTGCCAGCCGATTCTTCTTGATGATTCTCGTATATTCAGGAACCGCGCTACGCCGCTTCTTCCTGACGATCCGTGAGATCTACTTCACCGGCGTATTGTCGCTGATCATCATTCTGGTCTCAGGCCTCTTCGTCGGTATGGTGCTGGGTCTTCAGGGCTACGATACGCTCCAACGCTACGGTTCCTCCGAGGCTCTCGGCATCCTGGTAGCGCTTTCGCTCGTGCGGGAATTGGGACCGGTAGTGTCGGCGCTACTATTTGCCAGCCGGGCGGGCTCCGCCATCACGGCGGAGATCGGGCTGATGAAGGCCACCGAGCAGCTTTCGGCGATGGAAATGATGGCCGTGAACCCGATCGCCCGGGTTGTTGCGCCACGGTTCTGGGCCGGTGTCATTTCGATGCCCTTACTTGCTGCCCTGTTCTCGGCCATGGGCGTGTTCGGCGGCTATCTAGTCGGCGTTCAGCTCATTGGCGTCGATGAGGGATCCTTCTGGTCCCAGATGCAGGCATCGGTCGATGTCCGCGAGGACATCATGAATGGCGTCATCAAGAGCTTCGTATTCGGCGTCATTGTCAGCTGGATCGCCGTCTTCGAGGGTTACGACGCCGAGCCGACGGCCGAAGGAGTTTCCGGTGCCACGACACGTACCGTGGTGACATCGTCGTTGGCAATTCTCGCCGCCGATTTCATTCTTACCGCATTCATGTTCCGGGGTGCCTGATGAATCGCTTGACACTTGACCTATGGGTTGGCTTTTTCGTTGCCATTGGCCTCGCTTCGCTGCTGTTTCTTGCCCTCAAGGTGGGCAACCTGAGCGGGGCAAACTTGGGCGAAACGTATCGTTTGGAAGCTAAATTTGATAACATCGGCGGCCTCAAAGTGCGGGCGCCCATCAAGAGTGCCGGAGTTGTGGTCGGTCGCGTGTCGGAAATCCGTTTCGACTCGGAAAACTATGTTGCCGTGGTCGGTATGCAGATAGACGGCCGCTACAAGTTTCCGCGCGACACTTTCGCCACCATCCTGACGTCCGGCCTGCTTGGCGAGCAGTATGTTGGTTTCGAAGTCGGCGGTGATCCCGAGGTGCTGAAAAACGGCGATGTCATCAAGAAGACGCAATCGGCCGTGGTCCTGGAAAAGCTGATCAGCCAGTTCATGTTCAGCAAGGCGGCCGAAAACGGCGACAAGAAATAGGCGAAAATAAGAAGGTGAAAGGCAGGGCGAGCAGAATGCGACAGCTTCTCAAGAGGGCAGTGTTGACCCTGGCCATGGCAGCTCTGCTCGGCGGCTGCGCCACGACCACCAACAAGGATCCACTCGAAGGCTTCAATCGGACCGTGTTCGCTTTCAACGAGGGTCTCGACACCGTGTTAATCCGGCCGGCAGCGAAGGGCTACGAAACGATCCTGCCGAGCATGGCACGGACTGGTGTCATCAATTTTTTCGGTAATGTCGCGGATGTCTTCATCGCAGTGAACAATCTGCTCCAGGGCAAGCCGGCGGATGCGGTCGGCGATGCCGCCCGTTTTATCTTCAACAGCACCTTTGGCATCTTCGGCATATTCGATGTCGCCAGCGAGATGGGGCTGGAGAAGCACGAGGAGGATTTCGGCCAGACATTCGGCCGCTGGGGCGTAGGCCCGGGCGCGTATGTCGTAGTGCCTGTCTTCGGACCGCGCGATGTTCGTGACACGGTCGGGCTGGTCGTCGACCTCACTGTCGACCCAGTCGGCAATGTTGGCCACGTTCCGACCCGGAATACATTGACGGCGCTGCGCATGGCCAGCGATCGGGCGGCGCTGCTGCCGGCCGACAAGATCATCGAGGAAGCTGCGCTCGACAAGTATTCCTATCTGCGCGACGCCTATCTGCAACGGCGCCGCAATCTGGTTTATGACGGCCGTCCGCCGCGGGAACCCGACACGGACTAGCCTAGTCAATAGAACAATACCAAGAACTCGAAGGAGCCCCATGAAGCGTTTGTTTGCAATGCTGGCCGGCCTGTTGGTCACGGCTGGCGCGGTAGCGCAGGAAATCGCCCCTGACACGCTGGTCCGAAACGTCAGCAATGACGTGCTCGAGATCGTCCGCAAGGACAAGGACATCCAGTCCGGCAACACTCGCAAGGCCGTCGAATTGGCCGACGCAAAAGTATTGCCGCATTTCAACTTCGCGCACATGACGAAGTTGGCGGTCGGCAAGGACTGGCGGCAGGCGAATCCGGCACAGCAAAAGATACTGATCGACGAGTTCCGGTCCCTGCTGGTCCGGACCTATTCGAAGGCGCTGACGGAATACCGCAACCAGACCATCGATTTCAAGCCGCTGAAGATGCAGCCTGCGGATACCGATGTGATTGTGCGCACGCTGGTCAATCAACCCGGCAGCAAGCCGGTCCAGATTGACTACAACCTGGAAAAGACCGACCAGGGCTGGAAGGTTTATGACATCATCGTCGGCGGGATCAGTCTGGTGACGAATTACCGAGGCTCGTTCGCGCAGGAAATCAGCGCTGGCGGCATCGATGGCCTGATCGCCACGCTGCGAACCAAGAACAAGAGTGGCGACGTTCCGGTTGCCCAAAAGCAATGATCGAAGTCAGCGGAGGTCGTCTGCAGGTGACCGGACCGATGGTCATCGCGTCCGCGGCAGCATTGAAGACGGCCGGCGAGTCCGCGCTGTCGGCGGGTGCGACCGTGGTCGATCTTTCCCGCGTTACCGATGCGGATTCGGCAGCGGTTGCTGTTCTGTTGGCCTGGGTACGTAGCGCGCAGGAGAGGAATCAGACTATTGCCATCGTCCATTCTCCCGACAGCATCCGTTCGCTGGCCACTCTCTACGGCGTGGCCGAATTGCTGCCGCTGGCCTGAGTCAGGGAAGGACGGACAGATGGACAAGCTGTTGATCGAAGGTGGTCTGCCATTGCGTGGCGAGGCGTCGATCTCCGGAGCCAAGAATGCCGCCTTACCGCTTCTGACCGCGGCGCTGCTGACGCCCGAACCGGTTACTTTCGGCAACGTGCCTGACCTCAACGACATCGCCACCATGCTCAAACTCCTTGCCCAGATGGGTGTCAAGGTCGAGCGAAGCGGTGATACGGTGACTCTCGATGCCTCCAGCCTCGGCAATCCGGTGGCGCCCTACGAAATGGTCAAGACCATGCGGGCATCCATTCTGGTGCTCGGTCCCCTGACTGCCCGTACCGGCGAGGCCCGGGTATCGCTGCCGGGTGGCTGCGCTATCGGTGCCCGGCCGGTGGATCAGCACATCAAGGGTCTGCAGGCGATGGGGGCAGAAATTACCGTCGAGCACGGCTATGTCCACGCCAGGTCGCCCCGGTTGAGGGGCACGCGTCTGTTCACCGATATCGTGACCGTGACAGGCACCGAAAACCTGATGATGGCGGCCTGCCTAGCCGACGGCGAGACGGTGATCGAGAATGCCGCGCGGGAGCCCGAGGTGGTGGATTTGGCCAACTGCCTGGTCGCCATGGGGGCGCAGATTTCCGGCGCCGGCACCGACGTGATCCGCATCCGCGGCGTTAAAAGGCTCCACGGCGCCAGCCATCGAATCATGCCGGATCGCATCGAGACGGGTACCTATCTTTGCGCGGCGGCCGTTACCGGCGGCGAGATAAGACTGACCGGGACCTCCGCCGCCTATCTGGACGTGGTGATCGACAAGCTCATGGACGCCGGTTGCGAGATTGCCATCGAGCGCGACGCCATCCGCATCAAGGCGCCGGACCGGCTGACCTCGGTCTCCATTCGCACGGCCCCCTATCCGGCGTTCCCGACGGACATGCAGGCCCAGTTCATGGCCATCAACGCCGTGGCCGAAGGCACCGCCATCATCCGCGAGACCATTTTCGAAAACCGCTTCATGCACGCGGTGGAACTAATCCGCCTGGGTGCCAACATCAGGATCGATGGCAACACCGCTGTGGTCAGGGGCGTCGACAAGCTGGATGGCGCCACCGTCATGGCCACCGATCTGCGTGCCTCGGCGAGCCTGGTCATCGCCGGGCTGGCGGCCAAGGGCGAAACGCTCGTGGATCGCATCTACCACCTGGATCGCGGCTACGAGAAACTCGAGCAGAAGCTGGCGGCGCTGGGCGCCCGTGTGCGGCGGGTAAAATAGGCGCCATGAGCGGAATCACCGTCGCCCTTTCCAAGGGGCGCATCTTCGAGGAAACCCTGCCTCTGCTGGCGGCGGCAGGCATCGTGCCGGCCGAGAACCCCGAACAGTCGCGCAAACTGATTATCGGTACCAGCCGGCCCGATGTGCGGGTAGTCATCGTGCGCGCTTCCGATGTGCCGACCTATGTCCAGTACGGTGCCGCCGATCTGGGCATCGCCGGCAAGGATGTGCTGATAGAACACGGCGGCACGGGCCTTTACCAACCGATGGACCTGAAGATCGCCAAGTGCCGGATGTGTGTCGCCGTGCCGGCTGGTTTCGACTATGCCGCGGCCGTGCGCCGGGGCGCCCGCCTGCGGGTGGCCACCAAGTACATCCAGACGGCACGTGAGCATTTCGCCGCCAAGGGTGTGCATGTTGATCTGATCAAGCTTTATGGCTCCATGGAACTCGCGCCACTGGCGGGATTGGCCGATGCCATCGTCGATCTGGTTTCCAGCGGCGGCACCTTGAAGGCGAACAATCTGGTCGAGGTGGAAGACATCATGGCCATCTCATCGCGGCTGGTGGTCAATCAGGCCAGCCTGAAGATGAAGCGCGCGCTGATCCAGCCGGTGATCGACGCCTTTGCTGGAGCTGTGCAATGACCATCTGCCGCCTGTCCAGCCGCGAGCCCGAATTCCTTTCCCGGCTCGACGCACTGCTGGCGTTCGAACATTCGACGGACGAGGCCATCGAGCGCACGGTCGCCGAGGTGCTGGCCAACGTCCGCACCGTCGGTGACGCCGCTGTGCTCGACTACACGCGGCGCTTCGACCGGCTGGATGTGGCGAACATGGCGCGACTCGAATTGCCCGGCGACATCCTAAAGAGCGCCTTCGATAGCCTGCCGACCGTCCAAAGTCAGGCGCTGCAAGACGCTGCCGCACGCATCCGCATCTACCACGAGCGGCAAAAGCTCGAGTCGTGGGAATACACGGAAGCCGATGGTACACGGCTGGGCCAGAAGGTGACGCCGCTCGATCGCGTCGGCCTCTACGTGCCCGGCGGCAAGGCTGCCTACCCGAGTTCGGTGCTGATGAACGCCATCCCGGCCAAGGTGGCGGGGGTGAAAGAACTCATCATGGTGGTGCCGACGCCGGGCGGCCAGAAGAACGAACTGGTGCTTGCGGCGGCACACCTAGCGGGCGTCGATCGGGTGTTCACCATTGGTGGCGCTCAGGCCGTCGCCGCGCTGGCCTACGGCACCCAGACCATTCCACAGGTGGACAAGATCGTCGGCCCAGGTAACGCCTACGTGGCGTCGGCCAAGCGACGGGTCTTTGGTACCGTTGGCATCGACATGGTCGCCGGTCCGTCGGAAGTGTTGATCATTTCGGATGGCTCGGGCGACCCGGACTGGACGGCCATCGATCTGTTCGCCCAGGCCGAGCATGACGAACTGGCGCAGTCCATCATGCTTTGTCCCAATGCCGCGTTCCTCGACAAGGTCGCAGCCAGCATCGAGCACCTGCTGCCGACCATGCCGCGCAAGGATGTGATCGCCGCGTCGATTGGCGGACGTGGCGCGCTGATCCACGTTTTCGACCTGAATGAAGCCTGTGTCATCGCCAACCGCATCGCGCCGGAGCACCTCGAACTCGCGGTAGAGAACCCGCGCACGCTGGCTGACAGGATTCGCCACGCCGGCGCCATCTTCATGGGCCACTACACGTCGGAGTCGCTCGGCGACTATTGTGCGGGGCCGAACCATGTGCTGCCGACCTCGCGC
>Ga0187786_10000554_pt1 | contig 10135 bp, 9 predicted proteins | sample 0815_BV2_10_20_M_FD_132449 | JGI IMG/M metagenome (GOLD analysis project Ga0187786, IMG submission 132449) | Tropical peat soil microbial communities from peatlands in Department of Meta, Colombia - 0815_BV2_10_20_MG | ecosystem: Environmental > Terrestrial > Soil > Wetlands > Peat | place...
CCCTGAGTGATGCGGCATCCGAACGCCGTTGCATTGACCTCGGGGCAGCAGGCTATATTTCCAAACCCGTCCAGGCTGAGGATCTGTACCGTACGGTCCAGGCAACGATCGAACCCGTTCCCCGAGCGGATATTCGGATCGATGCCCGCGTTCCTGTATCCGTGAATACTGTCTCAATCCCTTCACCGGATGGCAATCTGGAGATTGATCTGTCTGAACGTGGAATGTACCTGCCTATGAATAATCCTCTGCCCAAGAGCAGGCGGTTGAATATCCAGATGCAGATAAAAAACAGGACAATCTCGGTTGAGGGTGCGGTATTGCACAGCCATACTCCTGGTGAGCAATCGTATAAAGGACCGGGCATGGGGTTGAAATTTACACGCATATCGCCCCAGGACCGAGACTTCATAAGAAGTTATATTCGTGAAGAAGTCAATCGTGATATCAAAATAGCCCTTGCAAAAGAACCTGAATATACCAGATAATAATACAACCTCATCTCATTTCTAAAAACAAAAACCCCTCACCCGCAAGGTGTTGACAGTATAACGGCTGCTTCGTGAAATGGTTTTTTGCATGCTCCTGTGGCGTCAATAACCTCCACGAAGGGCATTTGGCTTCTTCCTCGTGCGTGAATTCACGTCTTTCAAAGATGAAAAAATACAAAGTCATTGCGAATCCTGCAGCTGGCAGGGGAACGGCAAAAACGGCAGATAAGAAAATAGCCAGCTTGCTCAAGGCGAGGGACATGTGCTTTGACATGGAGTTTACAAACGGGCCGATGGACGCGGCGCGGATAGCCAGCAAAGCGATAAAAGAATTCGATGTTGTTGTGGCTGTGGGAGGGGATGGTACGGTAAATGAAATTGTTCCTGCAATGCTCTTTTCCGGAAAGCCGCTGGGAATCATCCCTGCAGGTTCCGGTAACGATTTTATTAAATCTCTCCATATCCCGGCAGACATGGAGAAAGCCGTTGACATTATTTTGCGAGGCACAACAAAGACCATCGATGCTGGCAGGATCAACGACAAGTATTTTATAAACGGGGTCGGCTTCGGTTTTGATGCAGCTGTCAACCAGGCTAGTTATGCCATTAATCATTCGAAGCGCGGTTTATATCTTTACCTGATCGCTTTATTCAAAACACTCGGGAAATATAGTCCCGTTGAATTGAACATTTCCGTCAACGGGAACACCGAGGAATTGAAGGCGTTCCTGGTGGCGGTCGGAAACGGCACGACCTGCGGTGGCGGCTTCAGATTAACACCGTTTGCAAAACTTAATGATCAACTCTTCGATATAACTGTAATAAAGCCCATCCGTTTACTACCTCTTTTTTGGCATTTCCCTAAAGTTTTTCTGGGCACAATTCACAAAGCAGAGAAATACGTGCATATGCAACGCGCACGTCAAATAACACTCACTAGCAATTTTCCCGTGCCGGTTCATGTGGACGGAGAAATATACGACAGCAGCAAACGGATTTTTACTATTGAGATTGTGCCTCATGCTCTGGAAGTAATATTCAACAAGTAACTTTTCCTGCCGGCAAATCACATCGAATTCGTCTGTCATATCTTTAACGAAAGTTCTCCTTAGTTTTACAATGACTTGTGAAAGAACATTCCGGCTGTTGCGACAAATAATATTAGTCCCTTCGTATTGCAACTTGTTAGTACCTATGTATAATGGTTCTCACTTGAGAGAGGGTCTACTTATCAGCTGTTTTCTAGTAATCAAAAGAATTCATTTAGGACTCCCAAATCGCAGAAAAGTAATTAGTACATAAATCTAACTGAACTACATTAAAGAAAGGAGGTCTCGAGATTATCATGAAAAAGAAAAGTACGTTGTTGTTAATACTGCTGATGTTGGCCGTTCAAATTATCAGCTGCAGCAGGGGCAATAAAACAGAAGTGTCTATCGACACCCTGTCGGACGGTGAATACAACTCGCTCAGTCCTGAAAATCAATACAAGGTGGCGAATACCCTGCTCGGCACACTCTACAAAGGTGTGACAGTCAAGGATTTTTTCGATCTTTCGGCAGGCATGTCTTCCATGAAAGTGTCCGGTGGTGCAAACTTCATGTCTAAAACACAGTCCACGCTCAATACTCCTGTGAAAGACCGCCAGACGTATATCGATCAGGTGGATCAGAAGTACTATTTTGACGATGAAATACAGCCGCAGCAATATCCGCTTGCCATGATGTTCGAGTTCCCGCTCAGCAGGGACTATTTTGATGTCTGGATGGCATATACCCTGGCAACAACAATTCTCTTTTCGCCTGCACAGGAACTCGACTCTGTCGATTATGCAGACATTCAAAAGGTATTGTACCGTCTCACGTTTATGATCCGCACCGACGCTTCAATCCGGGACATCGTCTATGCGCACACGACATCCCAGGAAAACTGGCGCAGATTCCGGTCCCCGGAGGACAATACGCGCGAAATGATGGAAATATATCTTTTGCGCTTCAGGGATGACGAGGTGCCAAAAGCGGCGAAGTGCTGCAGGAACTGGCATCTGACCGACGGCAACCAGGGATACCAGTTGCTGATTGAATATAACGAAAATGACGAACCGCAGCAGATTCTGGATACGACGGTCATGGGGTGTTATGATTTTTACCGGGCTCTCGCGAATCACGGATCGCTCATTCCTGCAATCACGTCTCGCCTTGTGGATCGCTTTTTCCCGAACGCCACACCTGACGAGAAGTCAAAGATCATTCAGGGTATTACCGGTTCAAATCCCGCGACCTTCAGGCAGCTTTTTATTGCAATACTCTTTTCCAAACAGTACTTGTTGAATACGAACCGGACGAAATATTTCGAGGAAACTTTTTTTAATGTCGCCAATCGCATTTTCTGGGTGCCTGACCAGGCTTTTTTCGCCTATTTGAACCGCCCCCCGGATTGGTGGACCGGCCTGGAAACAATGGCCCAGATGAAGCAGGCACCGCTCAATTACAAATTGGGCCGGAGGCAGGTCCCGCTGGATTCGCTCAGTTTTGCCTACTATCACAAATCAGTCCGCGAGGAACTCCTCGTCCACCGGAAAAGCTGGGATGGCGACCGCGGCTGGCAGGCCGACCTGTATAATTCGGTCACATTGTGGGGAAATGATTACATCCAATATCTCTTTCTTTCTGTGCTGGGGAGAAGGGCGGACAGCGGTGAACTCGCCATGCTGAACCAGATATTCACGACAAAAGGATACACCGCGAATACGGCGACGAACAAGAGAAACATCGCCATGTTCGTGCTTGATTATTGTTCAAGGTTGTCGGAATTGTACTATCAGCGTTCCGTGCAATAGAGAGGAGACACCATGAAACGGAGAGATTTCTTGAAAACAATGGGAATCGCGGGTGCCGGCATGATGATGCCTTCACTGTTTTTGGAAAGGTTTGCCGGCGCTGCTTTGCCTGCAGGAATAAATTTTGTCAAACCGGCAGTTTTGCCGAAGCTTATCAGTATTTTTCTCTATGGAGGGCCGTCGGAACTGGCTGGAAATTTAACTAATATCCTTGATATCAATGCTCAATCCCTGAACAAATATCCGGACACGCTCGTGACCTCCGGCGGAGCTCTGGGAGCCTACGTGACTGCACGGGGGTTCTGGGGAGGAGGAACATCAGGGGCAGGCGGCGATGATATGGAGACCATGGTAACCGCCGGAGACATGACGGTCTACCGTACCTGCAACCGAGTGAAGGATGACAATAAAAGCCATGGAACGAGCGTTACTCAGAATCTTGTAGGGAATCTGGATATAACAAAACCCGGGTTCGCGACAACACTTGCCGCTGTGCTGACTGCGAATAATGCCTTTTCGAAGCCAATCGATTCACTCATCCTTCCTGTCGTAAATTTCGAAGGTGAATCAGTTGTTTTCAATCTGGGCGATCTCGATATTTCGGAAATGCTGAGGCCGGTGAGCCTCGACTCGAATTTTCAGAACCCGTTCAGCCGTTATTTGTATACATCGCCCGCGCTCGACGCGACGTCTGATTCCGCGATGGACGCGAAGGCAATGGAAAAGAACGCTGCCTTGGGATCTGCTTACCAGGAAATATACGATGCCTTTGTCAAACGGGCGTCGCTGTCTGCCTTTATAGAGGCAAACTTCAATGAAACAGCGGTTAACGCCAATCTGCCCCTTGATCCGAACACAAACCAGGCCATTGTGTATCCTGACACAAACTTCGGGAATCGCTTAAAAGCGGCTGTCAGCCTTGCCATCAGCAATCCCGACACTTTTTTCATAAATCTCGGGAGCGGCGGGCTCGGTGGGTGGGACGATCATTCTTCAACGCTCAATGCCTACCCGCAAAGGATGCGGGAATTAATGGCCGCGCTTAAAGTAGCTGTGCAGCACCTGAACCTGATACGGAATGACGCCAACCGATCGACTGACATACGTACGGCAGCGGGTGCTACGGTGATCTTCGTATTCGGGGATTTTGGCCGCAATGCAAACCTGAACGCTGCTATGGGGTGGGACCATGGCAACAACCAGAACCTTTATACACTGGGAGGATGGGGCGTCCCGGGCCGGGGGCTGGGCAAAGTTGTAGGAACCACGTCGCTCACGGGATCAGCAGCAGAAAACAGGCTTTTCACCACACCGGCGACCGGCAGCTATCAGTTTGAACCCTTGTCCGTTGCATCCACCATTTACAAATACTTCGGTGTCCAGAACCCTGAGGTGCTGACCGGAGAATCGGCAATCGATGAAACAACGTGATTGACATTCGTTCTGCGTGCTCAGAAGGCAGCCGCCGTGAGGGATGGCTGCCTTTTTTTAAACCGGGGGAGCCTCGGCTAGGCAACCGGCTGTCGGCATGATATAATCCAGTCGTATACTACATCATTACAGAGGTTATCATGGAATCGTCAAAGGAATTGGCCCGGCGGTTCGGGCTCGAGCGCTATCTGTATGAACCGGATGCGCTGAATGAAATGATTTTCAAACTCATGATGCTTCAGGAAACAATACAGATGGAAGCTGCACAAAAAGTGAAGCTTCATGCAAAAAATGTTATTGTGAAGCGGTCGGTTCATGGCAAATATGTCGCGCACTGCAGGGGGGACGGCAAGTATCGTTATGCGGTTGAAACCGCGCTCCGGGCCAGCACAACGGTCATCCCTGTGTTTCAAAGAAGCCGCTTTGTCCGCATGCTTTGCGATATGGGGTTGTCTGACGGAATTCGCGCGGAATATTGCGATACCCTGGTTATCGACGACGATACCCATTGTTTCGACCCGGAATAGATGCAGCCGATGAACTGTAACTGCAGTCTGGTAATAATTACGAACCTCTGCTAAAATAAATAAAATCCCAACGCCGATGGGGAGGTGCTTGTAATGAGAAACATCCGTACATTCCTGATGCCATGTATTTTTACCGCACTCGTCGGACTCGCGGTGAGCTGCACGGTTGCGGTGAAGCCCGGTGTTGTCCCCGGTGTCAAGGGGATCAACAACGTGTCGCTCAAAGGCGTTTCCCTCATTGTGGTAAACGGCGAAAAGGATGCACTTCCGTTTGAAATTCCCAATGAAAAGGGACAGAAAATCGGGATAACGGCGAACAAACAGGCGTGGACGGGTAAACTCGTGGAAGCGCTTTCCGGAGAGCTCGCGAAACGGGGAGCCCAGATACGCTCAAAAGCGCCGCTGCAACTAACGCTCGCCATTCCGGAGATCGTTTTCAGCATGCCGGGTAATTCCTATCAATTCACGGTCAAGGTCGCAGCAAGCTCCTCCAAAGGATGGTCCAAGAACTTCGAAGGAACAGGACAGACAACCTCCGGCCTGCTCGAGTCCACCACCGCGTTGACGGACCGGTTGGCAGGACTGGCATTGTCGGAAGCCGTGAAAGCCATGTTGAGCGATGCCGATTTCCTTAAGCAGCTGAACCAGTAAGCCTGGAAACAGTTCTCAGAGCGCACCCGCATCGTGTGCAAAGACACCTTGAAAATCTTCCACGTTTATGGGATAATCGCGCTCTGCAATGAAATCAGCGACCCCAACAACCCGCAGCTATGCGAGCATGCTGACCATTCCGCTCGCTGCGGGCATTCTCATCTTCCCCCTCGCGGGCGTGGAAAAAGCCGTTCATCTGGCGGGCGTTGTTTTTGCCTGTATGCTCGCGTGGCGGTTTTCACGCTCTGCGGCAACGTCAAGAAGAGCGGCCGCATTCTCGCCGCGCCTGCATCTGACCGAGGCGTACAAAAGCCGTCTGCAGAGCATCAAAACTTCGCCCTTCTTCGCGGTTCTGCTTGTTTCGTTGTTGCTCCTTTCCCCCCTGTTCTTCAATGATTATTATCGGGATATCATGACATTGACCTGTATGTATATCGTGCTTGCCCTGGGCCTGAACATCATCGTCGGCCAGGCCGGTCTTTTAAATCTCGGGTATGCCGCCTTCTACGCCGTTGGTGCCTACGTGTATGCCATTCTTTCGACACTGTTCGGCCTCTCTTTCTGGCTCGGACTTGCCGCAGGTTCGGCCGGCGCAGCATGCTTTGCCTTGCTTGTCGGTATTCCAACGCTGCGTCTGCGGGGTGACTATTTTGCCATCGTCACGCTCGGTCTGGGCGAGATCATCCGCATCGTCTTGAACAACTGGGATTCTCTGACCGGCGGGCCCAATGGAATTTCGCGCATCGGCAGGCCCGTGCTTGCAGGATACGAGCTGCGGAGGCCGCTGGATTTCTACTATTTGATTCTCGCGATCACCTTGATTACGCTGTTCGCCATGAAACGGCTCGCCGAATCACGCATCGGACGTGCCTGGATTGCGATCCGCGAAGATGAAGTCGCCGCGGAAGCCATGGGTATCAATACCTTCAGGCTGAAGTTAAGCGCGTTCGTGATCGGATCGGCATGGGCCGGTCTCACCGGTGTTTTTTTTGCCGCGAAAATGGCGTTCGTGTCACCGGAGAGTTTCACTTTTTTGGAATCCGTTCTGATCCTGTGCATGGTCGTGCTCGGCGGCATGGGCAGCATCCCCGGGATCGTCCTCGGCGCACTGCTGCTCGTGACGCTTCCGGAAGTGTTCAGGGACTTCCAGGACTACCGCATGCTTGCATTCGGCGCTGCCCTTGTCCTTATGATGGTATTCAGACCCCAGGGGCTTCTGGGCAGGACGGACAAATAATTTCAAGAAACGAGGCTGTTCACCGCGCATGCTGCTGCTGGAAACAAAAAGATTGACAAAACATTTCGGCGGACTGAAAGCCCTCGAAGACATCGACATGCGCGTCGAGCGCGAAAGGATCGTCAGCATCATCGGCCCGAACGGCGCCGGGAAAACGACTTTTTTCAACTGTGTAACCGGCATCTATCGGCCGACGCGGGGAACCATCCTCTTTCATGACCGCGATGTAACGGCCATGCAGCCCCATTCGATCACCGCGCTCGGCATTGCAAGAACGTTTCAGAACATCCGGCTGTTTGCCGACATGACCTGCCTCGAAAACGTCATGGTCGCAGCTCACTGCAGGACATCGGCAGGCGTGCTGGGGGCGCTTTTCAAGCCGCCTTCGATTGTCCGTGAAGAGCGTGATACCACATTTCGGGCCATGGACATCCTGAAATTCACCGGCCTGGATGATAAACATCTTGTCCGCGCCGCGAACCTGCCGTACGGAGACCAGCGCCGTCTTGAGATTGCACGGGCGCTGGGCACTGAGCCGCATCTGCTGCTCCTCGATGAACCGGCAGCTGGCATGAACCCCCTGGAAACGCAGGAATTGATGTCCCTGATCAGGAAAATTCGCGATAACGGCGTAGCTATACTGCTGATCGAGCATGACATGAAGGTTGTGATGGGAATTTCCGACCGGGTCATAGTCCTTGACCACGGCATCAAAATAGCAGAAGGCCAGCCAAAGGACATCCAGAATGATCCGTCCGTGATCGAGGCGTATCTCGGCAAGGAGAGCGCGCATGCTTGAACTCGAATCCGTAACGGTTTCGTACGGCCGGATCGAGGCCCTCAAAGAGGTCTCCCTGTACGTCCAGGAGCGCGAGATCGTTGCCCTGATCGGGGCGAACGGTGCGGGAAAATCAACCACCCTGATGGCGATATCAGGAACGGTCCCGCTCACATCCGGCAGCATTTCTTTCGACGGGAAACGCATTGATGATTATCGTCCTCATGAGATCGTCGACCTCGGCGTGTCCCAGACGCCGGAAGGACGCAGAATTTTCCCGCGCATGAGCGTCATGGAAAACCTGGAAATGGGTGCGTTTTCGAGACCGAAGCGTGAATTCCCGGAAATGTGCGGGCGCGTCTTCGACATATTCCCGACGCTCGCGGAACGGAAACGTCAACTCGGCGGTACGCTTTCGGGCGGAGAACAGCAGATGCTCGCTATCGGACGGGCGCTCATGTCCCGGCCGAAGCTGCTTCTTCTCGACGAACCCTCGCTGGGGCTCGCCCCCATCATTGTAAGCCGGATATTCAAGATTCTCAGGGAAATCAACAAACAGGGAACGACGATTCTGCTTGTGGAACAGAATGCAAAGGCAGCGCTTCGTCTTGCACATCGCGCCTATGTTCTGGAAACAGGAAGGATCGTCATGTCCGGGGATGCGGCGCAGCTCGAAAAAGATCCGGGCATTAAAAAGGCCTATCTTGGCGAGTAGGACCCGGGGGGGCTGACTCCCCGGGCCTCATCATGTATACTTACCACTTCATGCGAAACATTCGGCTCACACTTGAATACGACGGCACGCAGTATCATGGATGGCAGTCACAGAAGGGGACGGGGCGCGCGACAATCCAGGATGCCCTGGAACAGTCCTTGTTTTCCTTAACGGGTGTCCGCATCACCACGGCTGCTTCAGGAAGGACCGATGCGCGGGTGCATGCCCTCGGACAGGTGGTCAATTTTCATACAACGAGCAGGATCCCCGCCGCGTCATGGGCGCCGGCACTGAATCAACTGCTGCCGCATGATATCAGGGTGACTGCTTCCGGAGAAGCGGACGAACATTTCCATGCACGCCACAGCGCTACAGGCAAGGTCTATACATATCGCATTCTGAACAGACCCGCCCAAACGGCACTCGCTCGCAACTACTGCTGGCATATCCCGCAGGCCTTGGACCTGAGGAAGATGCGAAAGGCCGCTGTGTGTCTGCTGGGAAAGCATGATTTCTCCGCGTTCCGGGGCTCAGGATGCGCAGCGAAGAATCCCGTACGGACGATAACATCCCTCAAGATCGGGAAAAGGCTCGATTTCGTAGAATTGAAAGTTGAAGCGGATGCATTCCTTCAGTACATGGTGCGCAACATAACGGGAACCCTTGTTGAAGCAGGGCTCGGCAGGTTCCGGCCGGAAGGTGTCCGTGATATATTGCTGTCCAGGGATCGAACAAAGGCTGGGAAAACTGCTCCGCCTCAGGGACTGTTCCTCACCGCAGTGCACTACGGAAATCGCAGGCGCAGCAAAAAGGTTTGATCGCAACATTATCCTGCATCAATATCAGAAAATCTGTCCCGCACATCATCAGGCAAGACCCCGTGAGCCCGCTTTATTGCATATTTGCAACGATCCATCCTGGAGTTATCTCACCTGTTAAAACAATGTGCTGTCAGATGATACAAGCATGAAAAAAATAATTATTATGCATATTCTCGTTGTCGAAAAAATAAAATTGTGGTAAATACAGTTCGAAGTAAAATCTGCAGCACTTTCTAAGGATAGTTGATGACTGCCCAGGGCTGCGGTTCCCGTGAAGTTCCGAAAGCAACAACCTCAGATTCCTTTTCCGAGACGACTGAAATAAGGCCGCTGATTCGAAGCATTATTCCCAAAGGTTCGACAGTACACGTCTACCGTTCTTCATCGGGTTTTTCACCATCATGTGTCAGGTCCCGGGAATGCGGTCAAGGAGCATGCACGCCGAGAAAGTCAGCCTGAGCTGCAGCGAGGCACATGCCGTAGCCCAAACAAGCGCCTGGCACAATTACGACTCCGGAGGAAGTCAATGACAGCACCAACATCAGTCTACAGTATATGCGGCATGTGCGCCGTTCGGTGTCCCATACGGGTGGAGACGGAAGGGGGCGTGGTCACGTGGATCGAAGGCTCCCCGCACGCACCCGG
>Ga0187786_10000555_pt1 | contig 10128 bp, 10 predicted proteins | sample 0815_BV2_10_20_M_FD_132449 | JGI IMG/M metagenome (GOLD analysis project Ga0187786, IMG submission 132449) | Tropical peat soil microbial communities from peatlands in Department of Meta, Colombia - 0815_BV2_10_20_MG | ecosystem: Environmental > Terrestrial > Soil > Wetlands > Peat | place...
GGGGTCAGACCCGGCCGGAGGGGGAGGGGGTCTCCCGGTGACCCCCGTCCCCATGCCAGGGGGGCTGGATCGTTTTTAAAAAAACAACCGTGAAAAATCCAGAGGATTTTCATGCTATTTTTCATGAAAATTTTTTACATTCACGGTTCCCAAAATATCCGGAACAACAACAGCAGCCTATGCCTTCCTCAGCACCGCAGCCCGGTTCACGAAGAATAACCTCTTCCCGACCATCCGGAACCCCGCCCCTTCAGCAAGCGCGAGGTTCCCGCGGAACTCCTGCCCCGAAACCTCGAACGGTGGCTCGGTATAGAAGAGCGTTCCGCCCGGCTTCAGGAGAGCAGCGATCTCCCGGAAGAGCTTTGCCGGATCGGGCACCTCGTGGACCACGAAGATGGTGAAGGCGGCGTCGAAGGTCCCGTTCAGGTCTGTTGGAAGATCGAGAGAATCCGGCCTGCACCGGTGCGTCGTGACCCGGGGCATCAGCCCTTCGGGCTCCAGTTTTTCCCTGAGGATACGGAGCATCTCGTCCTGCAGGTCGACGGAGAACACCTGCCCCTGGTCGCCGACGCGTTTTGCAAACTCCCGGGTAAAGAACCCCGGCCCGCAGCCGAAATCGAGGACCCGGTCGCCGGGCTTCACGTACTGTTCTGCGAGCCTGTACGGGCGGTAGAGGAAACGGCGGAGAGGGGTGTCGAGGTACGCTGCTTTCTCCGGTGAAAAGAGCTTGTGCTGGTGATGTATTGGGGGCGTTTCACGGAATGTCATCGGGAATCATCGGTGAGCCGGCAGCATAACGGTTCCGAAGATGTCCGTTCCCGACCCGTATGGATTGGTACCGGAGGGCACGGCCGGGTATTGGCAAAATTTGGAATGTCCCGAAACTTATAACCCTGAATCCATCGCTCAGGAACCAGAGCTGACGTCAGTCTTCGGAGAGAACACGATGGTCAATGTCCAGAATGCCGGCGAGATATACCGATGCGGGATCTGCGGAAACGTGGTGATGGTGCAGGAGGCAGGAGGTGGCGAGCTGGTCTGCCACGGCGAGCCGATGAAGCTGGTCGAAGATCAGGAGAACGTTGTCGGGTGACGTTCAGGGAAATCCTGATGCATTTCCTCTCGCCGCAACCGCGGGGATCGGGAACTGGAGGGGGATATCGCACATGGCAGGAGTATCGTATTTCGTAGCGTTCCTGGCCGGGATCGTCTCGTTCCTTGCACCCTGCGTCCTGCCCCTTGTGCCGGGATTTCTTGTGTACCTGGCAGGAACGAGCACGGGCGATGCAGAGGCAAGGCGGTGGGAGATCTTCTTGGCAAGCGTCCTCTTCGTGGCAGGTTTCTCCCTCGTCTTCTCAATTCTCGGGATCCTCCTCACCACGATCCTGAACTCGGTTGCGTACGATATCCAGATCTGGCTTTCGCGGGCGGGTGGCGTTGTCATCATCTTCTTCGGCCTGTACCTCACCGGCCTGATCCGGGTCGGCTGGCTCGAACAGGAACATAAGTTCGCTGTCACCGGTATTCGTTCGAAGTACGTCACCTCGTTTGCCTTCGGTATCGCCTTTGCTGCCGGCTGGACTCCCTGCGTCGGGGCTGCCCTCGGGGCAATCCTCGGCCTTGCCGCATCGAGACCGGCGCTTGCGTTCTCCCTCCTCCTCGCGTACTCGCTGGGCCTCGGGCTGCCGTTCCTCATCACGGGGCTCTTCGCAGCCCAGGCAGTGGTCTGGATCCGGCAATACTCCCGGGCCCTCGGTTACGTGAACATCGTCTTCGGGATCCTGCTGGTCATCCTGGGCATCCTGATCTTCACCCAGACGCTGGGGCTGGTTGCAAACCTGCCCCTGCTCAACAATTTCCTCCTCGGAGGATGAAACGTATGGAAAAAAGAACCATTGCACTCATCGTCGCGCTCATCCTCATTGCCGGCGCAATCGTATACCTCGGACAGTTCACCCCGCAAAAATCCTTCACCGGCATCCCGGTTGCCACGAGCAACAGGAGCGCCATCGATGCTGTCAAGGCCCAGAAGTACGAGGTCGCAAGGGAGATCGCAGAACCATCCGGATACATCAACGGTGAGAACATCACCATAGGGGCGCTGGTCGGGAAGAAAGTAATCCTGGTGGATTTCTGGACTTACAGCTGTATCAACTGCGTGCGCACCATCCCGTACCTGAACATGTGGTACGCAAAGTACCATGACGCGGGACTTGAGATCGTTGGTGTCCACACCCCCGAGTTCCAGTTCGAACACGATATCGGCAATGTGCGGATGGCGGTCCGGAAGTACGGGATCCGGTACCCGGTCGTTCTCGACAACAGCTATGCCACCTGGTCCTCGTACAACAACCAGTACTGGCCCGCGGATTATCTCATTGATATCGACGGTTTCATCGTGGACCGGCACTTCGGGGAGGGCGACTACGATACCACCGAACAGGAGATCCAGGCGCTCCTCCGGGAACGGGCGGACGCGCTGAACATCACCGTTGCCGTCCCGAATACGACCGGGACTCCCGGGAATGCCGTGCCGGTCGACTTCCTCCGGGTGGGAAGCCCGGAGACGTATTTCGGTGCAGCCAAGAACGAGTATCTCGGGAACGGGAATCAGGGCACGGCCGGGGTGCAGACCCTTTCCCTCCCCGCAACGGTGCAGCAGAGTACGCTTTACCTCGGCGGGCCGTGGAACTTTGCACCCGAGTACGCCACAACAACCGGCCCGGCGAAGATCGTGTACCAGTATAATGCGAAGAACGTGTATTTTGTGGGAAGCGCCGTGAACGCAACGGACATCGCAGTCCTGCTGGACGGGAGCCCGATCGGCCCGGCCCTTGGCGGGACCGACGTGGCGAACGGGACCGCGACCATCCGTGATCAGCGTCTGTACAGCCTGGTGCAGGGAAGCGACTATGGCGTGCACACGCTGGAACTCGACGTGCCAGGGCAAGGTCTCGTGGCTTACACGTTCACGTTCGGTTGAGGGATACCATGGAGAAAAACCTTAAAACGGCGACATTCGCGGGAGGCTGCTTCTGGTGCATGCAGCCCCCGTTCCGGAACCTCCCGGGCGTCACCAGCGTGATCTCGGGATATGCCGGTGGGACGAAAGCGAACCCCAGCTACGAGGAAGTCTCCTCGGGAACGACCGGCCACCTCGAATCCGTCCAGGTGACGTACGACCCTGCAGTGATCTCCTACGACCAGCTTCTCGAGGTATTCTGGAGGCAGATCGATCCAACCGATCCGGAGGGCCAGTTTGCCGACAAGGGATCCCAGTACCGGACAGCCATTTTCTACCACGACGATGAACAACGGGAGCGTGCTGAGGCCTCGAAGAAGCATCTCGATTCTTCCGGGAAGTTCGACAAGCCGGTTGAAACCACGATCCGGCCGTACAGCACATTTTACCCTGCCGAGGAATACCACCAGGATTATGACCGGAAGAAGCCGGGGCAGTACAGGATGTATAAGGCGATGTCCGGGCGCGAAGCCTTCATCGGCAGGGTCTGGGGGAAGGAGGACCACCGGGTGAAGGTATTCGCAACCCCGGGCTGCACGGGCTGCCGGGCCGTGAAGGAACTTCTCCGGTCGAGGAACGTGGAATTCACGGAGATCGATATGGCAGCCGACGAGAATGCGCGGAATTTCGTCCTCGAAAAGACCGGGCACCTCAGCTCGCCGGTGGTCCAGATCGGCGAGGAGTTCGTCATCGGGTTCGACCGGAAGAAGATCGAGAGCCTGATCGCCTGACCAGACCGGGACTCCCTCCCGGCAACCCGGTCGCGGTGCCGGTATCCGGTCAGAACATGGTATTAGCGTTTGCGGCGGTTTCGGGAATCTCCTGCAGGACATCCCAGTGCTCGACGATCCGGTTGTTCTCGATCCGGAAGATATCCATGACCGCCATTCCCCGGTCCCCGGGCTGCCGCACGAGGTGACTGTGCACGACTACCAGGTCGCCTTCGGCGACAAACCGCCGGAAATCGAACCTGAGCCCGGGAAATGCCCCGGTAAAACCCCGGACGAATGCGATAAAGGCTTCCCCGCCGTCTGCTGCCCCGGGGTTATGCTGGCGGTAATACGGTCCCAGGTACCGGGCAACCGCCTCCTCGGGTTTTTTCAGGTTCAGTGCAAGGTGGTAGAAATTCCTGACCAGCTCCTTGTTTGCCGCTCCCGGATTGTTCATGTCCATCATGTCCACCGGAGAGCCATGTTCCGCCGGAGCTGATAAGTCCTCGGATAGGTACAGGACTTCGGGAGATCGGGCCGATTTTATGGTTGTGTCATTCGTTCCGGAGGGCGTCGATCGGGTCAAGGTTCGATGCTTTCCATGCGGGATATACTCCGGAGGCAACGCATACGCACATCCCGATGATCATCCCGTACGGGATGTAGAGGAGGCTGTCCGGCATGAAGAAGAACGAAGTGTTGCCGATGATAGCGCCGACAACCGAATACCCGATGATGAAACTGGTCAGGCCGCCCACGCCTGCCCCTATAATACCCAGGATCAGGGCTTCGTAGAGGAACATGCGGCGGACCTCCCCCTGCTCCGTCCCGATGGAGAGGAGAATGCCAATCTCCTGCACCCGTTCCTTCACCGACATCATCATCACGTTGAAGATGCTGACCGCGGCCACCACGAGCGATATCGCCCCGATGGAGAGGATGAACATGGTGATGGTACCCAGGGTCTGGGAGATACTCGTGAGCCGGGAGCGGGCATCGGTGATCCGGATCACATCAGTCCTCCGGTTCACCTTGACATCGATCGCATTCTCGGTCTGGTTGATCTGGTCGATGTCCTGGACAATGACGTTCACCTGGTCGTAGACATCCTTGTTCCCGTAATGATCGGTGAACCACTTGTCCGGGACCACGATCGCGTTGTCGGTATTCACCCCGTCGGTTGCGAACCCGCGGGCCGCAAGGATGCCTGCAACCCTCAGGACGGGCCGGGAGACCGAGGCGCAGTTCTGGCCAATCTTGATCCGGGAACCGACATTCATGTTGAAACTGCTCGCGATCGAGGAACCCACCAGCGCATCGGACTCCCCGCGCACGTTCGTGCCGCTCTCGATCGTGAGAAACTTAGTGACATCGTTGGGATCGAGCCCGTAGATTCCTCCTCTCCCGTCCGTTGAACCGATCGTGAACTGCGTGCTCGAACGGTGGATGGGGATCACGTCGTTCTGCCCCGCTGCGTTCCGGATATCGCCGAGGGTGGTCTTGTCGATCCCCTCCGCGGAGACCGGGACCCCGGATGCAGAGGTGGTCCGGACAACGTCCGAAGTGACGATGACGGTATTGACGTTGGATGAGAGCTGGCTCTTGACGGAGAGCTGCAGATTGGCCCCGAGCATTCCCATTGAGGAGATCGCGACAACGCCGATCACGATCCCGATAGATGCCAGCAGGGATCGCAGGAAATTCAGCCTCACGCTCCGGACCGACAGGTCGAAGAAGATATCGGTCATGCCTCCACCACCCTGCCGTCCTCGAGCTGGATGATCCGGCCGGCGTAGTCCGCGATCTTCGGGTCATGCGTGACCAGAATGACCGTCTTTCCTTCGGTATGGAGCCGTTGTATGATGTCCATGATCTGGAACCCGGTCTTCCGGTCGAGATTCCCGGTGGGTTCGTCGCACAGAAGGATCCGGGGATCGTTGACCAGCGCCCGGGCGATGGCAACGCGCTGCTGCTGCCCGCCCGAGAGCTGGCTCGGGATATGCGAGCGGAGTTCTTCGTCAAAACCCACATCCTTGAGGACCGCGGCGGCTCTTCCCGTGGTGTCGCGTTTCTTGTACTTCAGGATCAGCGGGTATTCCACATTCTCGTACGCAGTAAGGAGGGGGATCAGGTAAAATTTCTGGAAAATATAGCCGATAATGTCCCGGCGCAGGTGCGTACGCTCGAGGGTGGTCAGCGCGGCGATATTCTTCCCGCCGATCAGGAGTTCCCCCGATGTCGGGATATCCAGGATGCCCAGCTGGTTCATCAGGGTCGATTTTCCGGACCCCGACGGCCCCATGATAGCGATGAACTCGTTTTCCCGGATGTCGAGGGTGATATGCTTCAGGGCGGGAAAGTCCCCGCTCTCGAGGTGATAGATCTTCGACACATCGGAAAAACGGATGAGCGGCAGATCCTCCATGGATTCGGCCTCAGTGCTTCCCAATCTTCGCGGCGATCCATTTGCGCCGGGTCCAGAGCACGACCGCAACGATAAGGACGATCCCCCCGGCGATGACCGGGTAGAACGCGGTCAGCCCGCTGCCCCTGCCACCAATGAAGAACCCTCCCCCGCCCGGTCCCCGTGCCCCTCCGCCGGGACCGCCCGGCCCGCCGGAGCTGTTGCCTCCAGGGCTGGAGCTTCCGGAGGAACCCTGCCGTGTTCCCGAAGCCCCTGAGGATCCACCGGATGCCAGGGAAGTGAGATCCAGATCTGTCCGGGATGTGAAGGAGTTCCCGCGGATATCCTTCCAGCGGACAATGACCGGGACGGACGAAAGGTCGGATGAGAGGAACGTGAGATCAAAACCGGAAAAATCATCGGAAGCCAGCGTGCCGACGGAATATTCCGCGTACGGCTCAACGGCCCTGGCCGGTGAACCCACCGTGAGAACCATGGATTTCGCATCGGTGATGCCCGCATTGTTCACATCGCCGGTCATATGGAAATACGACCCGGATGTGTCCAGCACAATATTATTGATGACCGGGATCGCAGCTGTCTTGTCCTCGCCGATATTCAGCGGCAGGACCACCTCGGCAGAATGCAGGTTGTCCCCGTTCTTGTAGCTGACGTGAAACGTCAGATCCGGATGGGATCCCACCGGCGTTATTTCAAAGGGAACGGTGACCGATGACCGTGCCTGCAGCACGCCCGTGTAGGATTCGAGGGGTGTCACGTTGATGCCCGAAACAGCGGGAGCGATGATGACATCCGTGATATTGCCGCCGCGGGGATTGGAGATGCTGATATTGACAGAATCTGCCCGATCCACGGCGAAGTTGTCCGGCTTGTCCACGACTGCCACCCTGATATCGGTTGCATCGATCGTGACGGGGATCTGGGTATGGATGGGGGTGCTCCCGTATACGCTGGGAGAGACGGTAAATGTGGGGAAGAACGTCCCTTCGTGGGCATCCACCGAAATCACGAAGGAGAAGGCTGCCGTAGATCCCGGGCCAAGGGTTGTCATCGTGCTGAAGGTATCAGAATTGTCAACCTTGACGTGGGGATCGATAAAGTTAGGCTGGGAGACCCCGATCGAGAGATTGGTAGGGTTGGTCACGTAGACGGTAACCTTCCCGGTCTCGGAGGGGAAAAAGACCTCGGGACTGAGCGTATAACCCGAGACGTACAGCGAAGCGGCGGCGTCACTGGGTGAGCTGACACCCGAGGAAGTGACGCTTGCTGCACCCGATACGGAAACGCATAAAATACCGAACAGGATTACCGACACGGCAGATTTTCTTATCGCCCCAATTCTCATGGTCCACGACCGTTCGCATCATCTGCTGCCATGGTAGTGACCGGTGCTGGTGATAAACCTGCGCTGGAATTTCAAAATTTGACAGTGGCCCTATCCGTTTTGCGGCGGGCTCCTGAGTCGATTTACGGATACCGGCGAGGGCAGCGGCTGGCAAACGGCTGTGATCGCCGAAAGAGGCATGAGATGCCGGATCCCTTGCGGGCAAATCCCGGGGCGGGTCATCGACCAGGAAAAATAAAAGGGGGATCCAACGTGAATGAGATTTCCCATGCCGCGGGGCCCCCTTCGGCAGCCTCTGTGTTGTCGACGTCCCTGAACGCCGATACCCTGCCCTGCTCAGCCATGCTGTACCAGGGCAGCCGCCGCATCTTCTGGATTGCGTATACGGATTCAGATACAGGAAAAAGTGAGTAGGTTCACCCGCTGATATGGAATACCGCTTTGGAATCGAGGGTTGTGTACTCATCCGAGGGCACGAACGTGATGGTCGAGCCATCGGAGAATGCCACGGGCGTCCAGTCATAGGAACCGGGGCTCGTGGTAAAACAGCTCTGGATCTGCCCCTCTACAAGGCCTGTTGCAAACGTATCTGCAGAACCAGGACAGCCCTGGTCCATCTGCACATACTGGCCCATCTCATGGTTGCTGAGTGCATTCAGGGTCGTGGTGCCGACAAGCATCACCCCGTACCAGCTGGTCGCGGGATCCGCCGCCTTGTGCTGGAGACCGGGGTTCAGCCAGACCGGCCCGGTAAAGGTAACGTGGCACGGGATGCAGGCCCCTGACTTGCACTGGTGGTCCCACTCGGCATGGGCGGTCAGCATGGCACCCCCTTCGCTCTCAAAGGCTCCCGTGTAGGTCTGATCGGAGTCGATGGCCGGGGACCTGTCCCAGCTCCGGTCCACCCTCAGCGGGACATCTCCCATGATCCTGGCCGTCTGGATGTCAGTACCGGTAGAATCCGACTGGACCCGTTTCATCTCGCAGGCAACGGAATAATACACCTTCATATGGTCCTTATCTGCGACGACCGTGTACGGTCCGCCGCTGCCACCGGTACTGCCCGAGCCGGCTTCCGGGCTGCTGCCGGGCCTCTTGGTGCCACCACCCATGCCGCCCCCGGTTCCACCCGTGTCCCCTCCCGATACCGAAGGGTTGTTCCCGGCCTTGTGCGATGTGAAAGTGAGGCAGCCCGCTGCAGCTGCCGCGACGATCAGCATCGCCGCGGCAACGGCCATCCAACCGATACAACCGTCGCAACCTCCCTTTCCTCTCATGGTCCTCCCCTTGTACGTGAAGATACCATACCGATAGGGATAAATCCAGCGGTTGGGATCGCGGGGTTTTCGGGGTCTTGCCAATACGGCGATCCGGGACAGCGATGGAAAAAGGTATCAGGCCGTGTCGCCGGGCTGGCCTGCCGGACCGTCCTCCCCACCCTCCTTCAGCTTCTTCATCGAGGGGAAGAGGATGACCTCCTTGATGGAGTCGTTGTTGGTGAGCAGCATCACGAGCCGGTCGATCCCGATGCCGACGCCGCCGGTCGGGGGCATGCCGTACCCGATGGCGTTGATGAAGTCGTAATCGATCATCTGGGCCTCGACATCGCCCAGCCGCCGCTTCTCGTCCTGCGCCTCGAACCGCTCCTTCTGGTCCACCGGGTCGTTCAGTTCCGAGAAGCCGTTGCCCACCTCCATGCCGGCAATGAAGAGCTCGAACCGCTCGGTGAAGCCCTCCTTGGTGCGGTGGCGCTTGGCGAGTGGCGAGTTCTCGACCGGATAGTCGTGGATGAAGGTCGGCTGGAACAGTTTTTCCTCGACAAGACCTTCGAAGAATGCGATGAGGAACTCCCGCTGGCTTCGCGGCTTCTCCGGCTCCTCGAGCTGATGCTTCCTTGCCAGCTCGCGCAGCTCGGGAACGCTGTGGGAAAGGACATCGATCCCGGCGTACTCCTTCACCGCGTCCGCCATGGAGAGCTTCTTCCAGGGAGGTTTGAAGTCGAGTTTCCGGTCCCCGTACGGGATCTCGAACATCCCGTGGACGGTGAAAACGATGGACGAGACGATGTCCTCGGTCAGCTCCATCATGTGCGTGAAGTCGCGGTACGCCCAGTAGATCTCCACCATCGAGAACTCGGGGTTATGATCGGCGTCCACCGCTTCGTTCCGGAAGTTACGGGCGATCTCGAAAACCCGCTCGAAGCCCCCGACGATGAGGCGCTTGAGGTACAGCTCGGGCGCGATCCGGAGGAAGAGGTTCTGGTCGAGGTAGTGGTGGTACGACGTGAACGGCCGGGCATTGGCACCGCCGTATACCGGCTGGAGGATGGGGGTCTCGAACTCGAGGAACCCATGGTCGTCGAGGTACCTCCGGATCAGCGAGACGATCCTGCTCCGGTTCCGGAAGGTCTGCCGGCTCTCCTCGTTCACGATCAGGTCCACGTATCGCTGGCGGTACCGCTTCTCGACGTCGGTGAGCCCGTGAAACTTCTCCGGCAGCGGGCAGACGGCCTTACAGAGGAGGATGAACGAGTCGACCCAGATGGTGATCTCCCCGAGCTTTGTCCGGAAGACGTGACCGTTCACCCCGATGATGTCGCCCCGCTCGATGAACTGGTTGAAGAGAC